>MDSW01062834.1_pt1 | contig 101323 bp, 91 predicted proteins | sample 811171 | NCBI WGS metagenome assembly MDSW01 (sample SAMN05326641, study PRJNA326480) | marine metagenome | isolation source: seawater | place: Atlantic Ocean: North West | collected 2012 | reverse complement strand
TATGAGTTTCATACAGACCACGGAGGGGTATCTGGCTCAGACCTCGGATATTATCCAGCGGATTCGCGTTCTTGCTGTTCAGTCAGCGAACGGAATCTATTCAGCTCAAGATAGAGAGCTGATTCAGGTGGAAATATCCCAGCTAGTCGACGAGGTGGATCGAATCGCATCTCAGGCCGAGTTTAACAGGTTCGACCTGCTTCTGGGGCGTTTTGCGCCAGGTTCCGTTCGGGGATCCATGTGGTTCCAGATGGGGCCAAACCAGGGACAGAGAGAACAGGCTTTCATCAGAACGATGACGGCGCAAGCTCTTGGACTGAGAGAAGCGGACAACCAGATCGTCACGGTTTCGACGCCGGGAGGCGCCAATGAAACTATTGGTCGGGCAGATGCTGCGCTTGAGGTGCTGATGAAACAAAGAGCCGATCTCGGTGCTTATTACAACCGACTGGAGCACACGGCCAAGGGGCTGATGAACGCATACGAGAATGTGCAGGCATCGGAAAGTCGTATTCGCGATGTGGATATGGCTGAAGAGATGGTGAAGCTGACCACGAATCAGATTCTCACTCAATCTTCCATTGCGATGCTTTCGCATGCTGGTGTTAGACCAGAAGGGATCTTGAATTTGCTGCGTTAGACGTAGTTGAATGAAATCCCATCTCCGAGCTTCGGGTGAAGATCTCGGAGCCAGAAGCATCCGGAGATTTCCGGGGTTTCACAGATTGCGTCAAAGGAGCAATTCCACCGGCGCATACACAAACTCAAATGTTCCCATCGGCCCGGGCTCTGCCCGGGTCTTTTTTTCCGCCGATGGAATTGCTCTCTAACTAATCGGTGAAAAAGCCAATCTACGTTAACGAAAAGGAGCAATCTGCGAATAAATTCTGGAATGGAGGCTTCCCCATTCGAAGCAGGCTCACTTCTAGAGCCACTTCTTCACAATCCAGCTCTTCAGGGCAAACAGTCCCGGCAGCAGCAAAATGTAGGACATGGGAGTGATTACCAGGATCATGAAGTTTTCACCCATGATCGAGTCCGGATTGGCCTCGCCTTTTTTAATGGCGGAGATGAATCCAATCTTTTGCCAGGTGGCAATAGTCAGCGCCAATCCCAGGTAAAGAAGAGTATCCCATCGGCCGGCGGGCTGCTCATCCCAGCTGGCCATCAAGAATCCTCCGGCAGATCCCAGAAACAGACCTACAAAGACCAGAACGGCGACAATGCCAAGATCCTTCCAGGCGGAGTTGCCGCTTATACCTGTGCCGAACAAGAAATACAGAGCGAAGCCAATCATCAGGCTGCCGGTTTCCACCAGGGCCTCGTCCAGAAAAAAAGCCCAGAGGGATCCATCGCTCACTCCTTGCTTAAGGATCAAAACAGTAATTCGCACGAAAGGAACCATCATCAACACCCAGTTTCTGCCGAATCCGGAAAGCACCAGAGGGACATAGATATAGACATTCATTGTGGCCAGAAGCCATCCACCGGCAACGATCCAGGGCACGTAGTCCGATTCCAGCTCCATCGCAGCCCAGGCACCCAGAAAAGGCAGCAAGGCAACATATATGGCTTCGGTCCATTGAACGGTGCGAGTCACGCTTTATGCATATGGGTGCGGCAAATTAGGGCAATCGAAAAAGGGGGAGGGCACGGGCTGGGGCAACGCCGCCGGGCGCTCTGTAGGTTGTAGGATCCTCCGTATTACGGTACAGGACGGGTGGTATCTTCCCGGTTTGGTGGCAGATCAATTCTCTTCTGAGCGAAGATGCGCCGACTCGTCGGACACATAAAAGAAGTAAGGACGGGAATAGAGATTCCATTGTCGATACTGAATAAAGTTCCCATCCGAGGTATGGTTCTGCACTTTGCCCTTCATGATTCGATGAGACTGCTTGTTCATCTTCTCGATGGCATCCTTTACCGACTTACGATAGGTATCTGCTTTGCTATGAGCCAGCTGGCTGATCCGGGCTGGCTCTTTTTCTGCAGAATCATCCTGTAGCATTTCAGGATTGGCCTCCAGGTTTCGCAGCTTTGCAAGGGCTTCCTCGTAGTCCTTTCGGGCCTCTCTATACAGAGGATCTTCCAGGCACTCTTTACACAGCGGGGCTACGTAAGGATCAATTAACGTCATTCGAACCTGGAGAGTAACAGGATAGTTGGGGTCCGGTCTTTCTTTCAGTTCGATAGATTGAGGGATTGCATCTCGATCAGTGTAGTTTTTTACATGCGCTACGATTCTGGTTTTGGGTTCATCGTCCCCTTCTACTTCTACGGTAACGGAAGTAGCATTGGGCAATATGAGAAACCTCCGGGCTTTTCGCTGCTCGGTAATTCTTTCAAAGCGAAAGCTGCTGAAGTTCAATGGGGCTCGGCCCAGGATCTCGCCTTTATGATTTCGAAGTAGAACTTCATGTTCCAGGATGCGTCCGTCCCGAATGGCCTGGGGAACGTTCAGTCCTGCCCTGGAGTAATCTACCTCAACCAGAGCCACAGGCTTGCCCTGATCATCCGTATGGATGCGTAGCTTGCCTTCTTTGTCCGGATCCACAGGACCTACAACAATTCGGTTCAGATCAATAACTGGAGAATGGGGTTGGTCTCGTAGAATCAATTCCTGGCTATCTTCGCCCTCGCCATAAATCAACGAGTGGGATCTGGAGAGTTCTTCCTTAGATACACCTTCGGGCAATCGATCCAGGTTTGCAATATAGCGCGAAGATAATGGATCTGCCAGGGGACCGGAGAGTGGTTTACGAATAATTCCTGATTCTTCTTCAGCGGGCTCAATATCCGGTTGAATGGTTGGTTCCGGATCCTGGTTTTCGGTGAAGTCCTTTTCCTTCTCTATGACGATGGGATCTTTCTTTTCTCGGGGCGCTACAGGCTTCTTTTGTTCAGGCTTTCGTTCCGCCGGTCTCCTGGTCTCAGGCTTTTTTTCCGGTTCGTATTCCTCGACACGGTCTCCGTAGATTACCCGGATTACCTGGCTCTTGCGAATCGTCAGAGCGGCTCCACCTTCCTTTTGTACGCGAAGGATGTGTGGGTTCTGGTCATAAACCACACCTTCCAGGATTACTCCATTCTTGAGTATAACGGTATCCGCAAGAATTGGTGCCGCACTCAGGAATAGAATGGCGGCCATGAAAAGCCACCCGGTCTTTAGTCTATAGTTTCCCATTCAGAGAAGGTCAGTTAGATTGCAGAGATTCAGAGCTTCCATCTGCCGATTCGGAACTATCGGCTGAATTTGCCGACTTCTCATCGTCCATAGTATCGGTTCTTGATGGCTGCACCGGTCGTCCAGTTTCATTCTTGATTTGAAAGTAACGAGGAACGGTCAGTAGTTTCCATTCGCGGTAATGCAGATAATCTCCGCTTCTGGCGGTATGGTTCACGTAGGGATCGTTTTCCTGATTCGTGGATGGTCTTTTATTCAGCTTCTTGATTTCTTTCTTGATGCCTTCTTTGTAATCCTCCACAGGCTTCTTCAGGCGAAAAACCAGAGCATCGGACTCCAGGGCTACCACTTCGGCTTCATTTCCTTCGCCGCTTCGTTGCAGGGTTTTGTTGACTTTGTCTTCGATTTCAGACATAGTTTCTTCATTATCGCGGCGAACGTCTTTGAAAGCCACTCGCTCCACGGCAGGGCAATCGGTCTGAGCGGCGTTGCACAGTTCGGAGTAGAATGGCTGAATATATACCAGCTCAAGATAGATGGAGATAGTGCTTCCGTTTTCAGGGGTTCTGTTTAATTCCACGTACTGAGGTACACGGGCCCCGTCCTCGTATACCTTCAATCTTGCTCGTCGCTCCAGTGGCTGTGGTTCCGGTCGGTCAGACTTGTCATATTCTACTTCCGATCCGGAGTCAGTGAAGAGCAGTTTCTGGGATTGAACGGAGGATGTAATTTCCTCTACTTCAAAAGCGATAAAGTTGATGGGAGCTCGGCCGATTTCGCGGCCCTGCGAATCCATGATAACAATATTGTGCTCCAGGATTTTCCCGTTCTTAATTTCCTGAATAACATTCAGTCCGGAATTCTTATAATCCAGCTCCAGAAGAGCAACCGGGTTTCCCTCGCTATTCTTGCGAATTTCAATGATCTGGCTATTGCTGCTGGAAGCCCCCAGAGGCTGCATTCCAATGTTATTTAGGTTAATTTCAGAACTGTAATCCGGGTAGTTCTTGATTACTTCGGGGCCCTTGGTCTGGCACTGAAGCAATGGAACTCCAACGGAGAGTAGCACGATAAGTGCAGAAATCTGCGTATTTTTCATGGGGGTACCTGCTTTCACTCGATAGGCGAGATGGGATTAAGACGAGAAGAAAGTAGCTTCGCTCTGGGGGTCAAGGAAAATCAAAGGAATTTCCCGGGGTAACAGCGCCCCTTCGCGAATCTTATTTCTGGTTCCCGGGTGGTTTCGCCACGGTGGCAACGAAACGATATACCGCCAAACTGGTTTCGCAGGTCCCCGAAATCGAAGACCTCTATGTTTCCAAAGGGTATCTTTCTAGCCGGCGCGATTAACTTTCATTGAAGAATTCTATGAGATGTTTGGCCAGAACCTCCCCCTGATCTTCCTGCAGGAAGTGTCCTGCATTCTCAATGGTAATATGTTTTCGGCCCTTGCAACCGGGAATCTTTCTGCGAAATATAGCATCCGCTCCTTTTGTAATTGGGTCGGAATCGCTAAAAGTGCACAGGAAGGGCTTTTCCCATTTCTGTAGAATTTCCCAGGCCCGTCGATTCGCTGGAGCGGCTGGATCGTCCGGGTCCACCGGCACCAGGGCAGGAAAGATTCGGGCACCGGCTTTATAGCTTTCATCCGGGAAGGGAGCATTGTAGCCCTGGATGACTTCCGGATTCGGTTTGGTAAAGCATCCGTTTCCAATTACACGTCCCACCGGTAATCTCTTAACCTTCTGGGAAAAGTCTCTCCATTGAAAGAACGCCTCTCCGGGCTTCTGATCACCGGTGGGCAGGAAAGTGTTGCCCGCCGCTATTCGCTGAAATCGGCTTTGCATTTCTGCCGCAATGCGAAGCCCCAGTAAGCCACCCCAGTCCTGGCAAAACAGGTTGATGTCTTTTAAGTCCAATGATTGGATCAATCCTTTTAGCCAGTCCACATGGTTTTGATAGCTATAATCATCCTGACTCGTAGGTTTGTCGGAGCGTCCGAATCCGATTAAATCAGGTGCAATGACCCGAAAGCCGGCCTGCGCCATGGGTGGTATCATCTTTCTATACAGATAGGACCAACTGGGTTCTCCATGCAGCAAAAGAACTACCGCACCATTTTCCGGACCTTCCTCAACGTAGTGCATGCGCAATCCGCCCGGATTGACTTCCACGTAATGCGGTGAAAAAGAATAACCTGGCAGTCCATCAAACGCTTCTTCCGGTGTTCGCACAAAATCCATGATTCGATCCTCCATGTTGTGGATCGACTGGCAAGTAAAAGATCCGGCCCCGGGCTTTCCACTCTCCCGATGCAATTCATTCAGATTGTGCGGGGCTCAGAAAACAGCACCTGCACAGCACCGGTCTGGCTCTCTCGGTTCATGGATCAGGGGGCCCGAAACAGACTGAGGAAAATAGAAAGTCAAGGCAGGGTTTCAGTATTCGAACGGCTTCAATGAATTCCATCGGCGTTGACACTGAGTGCTCCTGGAATGGTTTGAGCGGATGAACATTCTTTCGGCCCAGAATCTGGCGAAGAAACATGGGGACCAGTCCCTGTTTGAAGGGCTTACCCTGGGCCTGAACGCCGGGGAAAAACTGGGGGTCATTGGTCGCAATGGCCAGGGAAAATCTACTCTGGTTCGAGTTCTTGCAGGTCTGGAAGAGCCGGATTCCGGTGAGGTGGTTCATAAGCGGGGATTGCGTATCGCCTACATGGAACAGAATCCTCCGGCACTTGATGTAAGCATCGCCGATTACATTCGACCGGAAGGACAGAGCCTACCGGTGGGTCGCATTCGAGAAGTGCTGTCCCTGGTGGGCATTGAATCCGAGGACAAACACTTATCTCAGCTTTCCGGAGGCGGATTGCGAAGAGCCTCCCTGGCAAGAGCCCTGCTCAGCGAAGCAGACCTTCTCATACTGGACGAACCCACGAACCACCTGGATCTGGATGCGATTCTGTCTCTGGAAGAACGTTTGCAGCGATTTTCCGGTGCTCTTGTCTTAATTACTCATGATCGTTACTTTCTGGATCGAATCGTTGGTTCCATCCTGGAAGTAGACCAGGGGAAGGTGCATCGCTTCGAAGGAGGCTATTCCAGCTATCTGGATAAAAAAGAGGCGATGGAAGAGCAGGCAAGGCTGGCAGAACATAAAGCCAGAAGATATCTGTCTACTGAACTGGAATGGCTGCGCAGGCAGCCCAAAGCAAGGGGCACAAAACAACGAGCTCGTATTGATCGCATTGAGGAAGTGCAGCAAAGGGATAAATTCAGAGAGAAGAAAGAAATGAAGCTGGCCGGTAAGAGCGCCAGGCTTGGCAATAAAATCCTGGAGATTCATGATCTCGGTGGAGCTGTACAGGATAAGAATCTCTTTTCGGAGTTCTCTTACAGATTCCAGGACGGCGATCGAGTAGGGATTCTGGGCCCCAACGGATGTGGAAAGTCCACTTTCCTGGACATTGTTGCCAATAGAAAGTCACCTGAGTATGGCCGAGTGGTATATGGAGAAACGCTGCGAATCGGTTACTTCGATCAGATGGGTCGGGACATGGCTCCCGAAATGAGAGTGGAGGATTTCTTTAAGCGAGAGGTGGGTCATCATACCATCGGGTCCGGTCTGTCTCCTAAAGAATTACTGGAAACCTTTCTGTTTCATCCTTCTGTTCTGTATCGCCCTCTGGGTAAGCTTTCCGGAGGCGAAAAGCGTCGTATACTTCTGGTTTCCATCCTTCTGAATTCTCCTAACTTTCTGATCCTGGATGAACCTACCAACGATTTCGACATAGCAACCCTTACTGCGCTGGAAAGCTATCTGGATACATTCCCGGGACCGGTAGTTACTGTATCCCATGATCGTTGGTTTCTGGATCGAGTCGCCAATCATCTTTTTCTGTTCAGACCGGACAGGCGAATACAGGATTACGTGGGCAGTGCTTCCGATTTTCTAAGTGATAGAAAAGATCCTGACTGGCTCAGTGAAAACGAATGGGAAAGCACGGTTGATGCAGAAACGTCTGCCCCGGATCTGAAGAAGCCCGGTAAGTCTGCTCCGGCCAGAGCTCAGAAGATGGGTAACAAAGAAAGAAAAGAGCTGGCGGAGCTACCTGGAAGGATTGAAAAGCTGGAAGGCGAAATCCAGGAGCTGGAAGCGAAGCTTTCATCGGGAGATGCGGATGCGGAAAAATCGGCCCTATGGGGAGAGCGTCATGTGCAGGCGAATCAGGAACTGGAGAGTGCCATGGAGCGCTGGGTGGAGCTCGAAGAGATTCAGAAGCAGCACAAAGGCTAGATTAAAGTTAGCCAGCACCGAAAGCATAGCTGATCAAGCGCGCCTGGGTCAACCAGGCCAGGATCATATAGAGCAAGCATCCTCAAAGAATATCGATAGTTTCTAGCTGGTATTGCCGACCGGAGTTATTTCTGGCCCTCACCACGTAGCTATAGCATCGCAAACGCTGGGCCAGGGATTATCCTATCTAAGATAATTGGAAAGGCTGGACTGTAAATCTTCAAGGTTCAAAGGCTTGGTAAGGTAATCGTCGAAGCCTGCATTGATCGCTTCAGTGATTTCCGTTTCCATGGCATCTGCAGAAACGCAGATGGCAGGCGTGTCTTTGTATTGGGGCCACTTTCTTAGCTCTTGAACAATCTCGAAACCGTTCAGGTCCGGAAGTCTCAGATCCAGTAGAAAGAGATCAATACTGTTTTCTCTGGCAATGGACAGTCCCTGATGGCCGGTGGTGGCGGTAAGTAGTTCGATTCCCGGAAAGCTAAGTATAACATGTTCCATTAAGCGCATGTTCACCGGGTTATCTTCGATATAGAGTATTCTTCCCTGAATGTTTTCCGGGTTTCTGCTTTTCAGTATTTCGCGGTTAAAGTCTCTTTCCTGTTCCGGGGACTGGTTACGTGCCAGGGGAAACTCGAGATAAAAGGTTGTGCCCTTATCCGGCACAGAATTAAAATATAGTTCGCCACCCATAAGTCGCAGCAAGTTTCGCGCCAGAACCAGGCCAATTCCAGTACCTTCTATTCCGGAGGATTCCATACCCAGCCTCTGGAAAGGTTGAAAAAGCTTGTACTGCTTCTCTTCTGGAATTCCGGGGCCCGTATCGGTAACGGAAATCTGCACCCTTTCATCGGTAGTCTTTTTTAGTGCAATGGCCACCGTTCCCTGGTCTCGATTGTATTTGATTGCATTGCTGAGAATGTTGAGCAGGGACTGTTGACTTCGCAGGGTATCTCCAAGAATCCAGACCTCCTCTGTTGGCTCCTGGAATGTAATTTGAATACCTTTTTCGCTTTTCAAAGAAGCGGATAGACGAATGCATTTGCGAATAAGCTCTGCGGCAGGAATGCGGCTTATAGTAAAATCCAGGTCCCTGGATTCTACCCTGGAAAGATCCAGTACATCTTCCAGTAAGCCCTGCATATATTCGCCGGCTTTCAAAATCTCATCCAGGCCATGAATAGTTCCTTCCGGCGGACAGTTTCTGCGGAGCAACTGGGCAAAGCCCAGCACAGCATTCAGGGGAGTGCGTAATTCATGGCTTAAATTGGACAGAAATTCAGTTTTAGCTTTGTTCTGATCCAGTGCCAGTCGATGCTCTCGCAGTCGTTGCTCTTCCAGTTCTTTTCTAGCGGTGATGTCCTGAAACGTGCCAAATACACGTTTGCATTTTCCATCGCTCCACTCTCCTTCGCCTCTGGTTTCTACCCAGATGAATCGACCGGTATAGGTTCGCAGAGGCAGTTCATGCCGAAAGCTTTCCTTTCGTTCAATTACCGCCTCTACCGAGGTTCGAATGAGACTGCGACTTTCTTCGTTGGCATAAAATTCGATGGCATTCTCTATAGTGGGATGGAAATCAACCGGCACTTCGTGGATCCGATGGGTCACCTCTGACCAGAACAGATTATCATTTTCCAGATCCACTTCCCATCCACCAATCCCGGCCACATGACTGGTTCGCTCCAGGAAGGTTTCCATTTTCCGGAGCTGGAGTTCATTGTTCATTTGCTCGGTGATATCCTGGACAATACCGGTGGAGCGCAAGGGCCTGTTGTTTCGATCAAAGGTAGTTCTGCATTTCTCTTTTACCCATTTAACTCTGCCGTCAGAAAACAGAAGCCTGTGTTTAATTTCGTAGGGTTCCAGGTTTTTCAATGAATCCGTATACGCCTTATCCACTCGGTCTCGGTCGTCTGGATGGATGGTTTCCAGGAAGGCTTCATAAGAGGCTGCGAACTTTTCAGGATCGATCTCGAACATCTCGAAGATCCCGGAAGACCAGTGTAGTTGATTGTAGACCAGGTCCAGTTCCCATCGACCAATCTGTGCGATGGTCTGTGCCTCCGCCAGCTCCTGGTTTTCGCGCATCAATTTGTGGATCTGATGTTCACGAAGTGTGATGTCCTGGATAATTCCCTGAACAGTGTCTCCGCTGGCAGCACCGATTTGTTGAATAATTCGCTGGGAGCCATCTGGAAGCAGCACTCGATAATGTACATCCTGGGAGAATGTTTTTAGCACCTGGGACAGTGCGGCCTTGAATCGGGCTCGGTCCTCGGGATGAACAAAGTCCAGAAAATCCAGAACACTGACCTCTCGAACGTCGGGTCTGCCTACGATTCGGGCCGCAGCTTCGGTTAGCAGCAATTTGTCTTCGCTGGCGCAAAGAGTCCAGTTGCCCACTCTTTCACCGGCGCTGATGTTCATTGGAGAATTCATGCCTCAGGCCTGATTACATCCCCCTGCCATAAAAATGTCAGCAACAATACCGACTCATTTACCAGAAGCTGTATTAATTCTATCTTTTGAACGTTTGCAGCCCGGAAGTCCGCATCCGGGTACGTTGTGCCGGTAACGGACGATTTTTAGGAGCTTTAACGTTCTGGGGGAGGGCGGCTCAGTGTTACATAGGAGCGGGTTGCATTATGGAGCTAAATACTCCGTTCTGGTGCCAGGATATGAATCATGGGACGAGTTAGATCGTGCGAGAGGGGACGGGTGGAGCTACTTTTGCTTTTCTAGAATCTTTCGGGCTTCTTTGAGAAGTTCTCCTGCTACCGGAACTCGAATCATGCCGTCTTTATCGGGAGTCATTTGCTCGGGAGCATACACCTCTTCCAGGGAGTCATCCTTTAGTTTGTCCGGTCCAATCCATTGAGCAAAGGCTCCTACCATTCGACGGTGTAAGTCATCGATCTTGATTTGAGCGCCGGCCTTCTTGTAGTATCCATAGGCCATCAATGGAAGGCGCTTCTCATACATATAGAAATCACCAATACGGATCAGCCCTTCTTTATGATCAGCCTTAGTGTAGAATTCCCGGGCACGGTGAAAATCTTCGTCTTCAAAGGCCGCATCACCTCGGCGAATCAATTCTTCTTTAATCCGGGCATCCATTGTTACTTATTACGGCACTTTCTCGGGGAAGGGCAAGTGGAAAATCGGCTACTTCCGGGTCAATTATTGTATCTTGCCTATCATTTCAGTGGCCGGATCCTTGAGATGCAGCGATTTTCCGTCCGATTCCGACTACTCCAGAAAAAGGAAGCTTGCTTCGGTTCCGGGACTATCATGGTTCAGTGATATTTGTACCAGTAATCGTAATAAATCCTTTCAGCGAATTCCTCGTCGGTCATACCGCTGCGATCGTCTGCCAGGAAAGCGACAAAGGCGGCGCAGGCTGCGAGTTGATCTGAGTTAAACAATGAGAATTTCTCTTGCTTGTACTGTTCCATCCGTGGCTCTCCAGAGTAAGTTTCCAGAGCATACAGAGCATTATCCAGCTTCACTTTGTTCGAATTCTTATAATGCCTGAGATACCAGACCATGAAGGCAGGAAGATAGAAGCGAAATCCCACCGGATCCAGGTAGGTCAATGCACACTGACAATTTTCAATGTGTTCTTCAGGCACTTCCTGCCATGGTCCCTGGAAATCCTTTTTACGATGCTCGGAATCCTGGCCATAGTCATAGTTATCGTGGGCTTCGGCCACATGCAACGTGATTTCCGAAGGCTGCGGCACCCCCTGGAAAGCCAGCTCGATTTTTGCGATTACCTCGTCTTGATTCACTCTAGATGTCGCATCCTGGATCCAGGCATTTCCACGGCGAGCGGAACTGGAGGATGATGTGTCTTCATATTTTTACTGCCTTTTGGTGGAATTCTCATCTTTTGTGTCCGGCCCAAAGGACAAACGACAATAGCAGGTATTTTCTTTTTCAAAGAAACATCCGCTGGCTACTTCGTGGATTCGGTCCGCCTGGAACTCCTTGTCCATCCGCCCTGCTCGATGTACGGCTGCTTCCCTGTATCTTCTATCGCATTCCTCGGTCATTAAATCCGGATCCTCTGTGAGCAATGGCTCCGGGATGGAACCCATATTAAGAGTAATGTATTCGTATCTGTTTTTGGCCGAGCAACCACTTTGCAGATCGTATCGGTACTGTCCGCTTCCGGGCGCTTCTGGGGAAAATACCCAGGAGGGGCCTGAATCCAGCTCCGGTTGCTCCCAATCGGGTTGTCCTTCCACGAGCACACTGTAGAAAAGCGCCCCTGCGATAAGACCTCCGGATCCTTCGGAAGCACCTACATATAGTGCACCCAGAATGAGTCCAACGTCCAGCACCTGCCCCACTATTGTAAAGGTCTCTCCGACAGAATTAGCTCTCTCTTGCTGCTTCAATCTCCAGTCCTGTGTCTTTCCCGTCTCCAGGCCGGTGGGGTCGTTTATGCAATCTACGTAAGGCGGTCGCATGGGTTCTGTGACGGTGCGTCCAATAGAATAGAAAAGAACGGTTATACAGGAACTGGACACAGGTGGGAGAAGGGCCAGGATTAGCAGGGTCGCCAGGGGAAAACCTCTAAATGGCCTCTTCCCGGTCATGATCAATGAATGGGAACAGCTATGATGCCTCTCAACCAATGCTTTTTCAACTCCTACTGTTGTGTGCGAACTGTGCATATGCATTCTTTGTTGTTTCTATCGAGAACACATTTTTCCGAGGTTTTGATTGTACCTCGCTGCTCCACGGGAATTTCGCGAAGAAAGAGTCTTCTGGCTCTGGGTGCGAACCACTCGGTGCAGTAGAAATTTCTTTGAGAAGCGTACTGGTTCACTGGCATCTCACGCTCCCTGGCAGAAAACCGATACTCTGCTGATTTGCGAGGCCTCTCTGGATCATATTTTGGTCCTTTTAATTCTGGTAGGTTTAGAGTTCCGGAGCCGGACTGAGGTCTTTGCGAGCCTCTTTGCTCACGTTTTTCGCGTTGCTCGTCTTCCCACTGTCGTTCATATTCCTTCAGCAATTCCTGGTCTACGCAATCATTACCCTTTATGCTCCAGGAGTTCGCTCTTTCTTCTGCATTTCTCACAACATCGTTGCCCCAGCCAGCTCCAATATCGCTTACGAAATTCAGGTACAGGCAACTCACGGGAGGGACGATTAGTCCGGCAACAGTATCTATAGCCAGGCCAGTATAGGTCAGGACAACCAGAATGTTTCCCCCCAATGTTGCCCGATCCTCCGGGCTTCCGGTTTCACAGTCCAGGACTCCAGCTTTTTGCATCTTTTGCTCGGTGTAGGCGATGGGGCCACCAATAACTGTGCCGATGCCATTCATGGCGATGGTGACGCAGCCAGAATTCAGCAGAGCAATGATAACCAGAGCTACGGACTTGAGACTTGCAGTTAGTGTGAGAACAAGTTTCACGCGACTACATTTGGAGTTACGATGTGGCTTTGTAATTGGTAACCTCATAAGCAACCCTCGGATTGTTACAGTCCAGATCGACTGGCAGAAGGTACATCCAGACGTTCTTCCGGATGGATTACACAGATGCACTGGCTCTTTTCATGTTTGTAACTGCATTTACTTGTGCTGGCAGCTCTAAAGTTCTCGGGAGCATACTGCTCTTTATAGAGATCCTTCGCTTCTGCCAGGAGTCGGCTGTTACATATGGCATTTGAATTTTCATCCCGGTCAAAAAAATTTCGGCCGTCCACTCGATACTCAATTACCACATCGGATCCTTCTTCCCGGCTACCATCCACGCAATAGTCCACACTGGACCAATACTCGGCGGTTTCCCGGACTCCTCTTGCAGTTTTGAACGGTTCCTCTGATGCCACTTCGATTAAGACAAGCAATCCTGCAAAGGCCACCCAACCGTTTCCTTCAGCCAGGCCCACTCCCGTTATGGCAGGACCTAACAGGTAATCTACAAAGGCACCGGTGTAGGCCAGACCGATCACGATTCGCGCCCCTGCTGTGTATTCGCCCAGGAATTCCGGATCATCGCAATTTCTTCCATCCAGGGCTCGTATGCCCATCTCGGTGTAGTGAATGGGGGAAGTAATTACAAAGCCCACCATTGGGAAGGTGAGGGAGCAGTTGGTTAAATTGGGAAGCAGGAATACAGTTATCAATGCAGATCTAAGGCGGTGGCCGGGCTTCCTGTTACGTTGCGGAGGCACTTCTATGTGTTTATATATATTCTAATTGTGTCAAGCGAACTATTCGACTATATGAACTTCCATGACTTCGATTGAGGCATTGAAACACCCTGCACTGGTAATTGCCAGGGATTCAATAGCGCCGATTGAATCTTCAGGGATTAACTTTTTGGAATGGATTCTAAATCGCTCCCCGGTGAACAACTCCCAGTTGCATGAACAAAGTCCTGGATATAGCGAACCCCTGGAGTGTTCTGGACTCTGTGGAGAGCAGACTATATAGTGGGTTCAGGCTGTGGCAGGAGTGTTGATTGTGCAGCGGCCCTGAAAGACCGTTCCATCTTCAACAATGAGACTGGGAGTTATGATATCGCCAAAGAGACGACCGGTGGAAAGCAATACAACCCTGGTCTTAGCCTGAATTGATCCGCGAATTTCTCCCCCCACCACTACAATACCTGCGCGAATATCGGTATCCACGAGGCCACTCTGTCCTACCAGCACCTTGCCGTCGGTCATGATGAGACCCTTGAAATATCCGTCGATGCGGATCAGGTCCTTTACCTTGAACTCACCGCGAAATTCAGAGCCTTCGCCTATGAGGGAGTTAACGATTAACGATTCGGTGGATTCAGCCATTGTTCTTGCAGATGATTCATGAAGGCATGGGGATTGTAAGCCACCGTTCCTATATGAAGTTCATAGTAAAGCATGTTCGTGGGAGCCTGGCCCGTGCGGCCTGTAATACCAATGGGCTGACCCTTATCTACCTGATCGCCTACGCCCACATCCACCTGATCCAGGTGCGCATAAAAAGTCTTCATACCGAATCTATGCTCTACCCAGACATGCAGTCCGAACACATCGTCGTAGTCGATGCTGATTACTTCGCCCGGTGCCGTACTTACAACCTCGGTGCCAGGAACGGTACCGATTTCAATTCCCTGGCGAAAGACCTGCTTTCCCCGGAGAGTATCTGTTTGCCAGCCATACGGACTCAGGATATAACCCTGGGCTGGCCAGATGCTGGGAGTGTTGGTGAGCAGATTCTGCATCTCTCTGGACTTCAGTTCCGTGAGGATGCGGTCTGAAAGCTCCACCGCTCTTTTAAGATTCTCATTGTCCTGACGCGATAGAAAAAGCACTCTCTGCAATAGCTCTTCGGTTCTTGACTGATCGCAATCGGTTCCCTGAGCCTTACATTCTTCCACTGCTGTGCGAAGTTTTTCCAGCTCATCTTCCATTATGGCCTGACCGGCGCCACCCTGTGCATACGGCTCCGTTCTTTTCCCACCCAGTTTGAGGTACAGCTCTGCGATTGTATTGGAATAACGCGTAATTGTTCCATGCAAAGGTAGGATTTCCTCCGCCATTCGAACGCTCTGCAGATTGAACTGCGAGTTGGAAAGGCCCATATCGTAGAACTGAATATCTTCTCCGGACTTGCCCACCAGGCTGAAAACAGATATGGTCATTACCACCAGAAGGGTGATGAGACCTGCACTTAAGGAATATAACGTAATATGAGCGTTGAAGATTTTTCGCTCATTATGGGGGATTACCATGATGGTAAGTTTTTCGCGCCCTTTTAGATGGACCCATTCCAGGAATTCGCGAATATCCTGCTTCCACTTATCCCATCGAGTGGGCGGTTTCATGGGCTGTCCCGGTTCCCTTAGATAATCCTGGAGCTGGGAATAGGACATTGGGTCCGAATTCTTCTTTCGGCTTTTGCCCGTGGCCTTTCGCTGTTTGTTTGTTTTTTTCTCAGCCATGGTCCGTTTCCCCCGAAGGGCCTCTTCCTCGCCCTTACAGCCTCTGGAAGATCAATGCCTGCACATTCTGTACACAACCGTTTCCTGTCATTTTCATTTTCGGCTGGAAAAAGTCGGTCCTGCACGGTTCTTCCAGCCGGAAATTCAGGTTGCGGTCAAAGGGCGGCACTACCTGTTCTTGTTTCTATTTGCGTACCCCAGTACGACCCCGGGCCGGCAAAATTCCAGTCTTTTTTCCCGGGCCTGGAAACCGGAATTTTCGTTCAGATTCTTACCGGAGGTTTTCCAGAGATTCGAAGAAATCCGGATTTTAAAAAAGGTTTGCCTGTATAGAGAAGTGAATGGAGAATCCGTGGCCTATGGCAGAAAAAGATAGCAACATGGGTCAAGATGCGGAAGGCGGTGGACACACGCATGCGCCGTGGCAGCGCGAATTCTTCAAGAATGTAGAGGGCTTCACCAGATACGGAGTTCCGGAAGAGCGGGCCAAAGAAATACTCACTAAATTCCTCAAGCTATCGGTGAGCACTCCGTTGCCGGATGTTACCAAGACATTTCAAAATCCGGACCTTCTGGATGAAGTGGGTGTGCATACCAAACAGGATCCTCCCCTCCGAGATTTCATGGTCGAGTTTTTGACTCCGCTCATGCGAAACTTCACATTCGAAGGCAGGGAAAACGTACAGTATATTATGCCTTTGCTGGGTAAGTATCCGGTAACTTTGATCTCCAATCATATGAGTCATCTGGATGCTCCTGCAATTTACAACATGCTCTACAATGAAGGCGGGGATGCACGTAAGATCGCAGATCAGCTGGTATTCATTGCCGGTCGTCTGGCCTTCGAACCGGACTTTGCCCGTCTGGCACTGTACATGTTCGATACGCTTCTGGTTTGCTCCAAGCTGGATATGTCAGACAATCCGGGCCTTGCAGATTTGATGACCCGTATCAATATGCGAGCCTTTCGTCAGTCTCAGCAATTGCAAAAAGAAGGGCGCATCATGTCCATCTTTCCGGAAGGCACGCGAAGCCGTACCGGGCGTTTGATATCATTTGTGGATACAGTATATCACTATGTTGCCAATAAGATCATCATTCCGGTGACTCTGGAAGGCACCGACAATATCCTGCCTACTTCTTCTTTTCTCTTTAACGCTGCGAAAGGAAAAATGGTGCTGGGTCGACCCATCCTCGTAGGAAAACTTTCTTCGAAGCAAATGGCCGACCTACCGGATTTCGTGGATCGTCTGGATGTTCCGGAAACTGCAGATAAGAAGCAGTATATCATTGATAATCTGGCCACCATCGTCGGGCAGAATCTACATAAGCATCGCCATGGAACCTATCGAAACCTCTATGTGGCGGACGATCCGCGAAACAAAGAGAATCGATTGATTACCCGGCCTACGAATCCAGTCCATAAAGTGGTAGTTATCGGTCATTCTCCTTATGGTACTGCCATCGCTTCTGTACTTGCCAATAAGAACACAGACATACTGATTTATACAGACGATGCAGAGAAGGCAGCGGAGTATAACCAGCGTCGGGTGGACGGCGGATACTTTCCATTGTTCAAGCTGCCTCCGAATATTAGCTTCACCTCCAATCCTGTAGATGTGGAGCAGGGGACGCTCTTCGTGCAGGCAGCGCGACCCTGGGAACTGGATAAGTATTACAGCCGGTTGAAGCTCTATCTACAAAAGAGCGATGCGCCGGTGGTAAGCGTCGTCAAGGGCTTCACTGGCTCTGAAAAAGGTCTGATTCTGGACGATCTGAGCAATGAGTATAACATCGATCCTGCCAGACATGTAGTGATGTCCGGGGCCAACTATCCAGAGCAGATCATGGAACGAAAGATTTCTGGATATGAAATGGCTGCGAATCGTCCGGAACTGGTGTCTGATCTTGCTCAGCTTTTTAGTTCGGGGTATGTATTTGTACGACCGGCCGTTAATTCTTCAGATGTGCGAGGAGTACAGCTGGGAGGAGCTCTGAAGAATATCTATGCCCTGGCTACAGGACTTCTGGATGGCTATTACGAAAGTAGCCTGGGTGGAAACTGCGACAACTCCCTGTTCCATGTCTCCAACCGCTTCTTTCGCGAAATGACCGCCATCGGCACGGCCATGGGCGGTCAGGCAGAAACCTTCGGTGGACTTTCCGGTCTTACTGATTTGATGCTGGCCTGCTTTGGAGCCGATGCGCGGGACAGACAGTATGCTCATGATTTCGTAAATGGAAAGGCCGAGGCCGATCACAAATCCAACGGTGTGTTCGGAGTTCGCTCTTTGCCGAATCTCATTAACTTGAATCCGGACGATTATCCTGTGGCCTTTGCAGTACATGCTGTAATGGTGAAGGGCATGGAAGGCGAAAAGGTGCTGGAAAGCATCATGTACAGTCTGCGAAAGTTCTAGTCCAATACGTTTTTTAGTATCGCCGGATGAGCCAGTTTGTGCTGGCTCCATCCGCGCTGACAACTTTGCAATCTTATGCACCGGGGGCTGCTCTGCGCGTCGGGCTTTCGAGGAATTTCTGGAATCCGGGTTTCCATTCCTGAGGCTCCCAGAATACAGGAGCTGCCCCCAGGCGGGGACTCCCTTACTGCCTGTAGATAGCAATGTTGCTCCTTTTTCCCTTCATTAATGCTCCCGGTCCGGCAGTGAAAAGGCCATAATCCGTGTCTCCCCTGTTCCTCCGGGGGCTTTGGGCATCAGGGGAAGCGGGCAGCGGGTATTCTTTCATCCGAATAATTACGGTACCATGGTATGGTAAACTACCGGATTTGTGACCTGGTCTCCGAGGTCTCGGAGTGTAAATTAACCTGCGAAAATCTAATTTTGGTTTGAGTATTCAACTTAAATGTTACATTAGGACGTGGGGTAACCATTGTGGCCCCAGAGATGCCTGATGCCGCCCTATACAGAACTACTTAATCAGCTAAGTGCCGGAGTCCAGATCATTGATCCTGAAATGCGATATGTATTTCTGAACAGGGTTTTGCTACAGGAGATTGCTAAGTCCAGTGATGAGATGCTGAGCCGGTTCATGCATGATGTATTTCCTGGAATCGAGACCACCGAAATCTACGAGGTAATCCAGGAGGTCATAAGAACCAAAAAGAACAGGTCGGTAGTGAACGAGTTTACATTTCCTGATGGCAAAGTAAGCTATTACAGACTTGAGGTTCCGTCCATTCCGGAAGGAGCCATAGTGTTTTCCTGGGATGTTACTGATGAAAAAGAGACGGAGCTACTGCTAAGGGAAGCATCCAACCGCTGGCAGGAAGAAGCCAGTCAGCACGAAGAGACTTTACGGAAGGTTCTGGATTCGTCCCTGGATGGAGTTCAGTACTTTAAATCCGTCCGGGATCATGCAGAAAAAATAATCGATTTTGAATACGTTTTTTCCAACAAAGTGGCCTGCGATATTATCGGCAAAACGGAGCACCAGGTTCGGGGAAAGCGATTGCTGACGATTATTCCCGGCCACCTGGATATAGTATCGGAATACGGACGGTCGCTCTTCGATCTTTACAGCGAAGTGGTGGAGACCGGAATCAGCAAAGAGTTACTTTTTCATTTTGAATCCGATGGAATCGTGGGCTGGTTTTCGAATAAATCGGTGAAACTGGGTGACGGCTTTGTAGTAACCTTTTCCGTGGTGACCGAACTTGTAAATAAGAGCAAAGAACTGGAGCGCCTGAATGCCTCCCTGAAGGAAGAAGTTCAGCTCCAAATCGAAAAGAATCGTCAGAAAGATGAGGCCTTGATTCAGCAGTCCAAGCTTGCCGCCATGGGAGACATGCTTTCTGCCATAGCCCACCAGTGGAGACAGCCATTGCATGCTGTGCTTCTGGGCATTGAGCTCTCACGTGAAATAGTGGAAAAAAGCTGGTCCAGCATTCCTGGAGCCGATCAGCAAGAATTGAACGAACTCTACAAAGTGATTGAGGAGAGAATCAAATATCTATCAGATACAATCGAGGACTTCCGGGATTTCTATGGTCCTTCGCAAAAGGTCCAGGACTTTGATCTGGAGGACGCCGTCCAGGCATCGGTGCGATTCTTCGAAGGCCAGTTACACAGTCGAGGTATCGTTCTTACTGTGGACGGTGTAACCAGGACTACTCTTCATGGTAATGCGAATCAGTTTCGCCAGATATTGCTAAGTCTCATTAGCAATTCCATAGAGGCTGTATCTGCGAACGCCAGAAGCGATAAATGGATTAGTTTTCGCAAAGTGGCCGCAGATCCAGGTACAATTTCTCTCATAGTGGAAGATAACGGCGGTGGAATTCGTAGCGACGTGATAGCCCGGATATTTGAGCCTTATTTTACAACGAAAGGGCCATCTGGAGGCACCGGCATGGGCCTCTACATTGCCAAACTAATCTTGGAAAAGAGCTTTCATGGCACGATAGAGGCTGAAAATGGCAATGAAGGGGCCAGGTTCATTTTGAGGATACCCGTTGGAAGCAAGACCTGAAAAAGTAATACTTATTGTGGATGACGAGCGCGATGTTCTGCTCCTTTTTCAGATGTTAATGAAGCGAAAGGTCAGTGTGTGTCACGTGGCCACCAATGGACAGGAAGCCCTGGAAGTTATACGCAAGGTGGGGCATCTGGATTGCGTCATTACCGATATCTCAATGCCAGATATGGATGGATTTGAGCTAAAGGAAAAGATGGATGAGTTAATTCCAGGCGTTCCTGTAATCGGAGTAACTGGCCATTCCGACGAAGACATTATGGACAGAATGCGAAAGGCGGGCTTTGAGCACATTATTGGAAAACCCGTGGATCGAGAGAAGCTACATGAGATCCTGGAAGTGGTATCTGGAGAGAGTTCTGCTCAATAAGGGACGTTAATCGTCATTATCTTCTGTATTCGCCTGTATTTGTTTCAGCCTACTGGTCATGGAAAAACCGCCGGTTTGGCCCCTTTCTCTTTATTTATCAGGTTCGGTCTTCTTATCTCCCATCTTCTTCGCATTGAATTCCGCTGTGCCTCCGGGAGGAATGGTTAGCCATTGCCAGTCTCCCTTCTTAACGAATCGGCAAAGATAGACAATCTGACCAACATGGTAGGAAGTATGGGAGACGGATCTCTGTATCGCAAGCGGCACGGAATGAGGTTCAGAGCGAATGTAAACCGTCCGCTGTATATCCTCATCACTCAGATTTTTCAATGTGTCCTGGAAGCAGCTCCATCCCCGGGCCCAGAGATGCATAATGGAGGCTCTATCTTCGCCGGGCAAAATCACAAATTCATTATCTCGATCTCGATTGTCCTTTTCTCCATCCGACGTTAGAAAATCGGTCCAGCGAGAAATGAGGTTTCCACCCACATGCTTTACTGTGGCAGCGATGGATTGAGATCTGGGTCCTGGAGTATAGAAAAAATCCGTGTCATTGTCGATCTGGGACAGTGCTTTTTCGCACAACAGCCGACCCTGTGCCAGAGATGCAAGAGTGGCCTGAAGAAAGGATTCGTTCATTTTGCTGCCTCCCGAGCATTTCCCTCAGATGAAACATGGAACCGAAATATCCGTATCTGAATTTCGCAAATGCTCATTTTAAAATTCCTATACCCGATGCATTAGATATCTTAGAAATCGATGGCGTAAACTGTTAATTGCCGGGTTAGAATAGGATTCTGACTCTTTTTTGTCCTTTCCTCTTTACAGCGAGTATCCTTCCGATATGCTGCTCGACATCAAAAAATGGAGAAACCGAATGAAAGCGAAAAAGACGATGGCGATTCTGATTGTTGCGCTGATGGCATTCTGGGTGCCGCACTGCGATTTGATCAATGGGGAGGATGACGATGATTCAGCGACTGCCTTGCTGCTACTGGCTCTGGCCAATCAGGCCACGATAAACGTTACAAATAACACCGGAAGTGCCGTGACGTTATCCATATGGTCCACCGATTCAGGGGGAACTTCCTGTGTTTCCCAGGTTGCCGATATGGGCTCACTGACTGCAAGCGGCGGATCGGGCTCTGCGCAGGTAGCACCTGCATCCAATGGCTATCTTGTGAAAGTAAATGGCACATGCCAGTTCCCCACCGATCTAGGTAAGCAAGCTCAGACCTACTCCTGCACTGTAGATGCAGGACCTACTATTGTCTGCCCTTAAATCCCTTACCTGCTGCTCCGGGACAACCCCTGTTCCGGAGTATTCTCTCAGAGAAGTTTCTAATAGTATTCCTTTCGCTTGTCAAATCGGGCTTTAGGTTCGATTCAAGCCTGCAGAAAAAGCCCGGAACTCATCAAAAAATCCACCGGTGGGGAACCTGTTTCGTCTGACGGGGGTTATCTGTAATAGTTCCGGCCGCAAAAAGCCGAGTCGGATAAAGGAGAATTTGATGAACACATCTCTTAAGAAACTGGGCGCGTTTACTGCCCTGCTAATTTTTCTCACTGCAGGGGGACTCTCTGCAAAACCGGACCGTTCCCGTATGGATCCAGAGAAGCGTCTGGAGCATATGAAGAAGAATCTCAATCTGAGCGATGAGCAAACAGAAAAGATTCGAAACATCATGGCCAAATACGATCCTAAACGAGAAGCACTGCGAAGCAAAATAGGACCTCTGTACAAAGAGCTGGTAGAACTGATGAGTCAGGACAATCCCAATAGAAATGCTGTGAAGACAAAGATGGAACAGATCAGCGATATCAAGATTGAACTTCGTCTAATCATGCTGGATGGGCGTACCGAGATGTTTCAGGTGCTCAATGAAGAGCAAAAGGCGAAGTGGAAAGAGCAAATGAAGAAATTCGCAAAGAAGCGCGGGAACTGGAACCAGGATCGTGACTGAGTCCGAATTTCGAGCCGTTATTACCAGCACGAAGAGAGCTGTCCTGGGCGCGATCCGGGCTCATTTGAGTCCGGATCTTGTGCATTCCGTGGATGATATTTCGCAGGAAGCGTATATGCGAATTTACCGGGCTCTCTCCAGCGGAAAAGGGCCCAATACAGTAGATGAAAAGTCTCTTTCGAGCTGGGCCTATGTAATCGCGCGAAATGAATGCTTTCGGATGCAGGGACAGGAGAATCGTCGAAAAAGAAACCACGATGCGGCCAGCGATCTTCTGTTACTGCAGCAATGGACCGAACCAGCTGGTGAGGAAGCACTGGCACTGGAAGAACTGGAAGAATTGATATCGCAACTGGAGGCGCCGTTCTCGGAGACACTGGGTATGCTTCTTCGCGGTTATACTCAGTTAGAAATCTCCCGGGAGCTCGAAATTCCGGCGGGAACGGTGAAGTCCAGAATATCCAGAGGAAGGGAAAAGCTGCGCGTATTGGTGGCAGAAAGATCCCCGAACGTAGAAAGTCCGGGAAGCAAGGAAAGTCCATTCGAGAAGCACCTGAAGAAGGAGGGGAGGTAGGATTTATGAATGAACTGGAAAAAGCAATTGAGCAAAGACTAAACGATGAAACCTGGGATCTTCGCATGGCGGCCACGGTGACAGGCAAATTCCGGATCCGAACAGGGGCCCGGCTGGCAAGTGCAGCAGCGGCATTACTTTTTATTTCTATAACTCTTGGCATCTATTTCTGGCAACAGCCTGAATACACTAATTCCACTAATTCAGAGGAAGCTGTGCCATTTGTTTTTGCAGATGAGATTGTATTGGATGATGGTGATCTTGATCTAATGGCCAGCGGACTCATCTTTGAATAGGTATTGACTTATGAGCTACCGGACCCACCCACTGATCTATGGCCGATCCTACTATCAAGCAGCCCGAAAACGTCGCAGGAAAATGGTATGTGGACCAGACCTGTGTTCCCTGTCATTTATGCATGGATGAAGCGCCGGAGCTAATGAGCTATGCAGATGGAGAAACCCATACATTCTTCTCAAAACAACCTTCCACTGCAGAAGAGGAAAACCATGCCATGGAAGCTATGGAAGCCTGTCCCACCGAGGCCATTGGAAATGATGGCTAATGCCCAGTAATCTTCTCTAATTCTCTCTAACTGTATTTTGAAAACAGAAGCTTGACTGGCCCTCTGTTTAATCACGTTCCAACAGGCTCTTCCCCGGAGTAACCTGGATTCGAATCTTCCAATAAAAAAGGCCGGCAAATGCCGGCCTTTTGCAGGTATAGATCCTGAAAGCTAACTTCTAGTAATCGTCGTTATAGTTACGACGACCACCGCCACGTTGGCCTCCACGACCTCCTCCTCCCGATCTTCCTCCACCGGAACGTTCAAACCTTGGCCTTTCTTCCTTTGGCTTGGCTTCGTTGATACGCAGCGCTCTACCATCAATTTCATGACCATTTAGCGCAGAAATGGCAGCCAGTGCCTGGCCTTCATCTGGCATCACTACAAATCCGAATCCTCTGGATCGGCCCGTTTCACGATCGATTAAAATCGTGGCTTTTTCCACATCTCCGTGCTCTGCGAAGAGAGCTTGAAGATCTTGATCTTTCAAACCGTACGGGAGGTTGCCCGCATAGATATTCATCATACTTAACCCAAACGAAATTTCCAGGACATGATTGGTGGGACAAAGGCGAAGAGCGATCGACCCAGGTCAGCCCGGGATGCAAGCTTTCTAGGCGAAGCTGGAAATCGGTCAACACTTAAATTTGATTTAAGAAAAAATTGGAATGGCCCCCGGAGGGGGGCCAGATCATTTCTTGGGCGAACGTTGCTTCATTATGTCGGAAAACTGGACCATATCTCTCTGGCTTTTTCCTGCAGCGATCATCGGAAATACCTTTTCGTCCGCCGGAATCACTGCTTCCAGCAGGGCCGGTCCATCATCATGGAGCAGGAAATCCAGCCCCTTTTCCACCTCGGAAGGATGGCTAATCTGCATGGCCGGAATATGGTACGCTTCTGCCAATTTTACAAAGTCCGGGTTGTACTGCCATTCTGACTCCGCAAATCGCTCCTCGTAGAAAAGCTCCTGCCATTGGCGCACCATGCCCAGGAAGTTATTGTTCAATAGCAGAATCTTAACTCCCAGGTTGTACTGCCGGATGGTGGCCAGCTCCTGGATGCACATCTGATAGGAGCCATCTCCGGTGACGCAAATTACTGTTTCATCGGGATGCGCAAACTTGGCACCGATGGCTGCGGGCAATCCATAGCCCATGGTGCCAAGGCCACCGGAGGTGAGCCAGCGATTGGGCTTGTCAAAAAGGTAATACTGAGCAGCCCACATCTGATGCTGGCCCACGTCAGTGGATACAATGGCTTTGCCCTGGGATTTCTTGTAGAGCAGGCTCAGCACCCTTTGCGGTTTGATATGCTCCTGGCTCTCTTCATATTCCAGAGGAAACTTCTGTTTGTAGCCATCCAGATGGTTTACCCATTCCGCGCGATCTTTGCTTTCAATAAAAGGAAGCAATGCACGAAGCACCTCTTTCAAATCACCATGGAGCATATGATCCACAGAAACTCGCTTATTGAACTCTGCAGAATCAATATCAACATGAGCTCGAACAGCGTCGGCTGCGAAATCTCCCGGAACTCCGGCCACGCGGTCATCGAACCTGGCACCCAGAGATAGAATATAATCACATTCCAGAATGGCCTTGTTCGCTGCCGCCGTGCCATGCATTCCAGGCATGCCCACCGATAGAATGTGGCTGCCAGGGAATGCACCCAGGCCCATAAGAGTACAGGTAACCGGGCTCATGGCTTTTTCCGCGAGATCCAGAATCTCTTCTGAGGCTCCTGCGTTGATGGCGCCGCCACCTACATACAGAAGTGGTCTTTCGGCTTTGTTCAGCGCCTCTGCGAAAGCTTTGAAATCACCCGAAAGCTCTGGCTGGCTCGAAAATCGAGGGCTGAGTCCGCTTTCTCCCTGAAGGCGATCGGTGAGACCGGTCTGAACATCTTTGGGAAAATCCAGCAGTACAGGCCCAGGGCGGCCTTTCGTCACCATGGTCCATGCCTCTTCGAAAACATCTGCGATTTCATCCGAGGATTTGATCAGTGCATTGTATTTTGTTATAGGAATGGAAATCCCAAACATGTCCGCTTCCTGAAAGGCATCGGAACCAATGGCTGTTGTGGCTACCTGACCGGAGATTACGAATAGAGGGATGGAGTCCAGCTTGGCATCGGTCAGGCCGGTAACTACATTTGTAGCTCCGGGACCGGAGGTAACAATTACTACTCCAGGTCTTCCTGTGGATCGTGCATAGCCTTCGGCCATGTGGATGGCTCCCTGCTCATGTCGCACCAGGATATGTCGAATTTTTGAATGATACAGCTCGTCGTAGAAAGGAAGGATGGCTCCACCAGGATAGCCAAAGACCAGATCCACACCTCTGGACTCCAGAAGCTCTACTAGTAACCTGGCACCTGTCTTGCTCATTATCTTCCTCCGAGGCACGGACTTCTCCTTATGCCTTTCTGGACAAAGAAATGAAAGTCAGGATAGACTGCAAAAAAAAACTCTGTCAGAGGGGCGCTTTTTCGAGGAAACTGAATGGAAATCAAGGATCTAAAGCAATTCTATCAGCAGCTTTCGAAGCTGGATCCACAGAGCCCTCCCATCGTCCTGGTGTCCGGTTCCGACGAATCCATATTCGATACGGTACTGGAGAAGTTGGAAACCAAAATGGCTCCCCTGGAAGCCGTGGTAACTTCATTCAGCGGAGAGCCCGGGGATGGGGAGCGCTTTCTGGAAGAGGTCTTCAATATTCCTTTATTCAGTCCGTATCGAATGATTGTGTTTCGCCATGCAGATCAGGTCCTGCCGGCCCTTTTGAGCAAGGAATCCAAACGAGATGCCTATCAAACGGATTTATCGGCCAGGCCGGATGCTACTCTGGTGGTGCTTCAATACGAAGGTAGCCCGAACAAAGGATTCCTGAAATCCCTGGGTTCGAATGTGGTTCATTATGTCTCTCGGGACATTTTCGCAGAGAAGCTGGAGCAGACCATCGAGCAGATGGCTCATTCTGTGGGGCTAATTCTTTCGGACGAAGCATTACACGAAATCAAGGAAAGAACCCCGCCTCGCACAGGAGCTCTTCAAAGTGCATTGCAGCGATTGAAGGATTTACTGCCTGCAGAAAAGCGAAAATCCGTTTCTCTGGACGATGTAAGAGATGTACTCTTTCCTCGTGTGGGCTGGAATTTATTTCGCCTGGTGGATAGCCTGTTTTCGGGAGATGTGTCTGCCTACCGGGCCGAGCTCCAGAGCTACAACGCCTCTACGGATTCCTTTCTTTCGCTACTTTCCCAGATTCTTCGTCGTGTGAATGAGTTGCGGCATTACAGGCTGGGTGCCTCAATGAGTATGAAGCCTTCGGAGATGGCAGGCTTTCTGGGGATTCAGGGACGACATGAATTCGTCCAAAAGAAAATACTGCAGCAGAGGGATATGGAAAAGAATCGATTCAGTACTGAGAGATTGGAACGAATCTATGATTTCCTGGTAGAGGCAGGGGAAGCATTCCGAACGAATGTAAGACCGGAGCATCATAAATCCTATTTTGACTTTCAGGCCATGGAGATTTTCTTCGGTCAGGAGTCCAGACGTCGATAAACTATGTCCATTCATATACTTTCCACAGGTACCGAGTTAGCGTCCGGTCGTTCACGGGATGGAAACGGTCCATTTCTGTGCGAATTCTTTTCAGACTCCGGCCATGCAGTGAGTAGCATGACCATCCTTCCGGACGATCCAGATGCATTGCTGGCCTTCTTTCAGAGGCTGGAACTTCAGACGCCGGCCGCAACCACCAACCTTGTTGTCATGACCGGTGGCCTTGGACCTACGGAGGACGATCACACTGTAGATATGCTGGCACGATTCAGCGGAGACGCTGTTGTAGAAGATCCTGGCGCGCTGCGCCGATTGCAATGGGTGGCCAGGAAAAGTAGCCGGGTAAAACTGGAATCAGCCAGAAGGCAGGTTCGAGTCCTGGAAGGGCAAAAGGTGGTGGAGAATCGGCGAGGGCTCGCACCGGGGATATTGCTGGAAAAAGCAACTGAATCCGGCGGAACCATGCTGGTGCTTGCACTTCCGGGAGTGCCCTCGGAGATGCATCCCATGTTTGAGTCCGTGAGTTCCAGTCTGCTGGAAAGGCTACCGGCCAGGTCCCTGGAGCGAAGGGTGCTCTATGTGTATGGAGAAGGGGAGTCTTCCTTTCAGGCAAAGGTCATTGAATCCATTCGCGATGATCTGTCCCCGGACTTCCAGTGGGGGATCACCTCCGGTCGCGGTCACATCCGAGTATTCCTGGAATCTCCCCAGAAGCGAGAGATTGCTCTCATCGAGGATTCTATCTCCAGATACTATGCCGGTCGATTCTTCGAAAAGCCTGTAGAGGAAATGCTGCACCATCATTTTCTGGAGAAGAATTACTGGCTGGCCACTGCGGAGTCCTGTACAGGTGGACTGGTTGGTAAATTACTCACCGATCGAGCAGGCAGTTCCGGATTCTACTACGGTGGGGCTGTGGTTTATTCCAACGATGCAAAGGTGAAGGTACTTGGAGTCTCCAGAGAAATCCTGGATAAATCCGGAGCGGTGAGCGAACCATGTGCCAGAGCCATGGCCTCGGAGCTGCGACAAAGATCCGGTGTTGATTATGCACTATCTATAACCGGTATTGCAGGTCCCGGTGGCGGTACCGAAGAAAAACCAGTGGGCACGGTCTTTGTGGGTCTTGCAGGCCCATCCGGTTCGGAAGTACATCCGCTGTTCTTTCCTCTGGATCGTGAGCGAGTCAGGGATTATACAGCCATTATGTCTCTGTATCTTTTATATGATTTTGTCCTTCGAAACGAAGGTTCTGTCCAATCCAGTGCGGATTCCTGAATTTCTCTGGATGTTGCATTTTGCACCAGCTGCTACTTATTAAAAAATACGAAATATTGTGCACTGCCCATTATTGTTCCGTTCCGTCGGACGCTGCAAGAAGGAATATTACTTCTGCGGGAAAGCTGATTTACAAATAGGATGGGCTCAGACAGACTGAGCGTATGGCATTAAAGTGGATTGATCTGTTTGATGGCTTGATGAAGGAAGCGATACCGTTTGAGGAGAACGGCTACATTATTAAAGCAACCTTTGATCAGGAAGCAAGTAACTATGCCGTGATTGAACTTATTGCGTTCAAGAATGTAAAGAACGTAGCTATCAGCGACTCGGGAGTAACGTTTTATTCCGATGGTTATAAGGTGTATGTGGCCTATGAGCCAGTAACCTATCGCTTCCGATATCAGGAACCCTATCTGAGAGATGGTATTTATCATTTTCCGGCGCGATTCAATGAAATCGAAACCATCGAAATGCCCAAGCATGATAAGATCTTTATTTCAAAGAAGCCTTACATGAGTCAGGGATCTTTCAATGTGGATCGACCCGGTGCCGGAGATCTAACCTACTACATCTATAACAATCAACGAGTAGAAGAACACATCTTTCAATTTATCAACTCCATTCTTACCGATGATCTTCGCATCACAAAGTCAGTGATGCCAGAAGTGAATAAGTACATCAAACAGAATCTGGAGTTCTTTTATCAGGCCGAAAGGCCCCACGAAGATTGATTGGTGCATCTTTGTGGCCGGCGACGAGCTGCTTTTTACCGAGCAGCAGTCGCAGGGCATGCCCGTGCCCGATGAGAGATTGCGCGATACTTACTGCGCAATACTGGCCATTCCATTCGCCGGAGGTTGGGTTTTCCACCGCCTGTGTACCCAGAAGTATTGCTCCGGACAGTTTCGAATCTGTTTTTCCAGGGCTTTGACCCAGATCTCGGTATAATGACGGATGGCCGTTTCTCGATCGGAAAAGCCTTTAAAATCCACCACTCCCAGATCTTCAATGGTAACATGCACTTTACCATCCTTTCCATGAACGGCGCTGTACATCAGAATGCTGGAGCCGGTTAGGCCAGCCATCAAGGCAGGGCCGCGGAAGGTGGATGCCGGCCGGCCAAAGAAGTCTACGAAGATGCCGGATTGGCCTGCATTTTGATCGGAAACAAATCCCACTCGACCGCCTTTTCTGAGATATCGAATGGCTTTCTGGCTTTCCTCTACTTCAAACAGCTCGATTCCGCTGGATTCCCGGACTCTCTTGTACCATCGATCTACGAACGGATTGCTTAGCTTCTTATAGATCCCGCCGCCCTTTAGAATCCGACCTGTATACTGTACCAAAAGCTCCCAGGTACCTAAATGACCACAGTTACAGATAATTCCATTTCCTCGATCCAGGGCATTTTGCTCCTGCTGTCTGGAATCGCCCTCGTATACCATATACTTGTCATAGAATGCCCGGGTCATCCGCGGGCCGTAAAAGGAATCTGCGATCAGATGGCCCAGGTGAAACCAGGTCTTTTTGGTGGTTGCAGCTACCCAGTTTTCATCCTTTTCGGGAAAGGATTGGCGAATGTTTTCCGCTGCGATTCTGCGATATTTTCCTGAAATGGGGTACAGGAATCCTGCCAGGAATTTACCGTATGCCAGGCACCATCGATAGGGAAGCACCTTGAATGGAATAGAAAACCAGAGAATCAGCAAATAAACAATGAAGTAGCCGAACATGACAGAGCAGATTCCTGGAAAGGCCTCTGTCTGAAAGCGAAAAACACAGACGATTTACCAGGTCAAAACCCGGACGTAGCTTCATAGACGTTGCATTTTCAGCCCGTTGTGCAATGCCCTTCTATGTGTCCGGGCGCAAATGTTCTATCGATACGCAGTTATTACTGGTCTCCCACTATGGGTTCTTTGCCTTGAATCGTTCTGCGAGATAGTCCAGAGCCTGGATTTCAGCATCTCGGGCCCATTGATTCCTGGAAGCATTGAAGTTATGATCCCCTCGAGGGACCAGGACAAGTTTCGTGAATGGAATTCCATATTGTCTGGCTTTCCAGTAAAAGCTAATGCTCTGGGTGGCCGGTACCAGACGATCCTGCTGTCCATGAATCAGTAGCATCGGTGGGGCATATCTATGCAGCTGTGCGCCAGGGGATATCTCCTGGAACTTTTCATTCATAAAGGCTCTTTTCTTCACCAGATTCGTTTGATGGCTTTCTGGAGCCTCGGGAAGGTATCGTTCGAGAATGGTCTTAATTCCTGGAGAGCCTACCTGATACAGCTCCCCGGGCTCCATGGGCGCATAAAATGAAACCACCGCCACTGGAGGGTAGGCGTCAGCACGAATTCGAGAGCGTTCGAATTCCGGAGAATCTGAATTCCCGGTATCTGTGGAGGAGACTGCCGCGTTGTCCTTTCTGGTAAGTTCCAGGCCGGTCATTACAGCAATGTGCCCGCCGGAGGAAAAACCCATAATGGCAATTTTCTGAGGTGGAATATTGAAGTCGGAGGCATGGGTCTGTAGGTAGCGAAAAGCCTGGATGCTATCTTCAATGGGGGCCATCCCTCTGTAGGCTGGCGAAACCCGGTGCTCTATGGAGAAGGCTTTGATTCCCCGATCGTTTAAAGCATCGATCCAATCTTGAAACAAAGGCATATCCGGGCCCTTGATGGACCAACCGCCACCATGAATGAAAATTATGGCGCCCACCGGCTCTTCACCGCCAGTGGGGTAGGATAGCATGGTAAGCTCTTCCGGATCTTCGGAGTAAACGATCTCTTTCGTGCCGTCCGGTCGGAAATAGAGACTCCTGTGCACCAGATCCTGTCTGAGGTTGGCATTCAACGAGCAGCTGAGTAGGCTGAGCAAAAGGAGCATAATTCCAGGCAGGCTACGCGCCGTCGTTTTGATCATAATTCTACCTTTCCTGGAATCATATTTCATGCCCAACTCCCGGTGCATCTGGCCAGATGGCACAGAGCAAGAATACCAGAGCACCAGATGCCGGACTGGATCAGTAAATACCCAGCATCATCTGCGCCTCTTCTGAGGCCATTTCTCTTGGATTCCACGGAGGTGAAAAGACAATCTCCACTTCTGCATCTTCTATACCTTCCACCCGGAGGCAGGCTCCATGGACCGCGGTTTGAATCTGGGGCCCTACAGGACAGCCCATAGAAGTAAGAGTCATTGTTACCAGGGCTCTATCACCATCCAGCTGCACATCGTACACCAGGCCCAGCTCGGTAATGGCTATTCCAATCTCTGGATCCGCAACTGTGCCAATTTCTTTCCAGATCTGGTCGATAGTCTCCGTCTGACTACCGGGGGCGGAAGGCCCTGAAGCTTCGGTGGAGCCGGATGCAGGCGCGGACTCCGGTGCAGAGGGCTCGGCCGAGGCATCGATTTGTGGATTTTGGGTTTCGTCTGACATTGTATGGTTAGTATAGCGGCTGCTTCTTGCACGGTCAACACCGAGGTAGTTTTCCACGCACCATGATTCTGGTCCGAAATCCATAAGGCCAGAGAGCTGTAGCCTGACGCCTGCGGAGTCCCACTCAGGAAGTTGGACTCAAAGCAATTAACCTGAAATCATTTTTCCGCCCAAAGGGACGGGCGGCCAGGGGGCGGCTACGGTGCTTCGCCCACCAGAATCATCGCCGATTACTGATTAATCTTTGGAAAGCAGGGCTACATGGAACTTTCGATCCACAAGACCATTCATATTGCTTTCCACCGTTTCGCTATGATCCTGAAAATCCACCAGCTTCAGTCCGGTGTTTTCGAGAACTTCCAGCAGATCATTCCGGTTGTAGGTGCGAAATCCATGCTTTACCACCGGCAGATTGGCCATAAATGCCTTTTCTCCCAGGCCAATGGCCACTTTTCCTTCCTGCCGTAAAATTCTGCGAAACTCCTGAAATAATGCTCCGGGATCTTTCCAGAAGTAGATACTGTTAACGGTTAGAATGGCATCGATGGAGTTCGCTTCAAGAGGAATGGAGTTACCGTCATAGAGCATAAAGTTGAGCTTCGTTCCAGGTGTTGTTGCACCGGTGGCACTCTTCGCTTCTTCCTGCATTGTGGCAGAAATTTCCAGACCGGTGTAGCTGGCCGGATTGTAATTCTCAAGTAGTTCCCGAATATGACCGCCATTTCCATGACCTACCTCCGCCAGAGAGGAACCCGGTTTTAAGCCCAACGCCGCCGCGGATTTGCGAATCATATTAATATTTGTGCTGAGCATTCGCTGACCAACAGCAATTCCATCTTCGCCGGTGGGATTTCCTAATTGGGCGGCCAGGTTGCGGGCTTCTTCTTCGCTCATTTCCATAATGAGCCATTTTTAGTGGTCCGGGAGATTTCAGGAAACCAAAGAAATATCATGCGCTGCAGGATTTCTGGAATCGAGACCAGAAAGCGCTACTTCAGGGAAGGGGGTCTCGGGAGCAGGAAGGCGTAGAAATAAATAAAAAAGCCCGCCATAAGGGCGGGCTTTAAAGAAGCTCGAATCATGAGGCGTGGAAACAAAATCGCCATGCCTCATGATATATCAGAGCTTCGCTTCCATGCGATGTGTCTTATACTTTGATCAAAGCGCCTGCCATTTTCAGCATAGGAGCAATAACCAGAGCCACAACACTCATCAGCTTGATCAGAATGTTAATGGAAGGACCGGAAGTATCTTTCAGAGGATCACCTACAGTATCGCCCACAACAGCAGCTTTATGCGGATCGGAGCCTTTTTTGTAAGTGGTTCCATCGATATCCACTCCGCCTTCGAACATCTTCTTGGCGTTGTCCCAGGCACCACCAGCGTTGGACTGGAAGATCGCCATAAGAACACCGGATACAGTAACCCCGGCCAGAAGACCGCCCAGAGCCTGAGCTCCGAACAGAAAGCCAATCACTACTGGAGTGATTACAGCCAGAAGACCTGGAAGAATCATCTCTCGAATTGCAGCTTTGGTAGAGATCTCAACGCATTTCGCGTATTCTGCTTTTCCGTCTGCTGCATCGAAGATTGCTCGGTCTTTTTCAGTAATCTTTTCGAAGTCATTGTCATACTTCTTCATGATACCCAGAGCTTCTTTCAATTCAGGGATATTATGAAACTGACGACGAACTTCAGCAATCATATCCATGGCTGCACGTCCTACAGCTCCCATTGCCAGAGCAGAGAACAGAAAGGGAAGCATACCGCCAATGAATAGACCGGCCATAACCAGTGGATTGGCCACATCGATTACGCTGATGCCAGCCTGGCTCATAAATGCTGAGAACAGTGCCAGAGCCGTTAGAGCAGCTGAGGCGATGGCAAATCCTTTACCAATGGCTGCAGTAGTGTTACCTACAGCATCCAGCTTGTCTGTTCTTTCGCGTACTTCCGGAGGAAGTTCGGACATCTCGGCAATACCACCTGCGTTGTCTGAAATTGGACCGTATGCATCTACGGCCAGCTGAATACCGGTGTTGGCCAGCATTCCCAGAGCTCCAATGGCAATACCATACAGACCTGCGAAGGAATAGGCGAAGAAGATACCGGTAGCGATTACCAGAATTGGTAGCGCAGTGGACTGCATACCAACGCCCAGACCGGCGATGATGTTTGTTGCAGATCCGGTAGTGGATTGCTTAACAATAGATTTCACAGGTCCTGTGCCAGTGCCTGTGTAATGCTCGGTAATAAAACCTACAGCCAGACCGGCAACCAGACCGCCAATGGCAGCCACAAATACGCCGTAGCTATGGAAGGTTCTTTCTTCTCCAGTCAGGATGCCTTTTTCAGTCCACTGATCGGGAAGCATGTAATCAATAGCAAACCATGCGCCTACCAGCATCAATGCTGCTGCAATCAATTCGCCTACGTTCAGAGCTGTTTGAGGATTTCCGCCTTCTTTTACTCTTACGAAGAAAGTTCCAATAATGGAAACTACAATACCGATTCCAGCCAGAACCAGAGGAAGCAGAACTGCGCCCAGAGGTCCAATTCCACCAAACTCTTCCTGGGATGTTCCCAGAGCTCCCATAAAAGTAGCTCCCAGAACCATGGAACCCAGGATGGATCCTACATAGGATTCGAAAAGGTCAGCACCCATACCGGCTACGTCCCCTACGTTATCGCCCACGTTGTCGGCAATGGTTGCAGGGTTCAGAGGATGGTCTTCTGGAATTCCAGCTTCTACTTTACCCACCAGGTCGGCGCCCACGTCAGCCGCTTTGGTGTAGATACCGCCGCCCACACGAGCGAACAGTGCTATGGAAGAAGCGCCCAGGGAGAACCCGGACAGAATGTTCAGTACTTTGTTGGTAGCAGCGCCATCGAATCCGTAGATGTTTTCGTAGATGGCGAATAGACCCGCCAGGCCAATGATTCCCAGACCTACCACGGAAAGACCCATAACAGACCCTCCGGAGAAAGCGATGGAAAGCGCTTTTTCCAGAGAAGTTCGGGCTCCGTTTGTGGTTCGAACATTGGCCTTGGTGGCCACTCGCATTCCGAGGAAACCAGCCAGTCCGGAACACAGAGCCCCTACAAAGAAGCTTACTGCTACCAGCCAGGAGGAGGTTTCTTCGCTAGCTGTAACACCAAGTAGAATGGCTACAGCAAGAACAAAGATAATGAGTACTTTATACTCAGCCCTTAGAAAGGCCATTGCACCATCGGCGATGTGCTTGCCGATGCTTTTCATTTTATCTGTTCCTTCGTCCTGCTTACCGATCCATGCGGTTCGCCAGAAGCTGAACAGAAGGGCAAGAACGCCCGATCCGATCGCAAGATACACGTATTCCATGTAATCTTCTCCTTATATTAATGATTGCGCACGGCATCGCTGCTTTGCGCCCGAAAGCAGTAGCTTGAGGCTTTTTCCTGGGCTTCAAGCTTCTGCATGGCCGGAGAACCGGCCTTTCCCGGCCCGGAACGGTGTCGAATGAATCAAGTTCTGGTGAGATTCATCGAAGATGGAATATAGGACCATTCCCATCTCGCCAGGAAGGCCATCAGCACAATGACTGCCCTACATCTGTCAAGCCGAAAACCCTGCACCCGTTGTGTCTCCCGTGGCAGGCCGGCACTGAGTAAAGCCCCAGTTCAGAAGCGCCCTTTCTGGTGGGGATTCAGACTCTACTTTTTGCCTTTCTGTAATCCTCTGGCGCTACCGGGAGGAGCATGGCCAGGGTTTATGATGGTCCTGCTTCTGGCCCTGGCCCCATCTCTTCTGAAAGCAGAGGCAGGGGAAAATACCGGTGTGGAAGAAGCAGACCAGAGGCGGGATCAAAGAAACCTGGAGTCCGCGGAGCAGGCTTTCCAATCCGGCTTTGCCACCGAGGCCGAGCATTATCTAAGCCGCATTCCCCCGGACTCATCATTACAGGAATCAAGGCAGCTTCTGGAACTGAAAGTAATGCTGGGTTTGCACCGAGGAGATCTCCCTGGTGCCCGGCAGGGGCTCAGACGAATCTTTCGGGGATCCGAGATCCAGGCCCAGTCCGCTTCTCCATTTTCCATTTATCTAGCTGAAGAGCTGATTTTGCTCAGACAGTTTCCCGCTTTGCAGATCTTCGCATCCCGATTTTCCAGCATGCCCTGGTCCAGTTTCAGTTCCACTCTGGAATCCAGTCAGTATCCAATCTTTGTTTGTCAATTCAAGAGAGAGGAGGGTTCCCTGGAGACCCTCAGTGGTAGCCCCCTGGACAAGCATCTACAGTTCGCCAATGCTCTGGCTTTTTCGGAGATTCGCGGCCGGCGGATGAAAGATGGGGACCGCTTGCAGCTGGAAATCCTGGGATCCGTTTACCAGGGATATTCCAGAGTGCGCGCTCAGCTGGACTCAGAGCCGTCCTCCGATACGGAGCAGCTTAGGAATCATCTCCGGCTGTGTCGGGAGCGCCTGGCGCAGGAAAGGTCATCGGAACTCTCTGCAGCTGACTCCCGCTGGCTGGAGGAATATCTATACCGACTGCATTTTGCCGGTTGGGCTCTGGACGGATCGGCAGGAAGTAGTTTTGAGTTCGCAGATTTTCTGCTACGTCAGAGTGATGGTGACCGTGGAAGCCTGGAGGCGTTGTACCTGTTTCGCAGAACGCTGGATCAGTTGCTTCTGGCAGAGAGCTTTCGTTTTAGCTCTCACGACGAGGAGAAAGACGCTCAGAACAGCCGATTGAATCAGATGGCGGACGTATTGCGAAAGATTCAATTCCTCTATGCTAGAATGGAAATGGAATCGGACCGGACCTCTGTCATGGCCCTGGCCGATTCCATAGAGAATTATCTTTTCTCGACTCGCACAGAACAGGACTTCCTGGAAATGCAGCGTTCTTTGCTGGATGCCTGCGGGGAAAACCGAAGAAACCGGGAAGCGCTGGTCCTGCTTATTGAACTCAGTCCGATCGAGAAGCGAAAGGGGCTGGAGGATTTGCTCCTGGACAGAGACCAGGATCGGGATTCCAGAGAGCTTCTGGCATTGATGTCCTATCGCTACGGGGCCCTGGCCCAGTCCATGCCCTGAAGCCTTTCTGTTTCATGGTATTGTTAATCGCACAACGCGGGTAGGTTTGCCCACACCTTTTAACGTAGCTTCTCTTTGCTCTGAACTGAGCCTCTGGCTGGATACGATCTCTTCGATTCCGGGATGGTTCCACACTGTGTCTGTGATCCAGACTTCGCCCGAGCCGGCCAGACCCTGGACTCTGGCTGCAACGTTTACGGATTGGCCAAAGTAATCCAGGCGATCGTCTGTCATAACGGCCAGGGCCGGTCCTTCGTTGATTCCAACTTTCAGGCCCAGTTCATATCCCTGCTGTTTCCATTTCTCGTTTAAAGAGTTCAATCGATTAAGCATTTCCAGCGCTGCCAGCAATCCATCTATGGGTCTTGAAAATGTGGCCATTATTGCATCTCCCATGGTCTTTACAATGGCCCCTTTATGGTGTCGCACAGTGTCTGTCAGTTCTTTGAAGTGATCCTGCACAAGTCTGTAGGCGATGAGATCTCCGGCCTGGTCATACATCTCTGTGCTTCCCCGTAGATCCGTAAATAATATTGTAAGGCTTTTGATGTTCAGATTCAGATTTGGCGAAAGGTGCTGAATTCGAAACAGATCCCGGAAGCTCTGATTGTTAAGTAGCTCCCGAGCGGTAAGGAAGGGCAGCACTTTCGTGGGATGCTCCGTGGCGATTTCTACAATCTTTTCCGGATTGGGTTGCAAATACACTGTGCCGGTTCTTATGCCTGTGCGATTGTGCACATGAACTATGTAATTTCCAGGCGGAACCTTCTTTTCGAAAGGCACAAATCCTGATGGTAGCAGTTCAATATGCAATTCATCGCCCGGATCTTTTGCATTTTTATCTACAACGAAAAACGACCCGGAGTTCGCATCCACGGTGGCCACCTGAAGCATATGGCCCTGACCATTGGGCTGCTGATCGGTTAATCGAATGCCAAACGAATAGCTACTTTCTGGCTCCAGAACTTCAAAGCCGCGAATAGTGGATTCTATCCAGTTCAATAGTTCAGTGGATTTCTGAAAGTTCGGGGAGAAATGATAGCGAAAGTAACTTTCAATGTTTGACAGAGGATCTATAGAAAGCTGATGCACGGATTGATGGATGCGAAAGGCCACCTCAACATGGTCATCGAGCTGCGTAGGAACGAAGAGATTGCAAACGTAGCAATGGAAGGATTCTCCCTCGATTTGGTCCAGTTCCTGATGTGAGTGGACAATGCCTACACATTTAGGGCAGGTCAGATTATACAGAAAATCGAACATGCCCACCTTGGCCGCATGAACAAATGTATCCACTGCTTCCTGCTCTACCAGGTTGAAGTCCCTGGCGAAGGTATATGGATTGATTCGATTCAGTTCCCAGTCATCCATTTCCGGCAATTGATCCTGCAGGGTCTTCAGGACTTTTTGCGGAAGGCTGGCATAGGATTTCAGGGATTCGAATTTCTGGTCCAGAACAGCTCGATTCATGGCTGCAAAGTAAGCCCGGGATAGATTGGGCGGCAATAATTATTTGTATGTGCAAATGATGAAGGGCCGCTTTATTGCCGGGATTACGCTAATGCGTGGATGCCTCTGGCAAGTGAGCCAACTGTCGCCTCTCTCGAGCCCCGGGCATTCGGCATCAGGCAACTATTTGCCCGGCGAAGGCCATCCGGACGGAACCGAGTCATCCACCTGACCCACTCCCACTTCGCTCATATTCATAGTTTGCAGAAAAAGCTTATTAAAAGCGCTGCTGTCTGCCGGATCCTGGAAGCGAATGGTTACCAGGGTAGACTTTCCATTTTCATCATGAAACCCCATGTCCACGAAACGGCCACCTGGCTTCATGGTGATTAGAAGGCCCAGTTTTCCATCGCTCTTTTCATCATAAGCCTTTTCTACAGAAAAACGCATTCCCCTTTCGGTCATGGCATCTATCAAGGCAGGGATGAATTTTCCTACAGGCTGGGATGAGCGATAGATTCGCTTCTGGGCCATGAGGCTGCCGCTGGTAAATAGTAGAATGGCCAGCGCCAGGACAGCTTTGTGGGGCATAGGTGAATGAAAAAGAGAAGATCGTGATTTGCGAAATGGTTTCATATTCGTGCTTCCAGTATTGATATTAGCGTGATTTCCAGGCATTGTCTGCCTCTTAATTCATCGGCCCTGTCCGCTTTTCCTTGACACCAATCCAATCCAAAAACATGCGAAAGGTGCGTGATAGAAAAGGTAAACCAGCTTCTTTTTTTCGATAATCTGGCACTGTACTATGTTCTCCGGGAGATTCCGCCTGTAGTTCTGGCCAGGGCATTTCTGACGGTGGATTCTCGCCTCAGCGGCAGTCTCCTGGGGTTAATGGATCCTGAGCAAAGGACCATGGTTCATGCATTGATGATCAAGGAAAATGACGAAGATACAGAGAAAAACGATCAATCAGCCCACGCTCTCATTGATATGGCCAATGAACTCATAAAAAAAGGAATCATCCGAAAGGAAGGCCCCCATTTTCGCGGAGTGCAGGCAGCCGAGGAATCCCAGGGCTAAAGAAAGCCCCGTTGATTCCGCTGGAATGCCAGACCCGGGGCAGCTCGGACGTCTGGCTCGACTCCAGAAGGATCTTATTCTTTACTCATCCTTGCCCACCAGTCGCTTCAGGCCATTCCAGATCTTTCGCCATTTCCAGATGATTACTGCCAGAATGGCCAGCCAGAGAATGTTTTCCAGCATCCAGTAGCTCAATGCAAGAAGGGAATTCGTAATGTTGATAAATGCATTTCCGTATTTTGGCACTTCGATCTCGGTGGCTGCTTCCGGGCCCTGGACGGAGATATTGACTGTGGCCCACTGCACTCGATCCCGGATTTTCCATTTTTCAAATTTGGCCTGATCCTGCTGATCCTCGGAACTGGAGATCAGGTTTTCTGCCTGAATCTGATTTTGAGCATTGGTTCGATTCTGAAGGGCCTGCCTTCGCAGAGTTCTTAGCTGCTCTCGATCCAGCTTAATGCTCTGCCACACAAGATCCGCTGTATGGTCCGTAACATCCACCGAGGATTCCTTCAGCTTTCCTGCAGCTTCCAATTCTTTTAGCGCCTCATAAAGACGATCCGAAGAGATGCGCAACGTAGCCTGAAACTGCTGCGTTCCATAGGCATAGGTTCTGGAGGAGGACAAGAAGCCGTACTTTCTGGCCACTTCAAAGGCAACCTTTCTGGATTCCAGTATAGAGTCCGAGCTAAAGTTTAACTGTATGGAATACTCCAGCATGCGATCGCTGGCTGCCTCGGAAACATCCATAGGAAGGATACTCAGGGTGGCTTCTTCCGGGCTTGCTTCTAACTTCTTTTCCTGAGCGCCCGTGGCCTCTTCGGACAGACTTCGTTCCCGGGCAGGAGCCTGGGCTACATCTTCCGACTCCATGGCTCCATAGTCTTCGGACTTCATGGCATCTGTGGCGCCAGGTTGTTCTGAAGCCTGGTCACAACCAGATGCCAGGACCAGAGTATAGATGAATAATACCAACCAGAAACGTTTCATAAACCATAGACGGAATTTCATGTCTTTCGGTTCAATTCAGCTTGCAGTTCGGCCCACGAATGGTTATCTTCGACTTCTTATGGAACCTTTCAGGCTGGCAGATTGGGTGTTGCAGGGCACCGGCAAACTAAGTACGGATACCTTAAATGGACTGAAGACCTTTTTGCATCAGTCCATGGACTGGTCCGGAGATCAGCTGGAAAAACTTTCCGATCAACCATTGATTCGGGAGTCGGATGTAGGCCGTGCATTGTACCAGGCTTCCCGGGGAATGAAAGAGGGGGCTGCCTCCACTTCGGAGGCACTTTCCGTGGCATCCAGGGCCACAAGATATGCATTTGATGTAGCTCGCAAGAGCGTGGCCGATTCCGATCGTACAGTAGAAGAGATCCTTTTTGAAAATGTTGCTGTGGCCAGTGTGGCCGGGGCTTCTTTTGCAGGGGTATCCATCAGTAAAATTCAACCATCCTTTCGTCTGAACGGTCAGGATGTAAGCCTGGAAGACATCGCCGAAGACTATCGCAAACAGGATCCTGCTTCAGTTAAGAGGGGTCCTCTTTTGTTGATCCCAGGCCTTTTTTGCGACGAGGGACTCTGGGTGGATTCCGGAAGCCCGGTCTCCTATCTGGATATGGTGCGGGAACTGGGATACTATCCCGTTAATTTTCGCTTCAATCCAGGAAATCCTATCCCGGAAAATGGTCGTGCGCTCTTCAGAATGTTAAACGACTTCTTTGCTCATGGCGATTTTTATGAAGCCAGGCCCAGGGTAGTTTGTTACAGTCAGGGAGGATTGATCCTTAGAAGCGCCATTTATCTTTCCATGCAGCCCGGGGCCCCGGCCGGGGATTTCAGCAAATGGTTGGATCATGTAATATTTATCGCATCTCCGGACGGGGGGTCCTATATCGAAAAACTGGGTTTCTGGATTGGTCTGGGATTGTCCAGAGTGCCTCTTCCTGTAGTATCTATTCTAGGAGCCATCGGAAATGAGAGAAGCGATGCGATGAAGGATCTGTCGCATGGAGTGATTCGGGAAGAAGATCGGGCCGTAAATCATCCGGATCGATACGGACTGAATACCTACCATGGAGAACTGGATAACGTAATGGGCACTCAGATATTCAGTTCCATCTCCAGCAAGTCCGAAATATGGGGCGCCTGGTTTGGAGATGGTGTTGTGGAGGATACCAGCCTCCGTCTACTCAGCGACAAGGTGTTTCGCCAGAAAAAAAATCCAGACGATCGGGTGCACCATCTAGAGGGTCTCAGTCATTTTCAGGTAATGAATGCTCCGGAAACCACAGAAATAGTGCGAAGGATTCTTTCAGAGAATTAAGCTCCTGGCCTGGCTGTTGCCCTTCAACGGTCAGGCAAAAACGTTTGCGAGCCACGGAAATTCGTTTTTGCTTTCCAGGATTTAGTGGCCGTATCTTCATGAGAAATGCCCCGATCATCCGATCCGATCTATCTCATTGATGCCAGCGTGTATATTTTCCGGGCATTCTTCTCTCTGCCCGATTCCATCAAGGACTCCAGCGGTCGAAGTGCCAACGTAATCTATGGATTTACCGATTTTTTAATGCGCTTTCGCAAGGTTAGCGGCGCGAATCGGGCTGCTCTCTGCTTCGACGAGAGTCTAACTACCAGTTTTCGCAATGAAATTGACCCTGCCTACAAGGCCAATCGGCCCGAGGCCCCGGAAGATCTCAAGAGGCAGATTCATGCATGTAAGGAAGTGGGAAAGCTCATGGGATTTCCGGTATATGCCAGCCCACGGTATGAGGCGGACGATTTGATCGGCAGCCTTGCTCAGCAATTACGATCCCGAGAAAAGGGAAGCCGGGTATGCATTGTTTCCACAGATAAGGATCTGCTTCAGGTCTTAAAAACCGGCGATGAGTTCTGGAACTTCAGCAAGGATGAGCGGTTTTCCGGTAAACTGGTTCCGGAAAAGTTTGGAGTGGAAGCGCACCAGGTGGCCGATCTCCTGGCCATAACCGGCGATGCAGTGGATAATATCCAGGGTTTGCCGGGCATCGGAAAGACCACAGCCATAGCCTTGCTCAAAGAGTTCAAGACCCTGGATGGTCTGTTGCAGAATCTGAACAGACTGAAATCTCACAAAATGCGAGGCGCTGCCAGGTTCTACGATATTATCTCGCAAAACCTGGATGTGCTGGAAAAGTCCCGACAGCTAACCTTGATTGAAAGCAGTTTAACGGTAGAGAAGAATCTAAAGCAGCTGACTCTCCGTCCGCCCGATCTGGCCGGTCTAGAAAAATTCTTCCAGGACCTGGGTATTGGTCAGCGATTGCTGGCCCGACTTTCGGAGGATATTTCACCGAAGTCGAGCAAGAAGTCGAGCAAGAAGGCAAGCAAGAAGGCAAGCAAGAAGGCAAGCAAGAAGGCAAGCAAGAAGGCAAGCAAGGCCAGGCGCTAATGCAACGGAGTTCCGATCCATTTGTAACCTTTGTGGAAGACCTGTTTCGGGAGCTTGGTCCGGTGCAATGCAGAGCGATGTTCGGCGGATACGGAGTCTATTTTCGCGGTCGAATGTTTGCACTCATTGCCGAAGATCGACTTTACATGAAGACCGACGCGGACCTGGCCAGGGATTACGAAGACTCCGGAAGCGAGCCCTTCGTCTATCATACAGATCGAAAAGCAATTCAGATGTCCTACTGGTCCATGCCAGAGGATGCACTGGAGCAGCCAGCTCTGGCGAGGCGATGGGCTGATCGATCTCTGGAGGTGGCCGCGAAAGCAGCAAAAAAGAAAGCCGGCCGGACCAGTAAGAAATCGAAAGCGTCAAAGACGGGTCCGAAATCCGCATCCAAAAAGTCCACTGATCAAAGCAAGGCCGGATCCTCGGTAAAGCAGCCGTTAGCGGCCAGGAAGTCTTTATTTAAAGCGAAGAAATCAGGGAAGAAGACCGGCAAACCGAAGAAGTAATAATGCGTTTGTCGCCCGCTTATTGTTCGAATACAGCCACATGGTTCAGGTTTCGATAAAGCCCCGCAGCATCCAGCCCATAACCCACCACATACTCTTCGCCTATGGTAAACCCGTGGTACTTCACCGGCCGTTTTTTCAGGTCCACGGTGCTTCGCACCAGAAGCGCCGCAATTTCCAGGGAAGTAGGCTTTTTCAAACGAATGTGTTCGAATAAAAAATCGAAGGTGAGGCCTGTATCTACAATATCTTCAACAATCAAAACGTGGCTATCCTGCACCGGATGTTTGAAGTCCTTTACGATGCGAACGTTTCCACTGGAAGAAAGTTCATTTCCGTAGGAAGATACTTCTATGAAATCGATGTGCAGTGGCCTGGGGATTGCTCTTACCAGATCGGCCATAAATATAAATGAACCTTTGAGGCATCCAATTATTGTAAGTGGATCGTCTCCATAGTCAGCGGCAATGCGCTCTCCCATAGCATGCACCGATTCCTGGATCTGCTCCTGGCTGATTAGAACTTTCTGATTGTATTTGTTTTGCTGCCGCATGCTGAAAAATGTATTGAGTCAGTTTAGTCTGTATATCTGCAATGGACGAATCTGTAACTTCATATTGGACTGCCGTCGGATCTCTTCCATTTGAATTTCCATTTCCTGGCGAGCTTTAAGGATCAGGTTTTCAGCCCGGGTCAGTCGAGCTTTTCGCTCGGGTACCGGATTCTGACTGTACTTCATCTTTTCGATGTCTTTTTTCTCTTCCAGCATTCGCAGCTTCTTGCCGTAGCTTATTTCCAGTTTGTATTCTTCTTTCTTGAATACAGGATGAAGCTGCTCTTTCAGTTCCCGGGCAATTTGACCCACTTCCTCACGAAGAAGGGAGTCGGATTTTCGTAACAATGCGGCGAGCTCAGGATACATCTGAAGTGCATTCTGGTCCTCCTGGAGGTATTCACTCATGGATGCGGGAAGATCCGAGTTGCTTTCCCCGGCACCGGACGAAGCGGCCATGGCAGGTCCTATCTTCTGTTTCTTGCGTTTCAGGCCTGACTGGAAACCCGGGGGAATGGCGATCTCTCTGTGAAATGTAAGATTGTCATTTTCATCTGAATGGACACCCATCAGCTCGGTGCGTTGAAATCCATTTTCGAATTGAACAAGATAGATTAGATAGTGACCCCGGGGTAGTTCAGTAGTGGCATTCATTTCCACAAAGGTCTCGCGAAACGGATGGTTTAGAAAATGATCCAGGCATTCATCAACCAGAGGATGTCCTACTGCCAGGAAATCCAGGGAATCATTGCTCAGAGCCAGTTCGCTGTCAAAAGTACCTTTTCTGGTTTGTCCGGTCTGGTAGTTCGTTAGCTCGTATACTCTGTCGCCCAGCAAGCGAATCTCGTAGCTGGAAAGATCGGTTTGCTGACAGTAGTACAGGCATAGATTTTCTATTTCGGAATTCTTGATGGCACGTTCTTTTTCTGTTATTCGATAGTAATCATTTAGATTAAAATCTACCATCTGCGGAGCCACAAGTTCATTCAATCGCTCGTAGCTGTTTCGCGCCATGGCCACTCGTTCTTCTACGGTGGATTCGAAGCTATCCTGGTCCAGCTTCCCGGATACAAAATCCATGAGAGTCTTGTTAAACTTCAGATCGTCTTCAATGCTACCCAGAAGCATATCTGAAGGGCCAATGGACTCCTCAAATAGTCGAATCTTGTTTTCCAGAACTTCCAGGATGCGTTCTGCCACAGTATCCCGGGTGGCGAAGTTAAATATGAATACATCCCTGGTCTGGCCAAAGCGATGGATCCGACCAATTCGCTGCTCTATTTTCAGAGGAGACCAGGGCAGATCGTAGTTAATCAAAATACTTGCGAATTGCAGGTTTCGGCCTTCTCCGCCGGCTTCCGTGCATATCAGAATTTCCTGCTCTCCCTTGAAGTTTTCTATGGCCTGCTCTTTTTCTTTCAGGTTCAGGGAGCCATGGAAGAGTTCCACCCTGTACTCCGGAAGGTTTTCCAGAAGATAATCCTGGGTTGTGCGAAACTGCGTAAATATAATGAATTTGGAATGGCCTTCCTTCTTCAATCGCTGTAGGGTGTCTTTGAGCTTGATGAGCTTTTTATCGTGCTTGATGGCTTTTCCCAGATGGATGAGCTTTCCCAGAGTAAGCACTTCTTTTCGAAGGTCTTTATAGCTTTTCTGAAAGCTCCCTTCCTCCGAAGAAAGATCATCTTCTTCCCAGTCATCCGCCAGTTCGGGATCCAGGTCCTCCAGCTTCCAGGAGCTGCAGCTTTCTGCCAGAAAGGAAGTCTGATGCATTCGCATTTCCAGCATGGCTTTGCGCTTTTCCAGAGCCCGAAGAAGGGCCCTGGTGGACGAATCCAGAAGCTTCTGAAATGCGATCATTACGAACCCTACGGCCCGGTTTTTTTCCTGCATGGCCAGGTTATATTCACGACGCACATAATCCGTGGTTTCATCGTAAAAGGCGCGTTCTGGAGTGGTGAGTTCAAAGCGAATTGTGGTAGCGAATCGACGAGTGAATCCGCCTACCTCTACTTTTCTTCTTCGCAGAAGAATGCGATCCAGTCTGGTCTTTAGATCCTTAACGCTTCCGCCGGATCGGGAAGGAAGCACATACTCCATGAAAAATGCATTTCGCGGGCCCAGGATATGCGGATCCACCAGGCGAACCAGATAGAACAATTCCTCCAGCTTGCCGCGAAAGGGAGTGGCTGTGAGAAGAAGTAGGCCGTCCACTCGGGCAGCGAGCTTCTCTGCAAAGCTGTAAGCATGAGTGATTTTTGAGTCATCTCTTCGCAGGCGATGGGCTTCGTCGAATACTGCAATGTCCCAATTTGCTTTCAGTACCTGTTCGCCGTACTTCTCATTCTTGATAAAATCGATGGAAACCAGTATGCGAGGATATTTCGCCCACCTGGTAGAAATTCGCGAAAAGTTGCTTCGATCCATAATCACAAATTCTTCATTGAATTTGGATTTCATTTCCTGCTGCCACTGAACTGTCAGAGTTGCCGGGGCCGCAACTAAGACTCTCTTGTAACCCTTTCGCAGCATTAGCTCTTTGATTACGAGCCCGGCCTCGATGGTCTTTCCCAGTCCTACTTCATCGGCCAGAATAAACCTGGGTCGCAGGGCCTGGACCACTCGATGCGTGGCCTCGATCTGATGGGGCAGCAGCCGTGTTCTGGAATTGGACAGGCTGGAAAGCTTATCGTAAATATGATTTAACTTTACCCTGTGTGCATCCAGCAGGCGAAAGGCAAAATCGGACTGCTCCTGATCCAGCATGCGAAATCGCGAAGGCAGAACGGAACGGTCCTGCTGGGAGGCCACGGATTGATCATAGTCCAGGTGCAAAAGCTGCTGGTGCATGGACAGCCAGTCTGCCGGATTATGTCTCACTGAGTCAAGCAAAAGGGACCCGGCACAGGAAAAGTCCTTTTCAGTCTTCCACCACCGGCCATTGCATACCTGATGAATCTTATCCGGAAAGATTTTGACGGTGTGGGAATTGAGAAAGCCTTTCAACGCCCGGATGTGAGTCGAAATGTTACTGGAATCTCGCATGGTCCAGGAGCCGGTCCAACCCGCCGGGCCCATGGGCGATTTCCGACAACCAAACTGATACAATCCGGGCCACGCATGAGACCGTTGATACGGTTACTGCTGACTGCATTGGTACCCCTGCTACTTGCCGGCTGTTCCACAGTGCATTCCTTTTTTTTCGAGGAGCTGGACCGGCAGGAAATGCGCATCTCGGTGGATGCCGCATTCTTTCACGGCCCCAACCCACCCACCGCAAGCGATCAACAGGAGATGCTGGAGCTCTGCCTGGGGAAGCGAAGACCGGGAAATCTGGATGGATTCAGGATTAGCGAAGCGGCCATAATCTGTGCCTCCCGTGGATCTCTGGAAAGAAGCGATGAGCTATTCTCTCTTGCCGTTCAGCGCTCCAGCGATATGGACCGGCGCCGAATCATGTTGAATCAGATAATTCAATGGCATCGACAGGGAAGTGGAATACGAGACCAGGATCTTTCCCCGGTGCTTACCGACCTTTCGCATACCAGAGCGCTTCAGCTTGTGGAGGAGTTGCAAAACCGAAAACAGGATTACCTGGTGGATCGCATCTATAGTTTCATGATTCCCAGAAGTAGCGGAGTAGCCCTGGCCGATGTCTTACTCCAGAAAGGGCTTTATGAATATTCCATGGGTCGATCTTCGCTGGCTGTGGCTGCACTGCAGAAAACCCTGGAGCTTCGAGAAGATTATGAAGCACATTTAATCCTGGGAAGGATTTACCATGAAGCTCGGGACTATGACCGGGCCTCCCTGCATCTGGAAAAGGCCTATGCCAGCAAGAAGGAGCCGGAAACTGCATTTCTTCTGGCCAGGCTTGAATTCTCGAGAAAGAACAGCGCCGTGGCGCTAGACTGGATCAAAAAGGCAGATGAAAAGAATGCGAGAGTAGTGGAACTGCATGGACTGATCCTGCTTTCCCTGGATGCAGGGGCGAATCCGGAGCCTCTACTTTCAAGCATTGGATACTCCGATTCCAATCCAGTATGCCTGCAGGAAAATCGGCCTTTCCTGGAAAATCTGGAACTCTGCTCTGTCAGTAATGTTTACCGATTGTTGAGTCCTATTCGGGGGCGAGCCAGAATTATGAGATCCTGGTTTGGCACAACCAATCCCTGGAATAGAAAGGCAACGGTTCCCTACGGGAAGCGCCAGTACTGATTGGGCCGCGTCTGATCGGAAAAGCGTAAGAAACCGGGATTGCGGATTCAGCTCTGGTCCCGGCCCAAGGAGAGAATCTATGTGTGGTCGCTTTGCATTGATCAATAATCCACTCTTGCTCATGAGCCTGTTTGATCTTCCTCCGGAAGAAGGCTTTAGACCGGTCTACAATATCGCTCCTTCGTTTCGCGTACTGGCTGCCTATCGAGAAGACCAGGACATTGTTCTGGGGCGAAAGGCCTGGAACTTCAAGCCTCACTGGGCCAAAAAGGATATGAAAGCGGTAATCAATGCAAGAACCGAAACGGCTTTCGAAAAGCCCTATTTTAGAAGTGCCATCAAGAAGCATCGTTGCCTGATTCCTGCCACCGGTTTCTATGAATGGAAATCTCCGGAAGCCGGTCAGAAGGGCAAGACCCCGGTCTTTATTCATCCAGAAAATCTGGAGGAAGGATTCCTTCTGGGTGGAGTTTTCGAAGGCGATGGTCTGGCTATTTGTACCAGAGAAGCGACGGAGCGAATGAAACCCATCCATGACCGTATGCCTGTTATTGTTCCACCTGATGCAACGGAGGCCTGGCTCAGAAGTGAAGACCGATCCGAGATCTCCAGAATCATTGATTCCTCCCTGGATGTTGATCATGCCTATCCGGTATCTACGGATGTGAATTCCCCGGCGCAGGATAGCCCGGAGCTACTGGAGCCATCCGGCAATCCATTCTTCTAGACGGTACCCGCCTATTCTGGAAGCCCCATGAACCGTTTCCTGGAATCCTGAATTCTCACGGCAAAACAATATGAAAATCTGCATCTACCGACCCGGTGCTCTGGGTGATCTGCTGGTCACATTGCCCTGCATTCAGTGCCTTTACGAGCGACCAGGAGTCCAGGTGACCCTAATCGCCTCTCCAGCCTGGGAGGCGGTGGCCAGGGGAATGTGTCATCAGTTCCTGTCCTGCGAAGATCGCTCGCTGCTTCCTCTTTTTGCAGGGGAGAGCCCTTTGTCTTCTGTGCTACAGCCAGATTTTCAGAAGACCTTTCTTTTTCTGGCGCGAAAGGATCTTGTTTTGGAGCAGGGATTCTCCACGCTTTCCGCAGAAGTTACCTGGATTCGTAGCCGACCCGACGTCGCCGGTCGCGGATGGACTTACGGACAATCCTCGCCTGAGAACAGCCAGGAGGCGGCCCAGATGAAAATCTCGCCCGGCCCCCGGCCTGAAGATCTGAATCAACCTTCGGAAATCCAGGGTGCAAATATTCGAGACTTCCTGTTTCAAAAGTTCGCATCATCGACAGAGGATGCAAGGAGAAGGCCTGTACCGTGTTGGCCCATACGAATTAATTCGCAGAAGAGCAAAGTAGATTGCAGCGAACCCTTCCGTGGGATCGCAAACCTGAATACGTCCGCGAACCTATCTGCGGTTTTGATCCATGCTGGTTCCGGCAGCCCCGAAAAAAACTGGCCTCTGGAATCCTATGAGAAGCTGGCTGATCTATGTATCCAGTATGGCCTGTCAGTATTCTGGACTCTGGGCCCGGCGGATGGTTTCATAAAGCAGGCTTTGATTCAAAAGGGAGTACTCCCAGCACCATGGCCCATACAGGACCATAACCAGGCCGCTCAGCACTTCCTGGAATGTTCTCTCTTCGAACTGATTACAGTCATGAGAAGGATTCCCATGATTATGGGAAATGATTCTGGCATCATTCATCTGGGGGCTGCCATGGGATTGGATGTGCTCTCTATTTTCGGAAGAAGTGATCCGAACCTATGGGCACCGGACGGAAGATCTGCAAACATTTACTGTGCTGGAAGCCAGGATTGCTTCCCCTCGGAAAAAGAGGTATTGGAGATTCTGGAAAAACAACTCAAAGCGGTGAGGAGTCGGCCCATAAGCTGAAGAGCGCATACCGATAGATGCCAGCAGCGCTAAAAAGCGGATTCGTCCAGAGAGAAGCAAGGATCTACTTAGAGCGAGACGGTCTTGCAGCAACCAGACTTGTTCGAGACTTGATCCAGATTTAATCGAGAATTGATCAAGACTGTTTGAATCGAGACTGGAAGTTGCTCTGGGTTAAGAAAAATCGGAGTTCCCTGATTCCGGATCACTGCATCATTCGATGGGAACAGAGGGGACGCTGATGGTCCCCTGAAAGAGTATTAGTTGGATTTAACGGAAATCCTCTTTTTCTCCTGAGCTGCGCTCTTTTTCTTTGGCAGCTTGATGTAGAGCACACCTTTTTTGTAGGTTGCCTCGGCTTTTTCATCTTCTACTTCGCAGGGTAGTGCGATGGTTCGCTGGAAGCTACCATAGCTCCTTTCGATTCGATGGTAATTTCCTTCCTTCTGCTCCGATTCCTGCTTCTTTTCGCCTTTGATGGTTAGAGAATCCTTTTCCAGCGTCAAATCCAGATCCTTCTCATCAATTCCTGGTAACTCTACAGTTACCTGAACTTCCTTTTCCGTTTCGTGGACGTCCACTGCCAGGTTGCTGGCCGGTTCCATATCGTAGAAGTCCCGAAAAAAGTCGCTGAACAGATTGTTCATTTCTCGGTGGAAGCCCAAAAAGGAATCATCCAGACGACGGGGAGTGGAATCTCCTTTTTTACTGACTAGATCTCTTAGTCCCATTTTACACCTCCAGAATTCTTGGCATCCCGGCCAAAACCGGCCGGGATCTTCTTCGCCTTATTCAGATTTTACCTGGATCTTTTTTGTGGCCGGTTGGCTTACCGGCACCACCAGCTCCAGGACTCCATTTCTTACTTTCGCCTGGATGTTTTCTACATCGATGTCTTCGCTCAGGCGAAAGCTTCTTTCGTAGTCACCAATTCCATATTCGCTATACACCAGTTTCATACCCTCAAAACCCTTTTCCTCTACAGCGGCCTTGATGGTGAGGATGTTCTTTTCAACGCTCACATCCACGCTATTTTCGCTGGCTCCTGGAATATCCGCATATACATAGAACGTATCGTCCTTTCTGTATAGATCCACAGCGGGAGAGTAGATTCTATGCTGTACTGGCCTCTCCTCTTTTGCTTGCGCGGATGCTTCATTTCTTTTTTCTACTGCTGTTTCCATAATTTCCTCCATTAGCCCGGTGGGCCCATTCTTTGCTTTTTGATTTTTTCTCTCCAATCCTATTCTCTCTAATCCTAATCTGTTCTATTCCATTCTCGATTCGCTCTCTTTCGTCAGCTTCAAGAAGCTGCCACTGCGATCTTTCGGGGGCGGTCTTCTGCCGCTCTTTCCAGGCGAACTGTAAGTATTCCAGATTTAAGCTCGGCATTTACAGATTCCTGGTTGGCTCGGAAAGGCAATCGAACGGCCTTCTCGTATTCGCCCTGAGGTCGTTCCTTTCTTAGTGCCTCGCCTTCAATAGCAGGTCGCTTGATTTTGATATTCAGTACATCGTCCTGCACCTGAAGTTCCAGGTCCTCCGCAGATACACCGGGAACTTCGGCTCTGATAGCCGCTTCATTTTCGTTAGAGTATAGTTTGATTCCGGGATAGCTTCTGCGATACCTTGGGCTGGTCTGAAACCTTGTTTCCAGGTTTGCCAGATCATCCCATAGATTTCGTTGCCATCCATACCAGTCATTCCAGAACATGTCGTGCCTCCTTTTGCTTTTCTGTTCTCACGGTATATATAGCAAGAGGCGTGCCAGCATCCATCCGGCTCAAATTGCAAAATGATTCAAACCCGTAGATTTCCTGCTGACAAACTGACACTCATTGCAGTCGTTTTGTCAGTGCTTCTTCTGGGGCAATGTCAGGACGGAAGATCCATTCCCTATCCAGCCACCATTCGCCCGGTATCTTTTTTGATAGAGCGAATAGCAGGAAGTCGGATGAGCGAGGCCATGGTGCATCCCGGCCGAAATCCGGAAACCTATGATCCTTCGGTGGCGGATCTAATGCTCTACCGAAATTGCAGGGCTCTGTTTTATGTAGCCCCATCCCTGGATGGATGGGCCGCCAACTTTCAAGAATGCCCTTCCCATGCTATTATTCCGGAAGCTATTCGTATGCACGGTCACGGCTCTTCCGAGAAGGAAGGGCACCTCCACGGTTCCCCGGCCAGCCAGGATGATAACTCCGGTGAGTACGTGGATCCGCATTTCTGGACCGATCCTCACCGAATCGAGGCAGTGCTACCCAGACTTCAGGAATTACTCATTGCGGCGGATCCCAGATCTGCAGAGCGGATTCGTTCAGAAGTTCAGATACTGAAAGAGCAAATGCAGGAGCTGGAACAGGAGGCTTCTCTGCGGCTAAAGCACTTACAGGGTAAACGAGCCGTATTGATGCATCCTACCTATGAAAGCTTTTTAAAGGAGCATGGTATTCAGGTGGTGGCTATTGTAGAGCCGGTGCCGGGCCATGAGCTCAGTGTAAAGGACTGGAGGAATCTTCTGGCCCTCAAGCCTGTGGATATTGTTGTGCATGAAAAGCAGCTCCCCATCAGGCAATCCAGGATTCTGGCCAGAGAATTAGAAGCCAGGATTCTGGAGCTGGATCCCATGGGATCCGGAGCTGGAAATCTCACAGAACTGCTGCGCAACCAGCTGGATGCCATCGCTGAATTGAAAGTGGATTAAAAGTCACATGCATAACTGCAGTGGTGGCGTGAACAGGAGTACACTGGATGCAAAATCAGACAGAGAGAAGCAGCGAGAACGCGGAAATAGAACAAGCCCGTGAAACTCCCTATTGCGTTAAGGTTGAGGGGCTTACCGTTCGTTTTGGGCGAAACGTAGCCATTGAAGATCTAAACCTCGAATGCAAGCCAGGAAGCTGGACAGCTATTCTGGGCCCTAACGGTAGCGGCAAATCTACTCTTCTCAAGGCGATCCTGGGACTTGTGGATGTGGATCACGGTACCATCCAGATCGCATGCAACAGCTATGGAATCGGTTATGTTCCTCAGGCGAAGACTCTGGATCGCCGTTTTCCTGCAACGGTCATGGAAATGGTAAGTACCGGACTCAGGTCCCGGTGGCCTTTTTTTGTCCCCGGTGGACTGAGAAAACAGGTGGAGACCTGCCTGGAACGGGTGGGCCTGCGCGGTTACAACGGGCATCTCCTGAGTGATCTAAGCGGAGGGGAATTGCAGAGGGTCTATCTTGCTCGAAGTCTAATTCGAAATCCTGCATTGATTATTCTGGATGAACCTGCCACCGGCCTGGATCGATCCGGCGAAACGGATATGTATGAGTTACTGGATAGACTTCGGCAGGAAAATGGAACGACCATTCTGATGGTGACCCATGATCTGGATGCAGCCTATCATCATGCCACTCATGTGCTGGTTATGAACCGAACCAACATCGCTTCCGGTACTCCGGAATGTTTGACCCAGGACAATCTCAAAGCCGCCTTCGGTCATGGAGGACATGAGCATCCATCCGGTCCCTGGCATTGAGTGTTCACTGGTCTCGGCCGCTCCATCCGGTCGCGGGCCTTGAGTGTCCACTGACTACTGAAGATTTACATCGCCCGTCGATGGATCTGCAAAACTCTCGCAGGCCTATCCAGATTCGTATTGAATCTGGATGGCTTTCTGATGGAAAAGTCTTTCCGTGATTACTGATCGATGTGGACCACGGAGTCTTTGCCAAAGAGCTGGAATATGGTATGCACTCTCTGAATCTGCACAGATTGATCGTTCCAGAAAAACGCAGTACCCAGAGATTTATCGTCATTTACGATGGCCATTCTCTTCTCACCGTAATAGATATATTCCTTGCGACCATCCGCGAAGATGTTGCCCGCATACTGAATTTCAATATGATCTGGCTTTTTGCTGAATCTGGCAAGGCCTCCTACCTGAATGTTACCTTCGGCATCTCGCACAATCTTGATTGGACCGGCCTGAAGCGAATTTGCAGAATTGATGGTTACTTCCGGAGGCTCGCTTCCGATTTCGAAACCAAAAATGGTAGTCTTCTCCACTCCAGTGTAGCGAATTCCAGCGGAATCCTGTACTAGCCTTACACCGTCCTCCAGATCCAGCCCGTCCGGCCGGATTTTGATGATTACTTCGTCATCGGAGAACAAGCCCGGTTCGAAGATAGTGATGGTATTTCCATCCCGGGATACCCTGGATTCTCCGGAGCTAAAGAGTCCAGGTAGCTCCTGCCGCATGGTAAACTTATTGTTGTTTCTCAGGCCGGTTACGGTAACCAGATCCACAGCAATGTTGCCCCGAACATCTACAAAGATTCCATTTCCCAGAAAAACACCCATAGGTGAATAGGGCACCGGTGTACATTCTCTGCTGGTTGTAATGGTTCCGTCCGCATTTGTGGTGGTTCTTGTTGTACAATTCTGCTGACGAAAAATGTCTATGCGCTGGTAATAGGGTTCTATTCCAGCCCGCATCTCCAGGGGACCGGCGTTTTCCAGTTCCTGGCCTGCAGGAATCATTTTTTGATCCAGGGATGTACAGGAGCTGATGGCGACTGAAAAAAGAAGCATCAGAATCCCGGCAGCCCTGAATCGGTTGTCTTTATTTAAATTAAGTGCTTTCACTGTTCGCATTGTTCTATATGCATCTGTTGCCAGGGAGAAGCAAGCAAATTTATGGAAGAAACGACCCCCTGCCAGGAGAAACAGTTTTCAATCGCTATGCGAAAGCCGTTGGAGCCTCACTTACTGCAGCCGAGATTCGCAGAGAGCGCGACATGGCAGGGCGCCTGATACGAGCCGGAACCTGTGCTTTTAGGAGTTGAAAGCCAGTACGGCAGCACCGCCGGCAGGAATGGTAAGTTTGTTTCCTTCCAGGGTTGCATCCTGCAGGGTGAAGAGCAAAGCCGGATCTTTAATGCTCTGCGGAAGTTCAATACTATGATTCTTGCTTCCAAAGTTCATTGCAATAAGGGCTGCGCTGGACTCTGCTTTTCGCTGAAATACTACCAGATCCCGGGGAATTCCTTCCTCCAGCAGGCTCAACGTTCCAATGCGAAGGGCTCGATGTTCTTTACGAATCTTCAGTAGATCCTGATGAGTGCGAAGCAGTGAGCTCTGGTCCTTTTTTTGTTTGTCTACATTGCATTGGGAAAAATCTGCATGGACCGGTAACCAGGGTTTCCCTTCGCTGAAACCCGCGTTTTTTGAGGCATCCCATTGCATGGGAGTTCTGCATCCATCGCGATTGATATAGAGCTTGAGCCATCTGGCCACCCGAGCGGGCAACCACCAGTAGGGATGAGCGGCGGCATCCAGCGCGCCGCGATGGGGAAATTCACCGTCTGGAATTCCCAGCTCATCGCCATAATAGGTTATGGGAACTCCTCGGGCTGTATATTGCAACACGGCCAGGAGATGAGCTCGCTTCTGGTCTTTTCCAATTCGGCTCATATATCTTCGCCGATCATGGTTGCCCACAGAAAGCGTTGGAAGATAAGGAGGCGGGTATTCCTTTTCGTAGTAGTTCAGAATGCTTCGAACGTCGCTGGCCTTGAATCTATGAAGATGGATCAAATCAAAGAGCAGGATAAGATTCAGTCCATCCTGGTTTTCTCCAAGATATTTTTTCACCACTCCTTTTCCGAATACTTCGCCTACAACGAATCGCTCCGGACTGTATTCATCTATGAGACTTCGCACCTCTTTTGCCAGCTCAAACGTCTCCGGCCTGTTCAGGTTATACTCCAGCTTTTGAAAATATCCCTCATCAAAGTCTGCGTTGGGAACGTACTTCCAGCTGAAGGGATTATCTCGAAACTGTTCGTCTTTAAAGATGCTGTGAAAGATATCCAGGCGATAGCCATCCACGCCCTGGTCCAGCCAGTACCGGACAGTGTCGAACATAGCCTTTTTTACTTCAGGATTGCGAAAGTTAAGGTCCGGCTGAAAATCCAGAAAGTTGTGATAATACCATTGATCTGTTTTCTTATCGTAAGTCCATCCGGAGCCGCCGGGTAGACAGGCCCAGTTATTGGGCGGCTTCTTACCTTTTCCATCTTTCCAGATATAGAAGTCCCTTCTTGCGTTCCCTTTGCTGGACCGGGACTCTTGAAACCAGGAGTGTTCATCGGAAGTATGATTCAGGATCATATCGAAGATGATTTTCATTCCTCGCTTATGGGTTTCCTGAATGAGCTGCAGGGCATCATCCACGGTACCATACTCGGGCGCGATCTGGTAGTAGTCGCTAATATCGTATCCAAAGTCGCGCTGAGGACTTTGATAGTGCGGAGAAAGCCAGATTGTCTCAAATCCCATTTCCTGGATATAATCCAGCTTTTGTATAATTCCCGGTAAATCTCCGATTCCATCTCCGTTGGAATCAAAAAATGATCTGGGATAGATCTGGTATATAGTGGTTTCCTTCCACCAGGGCATTGGATTCAAATTGAAGCTCTCGTTGCGCGTATTGGATTCAGACCGCTCGCGGCGGTGGCGCTCACTGTCTGGGTTCAAATTTCAGTGACAAGGAATTAATGCAGTATCTCTGTCCTGTTGGCTTTGGCCCATCGGGAAACACATGACCCAGATGCGCATCGCACTTACTGCAAAGGACCTCTGTGCGAAGCATGCCATGGGATGCATCTTCCTTGCTGGCCACAGCATCCGCATCTGATGGCTGCCAGAAACTGGGCCATCCGCTGCCGGATTCGTATTTTTCATCCGAACGAAATAACTCTTCACCGCAGCAAACGCATCGATACACACCTTCCTCTTTGTTGTCCCAGTATCTTCCGGTAAAGGCCCGCTCCGTTCCACCCTGCCTGGCAACCTGGTATTCTTCCGGGCTGAGCTGTTCTTTCCATTCTGCTTCTGATTTTTGAATCTTGCTCATAGATCTAAAAAAGCAATGCATCCGCAGATAGGTCTATCATTTTAGACTCAGGATGATGGCAGATCTGCTTTCCCTGGATTTTTTTGTTCGTTCCTTAATTCTTACTGGAATGGTGGCCTTCTTTGCAGGCTATTACGGCGTTTTTGTTGTTCAGCGGCAGATGAGCTTTCTGGGCTCCGGTCTGGCCCATGCTGCCTTTGGAAGTGTTGCCCTGGCCATCCTGCTGGATACAGAGCCTCTCTATATTGCTGTGCCTTTTACCCTGCTGGGTGCAAGTTTGATCCATTGGCTGGGCAAAAAGGGACTGAGTGCCGATTCTTCCACCGGCATACTCTTTTCCGTAAGCATGGCTCTGGGAATTCTGTTTCTTTCCATGCGAAACAGCTTTGGCCAGGATGCATTCGCCTATCTTTTTGGATCGGTGCTGTATGTAGAAACCATGGATCTGTGGATCGCTGGCGCTTTATTTTGGATTACGGTGGGCAGCTTCGCATTCTGGGGGCACTGGGCTTATGCCGGTCTGGACTCGGAGCTTGCAAGAAGCGATGGACAGAAAGTGGATCTGATGGAGTGGCTTCTGGTCTCTCTTCTGGCGCTGGTCATAGTTCTCTCCATCAAATTGATTGGAGCTGTCTTGATTACCAGTTTTCTGGTTCTGCCTGCATCGGCGGCGCGCATGGTAAGTCGTAGTTTTGCCAGAATGACTGTTCTATCGATTCTTTTTTCTGTAATCGGAGCCTTTGCAGGATTGTTTATTAGCGCCTTCGCCGGGACTCCGGCCAGTGCAGCCATTGTGCTGGTGCATTGCGGTATTCTGGGACTGTGCCTGTTCTTTCAGGCAACGTTCAGCCGGAGCGTATAGCTTCATCGCCGGACTGTAGATACTCCAGAAATGGCATGGGTCTGGAAATGTAGTAGCCCTGACCGTACTCCACGCCCATTTCAGCAAGCTTTTCCATTACATCTCGGGTCTCTACATACTCTCCAATGACTTTGATGTTCAATGCCTGGCCCAGTTCTCGAATTGAGCGGATCATGGCAAGATCCACCGGGTCGTCGCAAATATCTCTTACAAAAATTCCATCGATCTTTAGAATATCTACGGGTAGAGTCTTTAGATATGCGAAAGAGGATAGTCCGGAGCCAAAGTCATCCAGGGCAAAATGAGCTCCCAGGGATTTTACTGCAGAAATAAATTTCATGGCGCTGGCCATGTTCGCAACGGCGGCCGTTTCCGTAATTTCAAAGCAGAGTTTTCCCGGTTCAATATTGCTTTCGCGAATGGCCTGTAGCAGGAATTCCCTGAAATCCTCATCTCCCAGGGTTGCGCCGGACAGATTAATGGTGAAAAAGTTAAAATCCTGGAGACTGTCAGGATTGCCTTCGCTATATCCCTTCAATATTTCAAAGAACCGGCCCACAATGTGGCGATCCAGACGCGACATGAGCCCAAAGCGCTCTACCGCAGGTACAAACATTCCAGGAGCTACCAGGTTGTTTCCGGACTTCATTCGCACCAGTATTTCGCACTGATGTCCGGTTCCCCCCTGGAGATCCGCTATAGGCTGACAGTACAGTTCAAAGTTTCCTGCTTCCAGAGATTCCTGAACCTGGTTTACCCATTCCATTTCTGCCCTTCGCCTGGTGAGGGCTTCGTCATCCGGATGAAAAATATGAATTCTCTGTCGGCCCAGTTCCTTGGCAGCATAGCAGGCTGTGTCTGCATCTCGCAGAATCTGAGTTTCATTTTCTGCGAATTCATCTATGAATACGACACCTATGCTGCATCCTACTGTGAAGATTTTGTCTTCCCAGACAAAGCGAAACTCCTGAACGGCATCTTTTATTCCGTTCAGGCAATTCATGGTATCTTCCAGATTCGAATCATGCAGTAGAATTCCAAACTCATCGCCCCCGAGCCTGGCCAGTACATCTCCGGCGGGCATTAGCTTTCGCATGATCTGCGATAGCTGCCTCAGCAACTGATCTCCGGCCGAATGACCGCTGGTATCGTTTACTACTTTGAACTGATCCAGGTCCACGTAGGCAAAAGCATGAATTCCTTTTCGATTTCTGGCGGATTGAATGGCATCATCTAGAAATACCTTGAAACGGTTTCTATTGATGAGTTCGGTTAATGGATCGTGATTTGCCTGATGCGCAAGGATTCTGGCAATCTCCCGATGCTGGGTAATGTTGCGAAAGATATAGGTAGTGCCTATCCACTGTCCACGGTGGTCTTCCATCTTCGAAGATGTAATCTCGATGATGACTTCGCTGTCATCCTTGCGCAATAGAATGGCTTCCTGTCGCCTGGCGCCTTCTCCGGAAGGCTCAAGCTGTTCCAGATCCAGCCATTCCCTGGTCTCTTCGTCCATCAATCGCAGTACATCCTGCACGGAAATTCCCGATTGTTTCCTGGCTCGCTTTACTGCTTCTTCTGATTCCAGAGGATCCGTAAGAGAAGACAGGGGAGCAAGTTTTTGAACTCCTCCACCGGACCATCCGGTGAGCTTCTGCGCCGCAGGATTCATATATTCGATTTCGCCGGATCGGTCCGCAGAAATAACGCCTTCGGAAATAGAGTTCAAGGTAATGCCCATCCATTCCCGGGCGGCCTGCAGTTCTTCTACAATCCTTTCTCGGTCGCTGATGTCTCGCATGATGGTGCTGAAGACTTCTGGATTGTGCTCTTTATGCGAAATGATGATCTGCGAGCAGGGCACTTCTCGTCCATCCGGCCTTCGCACAGAGGTTCTACCCTTCCAGATTCCTTTTTCTCTGGCCGCCGGGATAGCTTCCTGAAAAATGAAGCGAGCCACTTCTGCGGAGTGGAATTCTGGAATCTTTAGCTCAGCCGGATCCAGATCCAGGCTTGCTCCAATGAATTCGCGTCCGGCGCGATTCATAAAAAGATGCTTTCCTGATTCGTCGGCGATGGCGATGATATCGGTGGTGTTATCCACTACATATCGCAGTCGCTCCATCTGGCGTTCTGCTTCAACGCGGGCGCTAATATCTCTTACACTGACCAGATAAAATCCATGTCCGGCCATTTGCATGGGAACTCCTGAGATATCCCCTTCAAAGCGGCTTCCGTCCACTCGAATACCGGAGCCCTTTCCGGATAGCTTGCGACCCATTCGCACCGCCCGGGCAATCAGCTCCACCGGTCGGTTGGCTTCTGGAATCAAAAGATCACGTATTCCGCGATCAATCAGGTCTTCGCGGCCGCCTCTATGAAATCTACATGCTGTGGGGTTGATGTCAATTAAGACCCCGTCGCGGGTAAACAGGTATAGACCTTCTGCAGAGTTCTGAAAGATTCCCAGGTAGCGATGCTCCGCCTCTTCCAGAGCCCGGACCGCATCCATTTCCTTTGTTAGATCTATGCCCATTCCTACAATGTAAATTGTAGAATCGATCTTTACCGTTCGGCCGGTAAGCAGGAATGGTATCAGTTCACCGGATTTTGTGCGAATAGGGGCCTGCAGGCTTGCTTCGCCGGTGGTAATGGCTTTCTCAATTGCTCTGGCCATTACATCTTTATACGATGAATCAGTGAATTCCAGGGCATGCCGGCTTCGAATCTCTGATGGACTGTATCCCGTTAACTGTGAGAAACGAGAGTTAAAGTCCAGCATATTGGCATCTGCATCCAGAACATAGAAAATCCCGGGCAGAGATTCAATCAATGCTGTGGTAAGTTGCACTTCTCCCGCTCCGGAGAAATGGGAGACGATCCAATCGCCTGCGGCCTGTGAGGTCCTTTCCTGCATATATTTACGGGATCTATTCCTGCCCTTCGTCTATTCTCTCTAGAAGAACTGCCTGCTCCATATGGCCTGTGTAGGGAAAGCAGTCCGCCAGGACTGCATAAACAGGTTTATAGCTCTTCTTCAGTAATTCTAGATCACTTAACTGAGTATCGGGGTTACATGATATATATAGCATATACGGTGCTGGTCTGGCATCGGCAATTAGTTTGCAGAGCCGGTTCGAAATTCCTGCTCTAGGAGGATCGGCAATGATAAGATGGGAATTCAAGTCTACACTGGACTCCGGTTTATTTAAGTCCACCGCCTGAAAGTTTGTCTTAATCCCCGAATCCTGGAATCTTTTCTCAGCCTCTATAACGGCCGATTCAATAAACTCGTAACCAGCTATTTCCTTTATCCCGGGCCATCGGTGCGCCAGTACGGAAGAAAGAACTCCGGCACCGCAGTACAGATCCACAATCTTGATACCAGAAGAATCATTGGCGGATTCCAGCAGGGGATCCAGGATCTCTTTGCTTTTTTCCAGGATGCGTTCGAAAAGACCTGTGAATGCCACCGGATTGGGCTGGAAAAAAGAGTCGTACGGCACGGAAAACTCCAACCCTGCCAGGCTCTCATCGTAACCTGCTTTTCCCAGTAGCGCATGGCCCCCTGGTGTGCAGGAAAGATCCTGCCCTGGCTCTGTCACGGTTTCAACCAGGTGTAGCGGAAAACCGGTGCTTTGATTTCTATTTTCTACCCAGCTTTTTAGTTCGGTGAGAAATTCCGTAGCTACGGGTTCTCCGGAAGTGGTGAGTACTATAACTCCAGATACAGATCCGATTCGCAGGGTTACATACTTGAGCCAGCCAGATTCCGTGGTTCGATCCCAGCCGGTGGATGGAAATCTCTGGAGTAGTTCCTGGCATTTAGCAAGGATTTCCTCTCCTGGAGCCCTCAGAACCGGACACTCATTCAGGGACAATATCGTTTCAAAATCCTGGGGAGGACGGAGGCCTACGTCCGTTCCATTTACAGCAAAGTCCATGCGATTGCGAAAATGTTCCTTTTCCGGGGCCGGCAGTAATTCCGGTGTCAGACCGAAATGCTGCTGCATCTTATGCTCAACGGGGGCCGATTTCCATTTCCACTGGAAATCGTATTCCAGATGTCTGGCCCTGCATCCGCCACAGATTCCTGCATGCTGACATCCTGATTGGGCCGAAAGCTGGATTCCTTCCGGTGGATTTTCTGCTTTTTCAATATGTACTACCTGAAATTTGCTTTTTCTTCCTTTTCTCAGTATTCTAAACTGAACAAGGTCTCCGGGAAGAGCAAATGGGACAGAATACTTCTTCCGCTTGAACTCCATTTCCCCTTCAAGTTTTTCATTTAACCTCTGAACCGGTAGCGCCATGCGTCAAATTCTCACCTCTGTCTGACGATTCTATAGAAAAGAAATTTCATGGAATGGATTCTGCTATTATTACTGGGTGGCCTGGCCGCCGGAACAGCCTTCTGGGCTGCAGGAGGGAAGGAAGATGATTCCCAGGATTTGCCGCGTGGTACCGGACCCAGAAGTAGTCCGGACCTACCAGAGGCAGGTGGCTCGGGTCAGGGCAGGGATCGGGGCCAGCCGGTGGTTATCGGCTCGGGCAGCAAGGAAGAGGCAGCCCAGGCCATTCGCCAGGCGTTTGAAAGTGCGCCCGATTCTGTGCAGGGAAAATTACTCCAGGGAGAACCTCAGAAAGTTCAGGAGACCCTGGATAAACTAAAAGAAGAGAGACGACAGAGAAGGCGAAAGCCTCTAAAAGTGAGCTACGGCACTGACGAAATTGTGCCTCGTTCATCGCCTCATGCACACCATCGTCGGCCATTGCAAAGTGCAGAAGCTCTGGTGGAAAACCAGCAGGCAGATGAAGCGCTTTCCATCTATCAAAGAGTTATGAAGCGCATCCCGGACGAAGCGCCCCGGGAAAAGATCAATGCCAACATAGAAGATATTAAGCGATGGCAGGAAGGCCTGGATCTGGAAGAGGATGAGGGCTTCGAGTTTCCAGAGATCATTATTCCTCTGACTACTCAGGCTCTGGCTCTGGAAAACCTGAGCGAAGGTCTGCGAAACCTTTCCGATACACTTTCCAGACAGATAGGCGAAGCACTGGCTCAGGCTCTGGCAAGACAACCCATCCAGGGGCAATTCTCCGGTGATCTACGTAGCGGTGGAGCTCCGGCTTCTGGCCCTTCGTCGCCACCTCAGGCACCTTCGCAAGGATCTGCCAGTCCGTCCGCTGCACCGGCTGCAGCACCCTCGGCGCCGGCGGCGTCCGGCCCTGTAACCTCTGGCCCTGTAACCTCTGGCCCGGCTGTTGCAACAGGTACTACCTCCTTTGCACCGGTGGGCTATTCAACCGCTGAGGTTCCCCCTGGCATTCCACAAGTTGCTGTTCCCTCTGCTGCTGTGCCTACCGGAGAAATCGTCCAGGGATATGAGCCTACCGAGTATCACGATTACGGATTCCATGGCCTGGATGTGGATGAGATCGGTAACGTTCGCACAGATGGATGGACGGACGCTGACTTTGAAAGGGAATGGGAAAAGTATAAGAATCTTCCTGCGTTTGATAGGCGATCCGGAAAGGAGCGAAGGAGCGGTACCGACCGTAGAGGCAAGCCGGATCCCAAGCGACCGGATCGAAGATCCGGAGAAGATCGCAGAAAGAAGGATCTTTTCAAAGAGCGCGATGAATTCCTGAAGAAACTCGAGAAGCATCGAGAGAATAAAAAGAAACTAGAAGAACTCAAGAAAAAGCCACCGGAGCCTGTAAGATTTCCTGGCGCCCCTGTGGCCGCAGCTCCGGAAACGGAGAAAGATGAAACGGTCATTCGCATTGAGAATGCAAGAATCGAGATTGGGGAATGGCCAGCTCGCGGCGAACCGGAAGAGAAGAGAGAAGAGGAGCCAGAACCGGAGCGTGAACTGAAGGCCGAGCCCGAACCGGAGCCCGAGCCAGAACCAGAGCCCGAACCTGAACCCGAGCCCGAGCCGGAAGATGAATCCGAACCTGAGACTCAAAAAATTGATCATGTGGCCGCCACGGATCTGGAGCCCCTGGGATTTCCTTCGCCTCTGGAGGATGATCATGCGGCAGAGGAGAAGACAGAAGGTCAGGAACCCATGGAAACCAGAAGCTCCATGGGAGAAGGGGACGATGAGCTGGGCGAAGGAGTGGAAGCTGCGGAATTCCCGGATTCTCCTCCGGAAGAGCCGCAGCAGGTGCAGGAAATTCGAGGGGTTCTGGAACTCAAGCCACCGGATGAAGACGATGCTCCTTTCCTTACACTTACATACGATTTTGCCAAGATTCCGGACTCATTCAAGCTCAGTAGAGATTATCATACCATGGAGTATGCTTACTACAAATACAAACCCATGCTGATCAAGGCTCAGGAATTTACGCGTAGAAAGATGCTCAAGAATGCATTGAATTATTATCGAGTGATCAAGTCGCAGAACATTCCTCCAGAGTTTAAAAGGATGATCAATCGAAACATCCGGGATATCACCGATTATCTGGAGAAATTCTTGATGAGTCGAAGCGAATGATCGCGGTATCTTCCACAGGTTTCGCATGCCTGGCGTTGCTGGTGGGCATGCTTCTTTATTATCGCATCTCAGTTCTGCGAAAGTACCTTATCCAGCCGGCTTTGCTGGGAGGGATCTTCCTTCTAGCGCTGGGCTCTCAGGGCACCGCCATGATTGCTCAGGAGAATTATGATACATGGTCCCGCTGGCCTGGATTTCTGATTTCATTTTTGTTTTCTACATTGATCCTGGCTGCACCGGACAACAGATCCAGTAGTCGGTCCATAGGCCCTGTTTTCTTTCAGGGGGGCTATGTCTGGATCCTGGCTCTTGGCCAGATTGCTGCCGGGCTCGCAGTGATTTCCTTTTTTGATTCCCGATGGTGGGTTGCAGGCCATATAATCGAGATTGGCTGGATGGGTGGTCATGGAAGTGCGGCGGCCTTGATTGCCGTTGCTGACGATCTCGGCCACAGAGAAGCGGCGGAGCTGGCTCTATTTTCTGCGACGATAGGTCTTCTGTACGGTTCCATAAGCGGAATGCTCTTTATTAACATTATCAAGCGGAAGTTTGAAAATGACCACGCAGTAGACTCCGGTATACATTATTCGAAGATCAATCCTGGGCGCCTTTCCGGGAACGGAGGCGAAGGTCCGGACCGCAACAATGACGCCGAATCCTCGACGAAACCAGGATTGGACCTGGACGAGAATGCGGGCTGGCTTATCTCTATCATCGCTGCTGTTTTGCCTGTGGCAGTTGCTTATTTTTTTCTAGAGCTACTTTCTCTCGCATTAGCCCGGACCTATCCAGATGCCTCAATGTGGCTTGGCAAACTTCCGCTGTTCTTTATCGCACTGCTCTTTGCATTTCCAGTGCGAAAGATTTTGCAGGCATGGAATATACTGGATACCGGTCATGCTAGAATTCTAAACAGCCTCATACTGGAGTTTCTAATCGTTTCCGCTATCGCCACTCTGAACCTGGGATTGCTTCTGGATAGCTGGGAGATTCTACTATCGCTTACTCTGATTGGAGCTCTCTGGACCGCTTTTTGCTTTTTCTGGATTGCTCCCAGACTACTGGATCATCATCCAGATCTGGCGATTATTAATTACGGAATGTCCACAGGTGTTACGGCCCTGGGCCTGCTCTTGCTTAGATCCTATAGAAATCGCATTCCCAGCGAACCGGCCACGATCTATGGACTTGCGGCCCCTTTTTCGGCCCCTTTTATCGGTGGCGGCATTATCAGTCTGCTACTTCCTATCTGGACTCTGGAATTTGGTCCACTGAGTCTTTCGCTGGTCCTATGCATAATCGTAATATGTCTTTTGCTTTCGCTCCTGTGGTTTAGAAGATCCCTGTCCGGAAAGAACTGATATCCTGTATCCATGTCTACAAACCACAATAAAGTGCCTGCATCGCACGGGCAAAATCCAGGGAAGCCATCCCTGCACGATCCGGATTTTGTAGCCGGGCTCTTTGATCGCATGGCCTCCACCTACGGTGTTCTTAACTACATCACATCCTTCGGTTTCTCCGAGCGATGGAGAAAGCAATGCGTTCATGCAGTGTCCGCGGAGCCGGGGCCGGAATCGCTGGTAGTGTACGATCTGATGAGCGGTATGGGAGAAGCATGGCCGTCGCTTCTGGGACTTCCATTGCACAAACTCAAGGCAGTGGATCTTTCAGAGGGAATGTGTATCAAGGCCCGAGAGCATGCCCGGCGATATGCTGCAAGCATTGAAGTTCTGCAATCGGATGCCCTGGGAGACTCCATCCCTTCCGGACAGGCCGATCTGGTGATTTCCTGCTTTGGTCTAAAGACACTGAGCCAGGGGCAGAGGGATGTCCTGGCCAGAAAGGTTTTTGATTATCTTAAGCCAGGAGGTAAATTCTCCTTTGTGGAGATATCCAGTGCCCGCGGGTGGTGGCTTGGTGGCCTATACCGTTTTTATCTCAAAAGAATTATCCCTGTTCTTGGCCGACTATTCGGTGGAGATACCGGAGCCTATGGAATGCTGGGTGTGTACACCGTATCCTTCGGAAACTGCAAAGATTTCGCCGAGGCACTGCGAAAGCATGGACTGGAAGCTAATTTCGGAGAATTATTCTTTGGATGCGCCAGTCTGGTTTCTGGAAGGAAGCCAGCATCCAGCTCTTGAATCCATAGATCAGGAAGGCAGATAGCTACAATCCTGCCCTCTGTTCTTAATTTCTGCTTGAACCCAATTCTACATGCACCGTCCAATGTTTAAGTCCACAGGGATTCCTATGAGAAAAGAAAAATCGTTTCCAGCAATTCTTGCAATATTGATTCTTCCCGGCTTGCTTCTGGCATCCTGCGCACTTGGTTCAGCGCATCGCGACGCAACTACAGGCTCTTACGAAGAAGCGGAAGAAACCGCTATGATGCCCGAAGAAAGCAAGCGAGCGAGAAGGGACTCCGACGATGCTCCGGTTGCAGATAAGCAGCAGGAGCGGATGGTTATCTACGAAGCCGGACTCAAAAACTCCGTAAATGAAATTGAACCGGCATTGCAAAAAGCTCGAAGCATTGTGGAAGGATACAAAGGATACCTTGAAAAGCAGCAGGTGAACAAAGAAAGCACTTCTGCATTTTTGTTGATTCGAGTACCGGTAACTCATTTTACCGATGCTCTGGCAGATCTGTCCAAAATAGGCACTGTTGTACATAGAAACATCAAAGCCGATGATATTACTCGCGAGTTCGCAGATCTTTCGCAGCGTCTGGAAAACCGGAAGCAGCTTCTGGATCGACTGTATGAAATACTCAAAAAGACCACGGAAACCAAGCAGAAGATTCGCATATTGAATGAAATCGCCCGGCTGAACAAGGAAGTGGAGTCCATGCAGGCCAGACGAGATTATATGGCGAAGAAGGCAGCCTTCTCTACTATTGAGATTACTTTTGTGGCCCAGGCCAAAATGAGCGTTAATCAGGGTTCGGCTATTCCCTGGATTCGATCCCTTCGCCCGGATCGTCGCACCTTGAATGAGGCCCCTGCTTTTGAATTTGCTTTACCAGATGGATTCCTGGACTATTCGGATCAGTACGGCTCCAGCGGAGACTATATCTATGCCAGTCCGGATGGAGTGCAGATCCGGGCCGCAACCATAGATAACAATCCAAAAGCAGATGCCAGCTATTTTGAGCGAGCTCTGCAATATGAGCGAGGGCGATACCCCGAAAAGGTTCTGAGTTCCAGTCGTAGCGGAAACAGGGTTATTCTTACCACTCCTCAGCAAGTAGGATATGACCGGGCATTTTATACCATCGTACTTTTTGTGGATGGCGATGATTTGCATGTAATCGAGGTGTTCTATCCTAACGAGGAAATCTATAATAAGCAGAAGAAGGTGGTGGAACCGGCCATTCAATCTATACAGCCTAAGTCAGCTTTCATTCGCTTTATTGAGGGGATCCTATAATGCAGGTTAACAATATGATTGAGTTCTATTTCAGATTTGCAATTCTGGGACTGCTTCTGGCAGCCCTGTTGCCCGCCGCCGCAGAAGAAGCTAGCGGCAATAAAGAGGTTACCAGTCTGGAGTTTTCCGTTCGCACGGAGTCCTCGGATCGGTTTACCGACGAAATGATGAATTTTGCCAAGAAGTCTGGTGGTTATCTGGTAACCATGCGAAGCGGCTATCTTGAGTTAAGGTTGCCTGCAAGTCTGGGAAGGGAAGGAGTGGAAAGTCGTATTTCTGCTGTTCCTGGCACCAATGTATATCGGGCTTCCCGGGCCACCGAGGACGTATCCGGGGATCTGGTAGATCTGCGAGCTCGACTGAAGGTAGCAGAAAGCAACCTCGGCAAACTTAGAGCGCTTTCGCGCGAAGCAGGTATGGATGATCTTCTGGATCTGGAGCGAGCTTTGAATCGATCACTGGAAGAGGTGGAAGAGCTCAAAGGAGAGATTCGTTACCTGGAGGAGTCGGCCACTCTGTTCTCTGTAAAGATTCAGATTAATTCTACTAGAGGCACATCGGATCCGGAGACTGTGCGTATCCCCTGGGTTCGCGGGCTTACATTGAATCAGGTTCTGGGAGGACTGGAATGAAATATTTAGCAATCGTACTGGGTATCTTTGTATTGAGCTGCCAGGGACCGATGATCCAGGCCCCATCCGGCTTTGCCGTCTATGAGAACAATTCCAGCGCCTATCATCTGGTGTCCCCGGATGCTGTTCGAGTCCGGGTTTACAAAACGGAAAACCAGCCCAGAGGAAATCTTAGCACCCTTACCAGCGCGGTGGAGCTGCATTTCAAATCTCTGGGATACGAGGTCCTGCGAAATGAAGCGATAGAAACCAACAATGGACTTCAGGGCAGATTGTTCATCACTTCTGTCATGACTATGAACGGCGAATATAGATATCTCGCTTCCTTCTTTCCTGTAGAAGACGATGTACTGATCGTGGAAGCCGGCGGAAGAAAGGATGACTTTGCTGCCTACGAAAAGGACCTGATCAGCCAGATTCGAACACTACAATAATGCTCCGGGGCATGGCAGGCTAGATCGTGATGTAGCGAAATTTTCCGGCCGGAAGCAAGGCCTGCAAAAATTATTGCACACCGAATTTGTATCCTTTTTCTGGAAAGTTGTGATCATCATTCGTAAGTTGCCCATTCTTCTTCCGTTGCTGGTTTTAACTTTCTGCACTCTACAGGACGATTCATCTCTGGTGCCACCGGCCGGTAAAAAGCTCGTGCACGATTCTGGTAGGAACACAGAGGTTTATATATTCTGTCCGGATTGGGTCACTGTAGAATACAAAAATAGTAGGTTTCGCCCCCATATGCGCAGAGGCATCTGGAAGCGAAATGCCGACAAAATTGAAATACTCTGGCAATCGGAGTATGGAGGCGAAGGGGTAGGAGAACCGCTGGGCGATTGTGCCACCGACTGTCGCTACCATTCTTACGAGAAGTTCCACCGATCTATCGATTTCACCATTGAGCTGGACTGGAACCATATAGAGGAGCATCCTTTCGGGGACTGGTCCGTTTCGGATCATCCGCTGGATTGCGACTCCGGTCATTAGCCAGATCCGCTATCAAGTAGGCGTGGGTTCCTGTACCCTGGTATGGTTTTAGCCGTGCCTCAGTTCAATCCATGATGCGGATAGTTTTTTGGTACCGGACTCTATGGGTGATCTTGGATGTAACGCTCGGATGCAGCGCAGGGCTGACGCGAAACTACCAGGTATAACGTCGATCCGTCTATAGGCCAGCTGTTTCACAGCGGTTTGACAGTTTACTCTGATCTTTTGTCCAGGGATGCGCATTTCTTTACGCGAAAAGTTGCTCGGAGATAAAAATGGGCTGGTTCGAAATGCGAAAATTCTGTCTATTGATGTGTGGACAGCACCGTAGATACAGTGTCGCAGACGGAGCAAGAAATCCTGGATGCCATGCCGGTAATGGCTCTACTTACGGATGCCGATGCCACTATAATCTATGTTAATCCGCATTTTCTAAAGGTTACAGGCTACTCCCTGGAGCAGGCTCTGGGGCAGAATTTTTTCGAACTTCTGGTGATTCCCTCGGACCACGCGGAATCAAAGAAAATCTTTGGCGAAATAGTCCGGCAAGATCTACCGGATAGAAAAACAGGTCCCATTGTAACTGCGGATGGTCGAGTCATTGTGGCTGAGTGGTGCGGAAACCCTACGGCTTCCGGCAACGTTATTCTTCTGGGCTATGAACTGAGCACGGCTCGTGCGAATCCATCCAGGGTTAAAGAAATCCTGGATGGATTGCCGGCGAATATAGTGCTTCTTGATCGAGATGCCCGAATCATTGAAATCAATTCCACACCTTTGAAGGCCGCCGGACTTGTGCATGATGAAGTAATCGGACGACCTTTTATCGATCAGCCCTGGTTCCACGGTGAGGAGCAAAAAGCGCATTTTCGTAATGCATTCCAGAAAGCACTGAATGGAGAAATCGCCACCGCTGATTTTAATGCACGATTTCGGGATGAGGATCGAATCCTGGCCGGCGCCTTCGCGCCCATCCTTAGAAACGGAAAAGTGGAGGCCGTGGTAGGCTTTGGAAGCGATATTACCGAGCGACGGCTGGCCGAGGAATCCGCCAGAAAAGCAGAGACTTTACTGCGAAACGTTGTATCCGGAGCTCCCATTGTAATGTTTGTAGTGAATTCCGGTGGCATCATCACGGATTGTCAGGGGGAAGCCTGGGAGTACCTGTCCGGTAGCGGCAATCTTTCTGGATTCTACTTTCATGAGGCGTTCTCCCGGGTGCCCGAGTGGAAGGACGCTGTGGCCATTGCTCTATCAGGACAGAGGATAACAGTGGAGGCCGGCATTGGAGGCAGGATCTTCGAGCTCACCGTTCTTCCCTCTCAAAATGGCGATGGCGATGAGTTCGGGGTTACTGGAGTAGGATTCGATATCACGCATCGTAAGGCATCGGAACACAGAGTCCAGCAGCTGAATCATGAACTGGAAAGCAAGGTACTCCTCCGGACAAAAGCTCTCCAGGAAAGCGAAGAACGATTCAGACAGATCGCAGAAAATGTGCGAGATGTTTTCTTTCTGGCCAGTCCGGGGCTGGTAAAGGTAAGGTATTTGAGTCCGGCCTTCCAGGATCTCTGGGGGGAGTCACCGGATCGCTACATTAAATCAGGTATCAGTTTGCTGGATAGAGTTCATCCGGCAGACAAAGAGCGCGTTCTGGAACAAATGAATAAGGCTGGAACGGAAGTGGGTATCTTTCATTCAGAGTTTCGGATTCGGCGTCCGGATCGTGAGGATCGCTGGATTCGATTGCGCACCTTTCGCCTGCCATTTTCCGAAGCGCGAGAAGTTGCAGGAGTAGCGGAAGATATTACCGGCTCAATTCGGGATCGTATGAAGCTAATCGCTTCGCGGGAATCTGCAGACAGAGCCAACCGCGCAAAATCGGAGTTTATGGCTCGAATGTCCCATGAACTCCGCACACCGCTAAATGCCATTCTTGGATTCGTTCAAGTCCTGAGTCGAAAGCTTCCGGATGCCCATCAGAATGATCTGAAGGAAGTGAGGGATGCAGGGCATCATCTATTATCTTTGATCGATGATCTTCTGGATCTTTCCAGGGTGGAAAACGACCAGCTGGAATTTGCCAGAGACAATTTGCCTGTATCGCTGGTACTTGATCAGGCCAGACGTTATCTATCCAACAGGGCCCTGCGAAGAGGACAGGAGATGTATGTAGATCTGGACCCGGATGTCTGGGTCATGGGAGACCGAACCAGAATTATTCAGATTTTGATCAACCTTCTGAGTAATGCCAGCAAATACACTCCTTATGGCGGTAAGATTTCACTTTTTGCTACGCGGCTACCGGATTGCGTTCGCATTCATGTTCAGGACACAGGCCCCGGGATTTCAAAAGAAAACCTGGCCAGGATGTTTATTCCTTTTGAAAGACTGGGCGAAAGCAACCGGCCAGGAGTGGGGCTGGGGCTGTATCTATCCCGGGAGCTGGCCGATCGAATGGGAGGCACGCTTGGCGTAAATTCCGAGGAAGGATCTGGTGCCGATTTCTGGCTGGAGCTACCCATTGGAGAGCCAGTCCCTGAAAGAGAAGCGAAAGAAATCTCGACGGCTACTTTAAACAGGAATCTGGATATCCTCTATATCGAGGATAATCCAGTAAATCTCAGGGTGATGGAATCATTGCTGGAAACAGTGGATGGAATCAAATTTCGCGGAGTAGACAATGCTGAAGATGGCATACTGGAAGCCCAAAGGCATGCGCCAGATATTGTTCTGGTAGATATGCACCTGGGAGACTCCACGGGCTATTACGTGCTGGATAGACTACGCGAAACATCCAGCTTGATTACAGTGCCCTTGATTGCAGTTTCTGCCGATGCCATGGAAACCAGCGTTCAAAATGCACTCTCTGCCGGGTTTTCAGCCTATATACGAAAGCCGGTGCAACTGGAGGAATTGCTGGGCTGCATTCATCGCTTGCTCTGACATCCGGCGAAAGCGCCTCAATGAGGTGCGAATTGTGGAAATGAACAGAAAGGGCTCTGATAGTTCAGAGCCCAGAACAAGAAAGGTGCGGACAGGTCCGAGCCTCGCAAGAATTTTATAGAAATCCTTTGAGTACACTCATACCGGTGTTTAGCAGACTATCGCCGGAATCCTTACCATCCGGAGTCAGTTGATTTATGATTACGGGGAGGAGCATAGCCAGAATAGGAGCCACTTTAGAGGTGTCTATTCCCAGTTCATTGGAGAGATCAGAAAGAGTGCCTTTATCCAGGGCTCCTTCGATTTCGGAAGCGTCAACGTTAGCATTCGCTCCATTTCCCATCCAGGATGCCACTTTATCTTCCATTCCATTCTGCTTTAGAACAGAAACAATGGTGTCTATGCGAGCATTCCCGCCACCAGAAGAAAGAAGAGATTTTGCAACGGATCCTACATCCAGACCACCCAGGTCTGCACCGCTACCAGAAAGTTCACCGATTACGTTGTCTAGAAAAGCCATGCACTTATAATAAGAAGAATCGCAATCTTACAAGCAAATTCCCATACAGTGCGAAGAAAAGTAACCTGTTTCGCAGTACATCCAGAAGAACGTAGATTCTGTCCAGGCCTTTCAGTCCTTCCAGCGATACTGTTCGTAAGGGGGATCCATTTCTTTGATTTCGATGGAGCCCTCCCGATTGAACTTATCTATGAACGAATGCATTACAGCCAGTGCAGTGGCGTAGTGTCCTCGGCCTTCGATCTTTTCTCCCATGGCCTGGATGGTAAGTTCCCGTAGATCGATGAAGCCTTCTTTAAGTCGGTTCTTCACGCCTCTTTCCAGGATTCCAATGGTGCGAACCAGAAGCTTGATGGCCCGCTGCGGACTCTTCGGTTCATCAAAATGAGCTGGCATCAATCTTCGAATGGGAAGCTGGAGCAGTCGATCCAGAGATTCCTGATAATGACTCAGGTTTCCATCCAGTTCTGCATAAACCGCAGATACATTCTGTAGCACCAGGTCACCAGTGAAATAGATCCCTTCGCCTACCAGATAGGGAGTGAGATGCCACTGATTATGCCCCGGAGTGTAAAGGAAGCCCAGTTCACGGTCACCAATCGGAATTACATCGCCTTCCTGGAGTTCTACATCCATCTTAAGTACCGGGTCCACCTTGTGGTCCATTTCTACAGCATCCAGAAAGCGAATGAAATTATCCTCGGACCTGCGGGCCAGGGCTCTTCTTTGCTCCTGATCCGCCTGGGATTTATAGATCAGTCGGTTGTTGGCTCGCTGGAATCTTCGCATATGGTCGCGATAATCTCCAACATGTCCGGCCATCCCCACCATCCCGTAGAGTCTGGCATTGGAATAGCTGCGCATTACCAGGGCTGCGCTGATGTGGTCTATATGGTCATGGGTATAGAAAACTTTCTTTATGTCGTGTAGGCTGTATCCGAGTTTTCGCAAGGCCCTTTGAAGCAGGCCCAGGTTCTGGACATAGCCGCTATCTATGATGACTGGCTCCCCGGAATCGATCAAATATACGTTGTTATCTTCGTAGAATGGCTGGGGGATTTTTACCCTGTAGATTCCTTCGCCCAGATCCTCAAACTGAGGCACGGAATCGTAGGAATGAACTCGCATACTATCCAATCACTGATAACAGGACTGCCAGGAAAGGAAAAAACCATAGTAATAACCACAGCCCATTTACGGGGCCAGTGCCTCTTCCTCGATGCTCTCTGGTTTACTGTCAATTGCGCTTTGTTCACAGGTTCATTATTGGCCTGTTCGCAGGACGGTAGGGTTCAGGGGTACGGTATTGGAGAGAAGTCTTTCTGGATGGGCGGGCTGGCTGGCATAACGAAAAGAAACAGGGAGAAAATTAATAAGGTCCCGCTGCCGCCGGCAGAGAAAAAGTTAACTCTGGCCAGGAAAAATTAGTATCCCGCTACCACAGGCATACGTCCATTATATCAGGTCGCGCGCCCGGGCGGCCCACCATAACGCAAACCGGGCAGGAGATACAGGATGAATCGTATCCTACTGGGAGCTCTTACGGCTCTGATTATTACCAGCGGAATCTACGCCGAAGCGGACGGAGAAAAGATACTGGAAGAGTGTCTGATCGAAGCCAACGGACGTGGCTATGATATCGAAAGCGATGCATTTGCAGAGCGAGTAGCCAATGCCATTCTGGAAGAGGACGAAGATACCATGCTGGAAATCTGTCCTTCGACCTTCAATAAGTACGACGATTGATTTTAGTATTCAAGGCCGCTCAATCCTGAGCGGCCAACCCATCTTCTTACGCAACTCTATTCATTCGCAGCACAGGTATTCCATCCAGAAAACCCTTTCCGATCGGAATCCCGATAAAATTGGCCTTAAAAAGGCCCCGGTATTTTCGAGGCAATCCCAGGTCCTCCAGACCCATTCTCGATCACTATAAGGGCCTCCGAAGTAATCGCTGGTAGGTTTCCTGGTACCTTGGAAAGACCCGGACGCTTAGTAAGTAAAAGTTAATATTTGTCGTTGCTGGATACGGCAGGAATCTACAAAATGCCTTATGAATCGAATATTAACATTAATTGTATTGTTAGGAATCTTTACCCAATGTGCCTCTGTTCCGGAAACCGTTCAAACGTCGACGGAAGGTGATTCCCTGGTGCTTAGCATTGCTTCGGTGGAAGACGAGGGGCAATCCCTGAGAAAAGGAAATTACGAATACAGCACAACGGATCCCTCCATTCGCTATATCAATTATACAGTAGTGGTGGAGAACAAAACTGCATCACCTGTTGCCATTTCTGTAATGTCTTTTGTCGCTTCGCCTGTTCTGGAAGCCAGCATGGATGGAGAAAAAGCAAAGCTGGCGCCCATTTCCAAACATCAACTGGCTTGCTGCGGATTCGCCGGCTGGTGGTTTGACGTGGCCGAGGGTACTCGTATTTCATTTGGTTCTGGTTCCGCAGCTCACTTCAGAGAAATTGAACCCGGTGGAAAGGTGGCCATTTCGCTGGTTTTTCTGGCCCCTGTAGGACAGCGTCATAAAACTCTCAAATACGAAATGGATGCAAAGCTGCTGAAGGGAGTAAAGGAACTGGAAGAAAAGGATCTATTCGCCTCTCCAGAGGCTCCCTACGTCCTGGCAGACGTAGAAGTGGAAATACCTCAGTAGACGTTGGTTTTCTCATGCGAGGGAGTCCGGTGCCTCGTCCGTTCGAGGTGCCGGGTTCCTTGATTGATTTTCTAGTAGTATGCTTATCGGGGAAATACTGTATTCGCTCGATAGCCAGACCGAAAGGCACCCAACACTACTTATGTCTCATTACGGATGGCGGGAACACTTCCTGTGGGTGACACGGGATTCACCTATTTTGCCAGGTGAATCAGGCCGTAGCTCAGGACGGTGTGAGCGAGAAAAACCGCGGATGCAAAATCCGAAGACCCGCTCACAGCCCATTCAGAGCCTAATTCAGGCACTTTTCGGTAATTCTGGTTGACCCGGTACAGCCCACTGGGAGCTTGCACTTTGCGAGGTAGTCCTAATGTATGCAATTATTGAACTGGCAGGAAAGCAGCACCGAGTAAGCAAAGATCAGATCTTTGTTTCCGAGCGCACAGGCGTGGAGCCCGGAAAAGATCTGTCCTGCGAGTCCATTCTGGCTGTAGGGGAAGGCTCGGATCTTAAAGTAGGTCAGCCTTTCGTTTCTGGAGCCTCTGTAAAACTCAAGGTGCTGGAAGACATTCGTGGACCCAAAATCAAAGGGTTCAAATATAAAGCCAAGACTACCTACAGAAAATCCTGGGGACATCGTCAGGATCTTCAAAAGCTGCAGGTGGTAGAGATCAAGAATTGATTGAAGTCCATTTCTGGACTGATGATAATCGAAGGGTTCGAGCAATTCACATATCCGGCCATGCAGGCCTGAGCAGCAAAGGAAGCGATGTGCTCTGCGCTGCAGTAAGTGCTCTGACCTATACCTTGCGAGACGGCATTCAAGAGATTTTGAATAAGCAGACTCGCTCAAGCCAGGAAGAGGGAGACTTTTTCCTGGAACTCAAGTCCGAAGGGGACGCAGGAACGGAACTGATTTTTTCAACGGTACTGCATACACTGAACAAGCTGTCCCGGCAATACCCGGACAGGCTTCAGATCAGGAGAAAAGAAGATGGCGCATAAGAAAGGTGGCGGCTCCACAAAGAACGGTAGAGATAGTAATTCCCAGAGACTGGGTACAAAGATTTTTGGCGGACAGGTAGTTCGCGCCGGGAACATTATTGTTCGTCAGCGTGGCACTCGCATCCATCCCGGCGAAGGCGTAGGCCTGGGTCGAGATCATACACTGTTTGCTCTGGTTGACGGAAGAGTAGAATTCTCTCACATCAATCGTTCCAGAAAGAAAGTATCCATTATATCCGCTTCCTGAGTGAAGCGGCCCTAGCTGGCTCCGTGACCCTTGAAGTTCATCGACTCGATAGAGATCCTCGTTCGAGGGGGCCATGGCGGAGCCGGCGCTGTAAGTTTCCACAGAGCTAAATACGTCCCCAAAGGCGGTCCCGATGGCGGCGACGGCGGGCACGGGGGCTCTGTTCAATTCCTTGCCACAAATCGAGTTTCTACACTCGGAAAATTCAGAAGCAAAAAAGTCTACGGAGCAAGGCCTGGAGAGGCCGGCCAGAAGCGAAATCGTAGCGGCGCCGATGGTGAGCATCTGGTTCTGCAGGTTCCGGTTGGTACGGTAATTACCGACGCAGATACGGAAGAGATCATCGCAGATTTAAATCTTCCAGAATCCACTGTAATTGCGGCCCAGGGTGGTCGAGGTGGCCAGGGAAATGCCAGGTTTGCGAACTCCATCAACCAGGCTCCGGAGTATGCACAGCCAGGAATGCCTGGAGAAGAGAAGCGAATTCTGCTAAACCTGAAGCTTATCGCTGATGCAGGGCTGGTAGGACTTCCCAATGCAGGAAAATCCACCCTGCTTTCGAAGGTGACCGCCAATCAGGCAAAGATCGGTGCATACGCATTTACAACTCTGAATCCCAATCTGGGAGTGCTGGAAAACGAAGACCGTCGAATCCTGATGGCAGACATTCCTGGAATTATCGAAGGCGCTTCAAAAGGAGCTGGTCTTGGCCTTTCCTTTCTAAGACATATCGAACGGGTTCGGGTAATCATCTACATTCTGGATCTTACCTCGGTGGATCCGGCTGCGGATTTGCGCATGCTTCGAATGGAGCTCAAGCATTATAATCCGGAGCTCACGGAGCGGCCGGGATTTATTATCTTGAACAAGCTGGACGAAATCGATTATGATGAGCAGTTCGCATCCGAGCTTGCCCAGGCTCTTAAAGAGGAAATGAAGGGGCTGGCAGAGGACATTGTATTTATCTCTGCGAAAGAAGAAGCCGGACTGAACGAATTCAAGCAAAAGCTATTTGCCTGCTTTCCGGAAACTACTCAGGCAGAAAGGATGATTTCTCTGAATGCGCCAGAATCAGTTGAAAGCCCTGAATGATTGCCGCAGAATTGTGGTGAAGGTCGGAACCGGTCTTCTTGCGGATGAGAATGGCTTTCGTCCGGAGATGATCCAGAAACTGGCCCGGGAGATTCATTTCCTAAAAAAAGCGAATCGCCAGGTAATTCTGGTTAGTTCCGGCGCCGTGGGTGCAGGCCGGGAAGTTCTAAAAAGGCGAAGCGACTACGAGCCTCTGGCAGAACCCGGCCTATCGCGCAAGCAGGCACTGGCTGCCATAGGTCAGGTGCATCTCATTTCCGAGTATTCCAGACTATTTTCGGACGTGGGCATCCACTCGGCCCAGCTTTTGTTTTCGGCCAGGGATTTCCGGGATCGCAGGGCGTATTTGAACATCGGCCATACGTTGAACGAACTTCTGGATCTGGATGTTGTTCCCATCATCAATGAAAACGATACGGTGTCTACCGAGGAACTGAAGTTCGGCGACAACGATATGCTCAGCGCAGCATGTGCCGGCCTTTTTCATGCAGATTGTTTGATTATTCTCACAACTGTAGATGGTTTTCTCCGGGACGGAAAACGAATACCTTTCATTGAATTGGTAGATGATGAAGTGCTTTCTTTCGCTGGCGGGCCTACAGGACCCGGAAGCGGCGGGATGCGAACCAAAATGGAAGCAGCTCGTCTGGGGCAGAGAGTAGGACATTTCACGGCCATCCTTCCAGGAAAACAGGAGAGTCCTATTCGCGCACTGCTTGAGGGAAAGGATCTGGGAACGCTTGTTCCTCCCTTTCCCGAGAGTTCAGCGCGAAAGCTGGCTGCCAGGAAGAAGTGGATTCTTTATGTTCCTGGCGAAGGAAGGCTTATAGTGGATGACGGAGCGCGAAAGGCTCTTCTTGAAAAGGGAGCTTCGCTGCTGTCTGCTGGAGTCCAGCAATGCGAAGGCACTTTCAGGCAGGGAGATGTTGTGGAGATTCTGGACAATAGAGACACCGTCATTGCCCGCGGGCTCAGTTCCGTGCCCTCTGAGTCTTTGCAGGGGCTGATTGGTGGTCACTCCAACGCTAACTCCAGCGTTGAAGTGGTTCATAGAGACAATCTAATCCTGGATCCGCACCCCAGAATTCGAAAATAAATTATCTTTGCTCGCCTGCCGGGGCAGTAGTATCTCTGGAGAAATCGTATGAAAGCACTGTATCTCGAAAGTGTAGGTGGCATTGCCGGAGATATGTTTACGGCGGCCTTTCTCAACGCAGGCATTGTGGATCTGCGAGAGATGAACAATGTGCTGGAGATTCTAAATCTTCCAGACGTATCCATCTCACTGGAAGATACCAGGCGAAGAGGCATTCCCTGCAGCTACCTGGAAGTGAGAATCGACTCCGATTCCTGGAAGCAAAGGTTTCATTTCAGGGCTGACGGCCGATTGAGAATGTATGAAATGGTGGAGTATCTGGCCGGGCTTACTCTGGAAAGCCAGACCATGCGATTGGCCCGGGAAATACTGATGATTCATGCATCCGCTCGCATGGGTAGACCCTATTCCGGAAGCGAAGTTGTGGCCAGTATGATCCAGGAGCATTCCGGTAGTTCAAATTCCGATGCGGCGCCGGTATCACAGCCCGCAGGTTACAAGCAGCCAGAATCTCTGCAGGATACGTTTGATCCTCAGGATCCGGCTCTCCAATCTCTGTATGATCCCGAAGAAGTGGTGGATCTATTGATTGATGCGACGTTCGCATCGCATTGTATTCGCAGAAGCGAAGCCACTTCCTTTTTCGCATCCCCAGTGCGTTCCGGCGGCGGAGCCCGGGGAGCAGAAAGGCATCCAGTTCATCCCACATCCGAGCTATTTCGTGGACTTCCGGTGCTGAACTTGAAAGCAGAGCTCACCGATGCATTGCGGGAGCTGTCCACTCCCACAGGGTTATCCATCTTGCGAGCCACAGATCCAGTATTTCTTCCTACATGGCCGGAAGGCAGAGTTAGATACATGGGCGTGGGCGGCGGAAAGTTCAATTCCGAAGAATTTGCCAATCTATTTCGCGTGGTACTCCTGGATAAGACCACCGATCCTGGCCTCTATGCTCCTTCCAGAAGAGAGCCAGAGGGCTATGTTTCCATTCAATATGATGTGCGCTGCGGACTGAGTCCTTCCAGTCCGGAAAAGATGGCGGGCATCCTGGACGAACTGGAGAAAAAGGGAGCTTCCGAGGTGCGATTGTATCAGAGAAAGGATAATAGTGGCAAGCCCGCACTTGGACTGGCCTTTGTATGCAACGATGATGATTTGACGGCTCTATCGGACTACTTGCTCACCAGTACTCCGGCCTTTGGAATTCGCTACGAGAAGATTCGAAATGCTCCTCAAGGAACCAGCCGCACCGGTGGAAACACTGCTACCCCTGCTGGTGAGCTTGCAAGTGGCTCTGGGGTATCGGATCCAGACGGTCTTTTGCGGAAGCCTACATCTCCAGATTCGCCGGGTACATCTGAAGAAAACCCCTACCGTTAGTTCAAGATAGCTCTTTTGCTGGTTACACAACGTCCTAAGAACGATTCTTATGATGCGCTGCGTCATTGGACATCGAGGGGCAAAGTGCTACAAAAAGAGGCAATCTATAAGTAGTTATATAATAATTATTCTGCGGATGCTCGTAAAAACCGCAGTTTCCGGCGATTCTTAATCCCTATCCCTGGCACAGCTTTTGCATATATTCGCATGCGGATTCAAAGGCATGGTCCAATGAATCCAGCTATAACAGATGTTAGGAATATGGAAGGAAGTCGTAGTGTCATGGAATCCTCAGAGAGAGCCATTTTCTCCCGGGTGGCCGGTCGGTCCGGCCACCGGCTGGATGTGGGAGTTCTCAAGGAACCCGCCGGGTACAGGTTAAAAATTGAATCCGATGGAAACGAAGTAGGAGTTCTATTTCGCCTGGCGGCAGTGCTTTACTGCCACAATTGGAGCGTGATGGAAGCCAAAATCAGCACGCCAGAGAGAACTCTAATAAGCGATGAGTTCTTGATTCGGGCCGGTGCAGCCGGTCAGGAACTGGATGAAGGTGCCCTGAAGATGATGATCGATGATCTTGAGCGCCTGCTTTTTGATGGAGTATCGGTGCTGGGTTATCTTACAGAGCATGCTAGAGAAGCGCCCAGGCCAGAAATCGGATATGGAGAAGGCCAGGTTTTTATTCGAGACCTGGATGAAGAAGTGGTGATTGAAGTTCGCGGACAGGACAAGTCAGGTTTGCTTCTGGCTCTGTCTCAGGCGTTCTACTTGATGGATATAAGTATCATGGAAGCCTCTATCTTTACCGATGAAAAGGCCCAGGTCCATAACCTGTTTCTGATCGATCGGTCGGATATTCGCTTTCGCAACCGAGAATTTCGCACCAGGCTGACTGAAGAATTGAGATACCTGATCTAGAGCTCTCTTTGAGGGGTTCCGAGCCAACTCTGGCTCAGTGATTACCCGATGGGATGACTGCATATGCGGCTAAGTGAGTTTTGGGAGCGATGGCTGCCATTCAGTCATCGCTCTTTTTGTTTCGAGCCCGAACGGCTATAAGCTCTATAAAATTCGATCCGAGCATTTCCTGCTGGAATTTGCTGCGCTATTCGTTGAATTCGAAGGGAAGGAAGAAAACCCTGTATTTGATCTTTCCTTCGTGTTTGGTGCGAGAGAATATGAATTTTAAGATAGAGAATTTCTCATATCCGGAGGATGGCTCCACTTCGTAGTCCCAGAGGAATCCATAAAGACTGCCCCATTCGCGAAAACCATTCTGGGCCCCCTTGTAGCGGTCGTAATATAGCAGTCCGCCCATGAGAACGCTGCGAAAATGCTCCTGCATAGCGTCATCGCGACTTCTGTACCACAGTAATCCCAGGCCCAGTCCTTCCGAAACTTTCGCTGGAGTGGAATGGGACCAGCCCAGCAGAGGAGGAATCCATACATCCAGAGAATCTTTCTCTTGATCCATGTAATATAGAGGAAGAAAGCTATGATGCCAGCCGTCCGAGCTATTTGCCATGACGAAGGTCACGAAGTTCGCATTCCAGTAATCTGAGTTTCTATCGTTTCGATATCCACCCAGGCCTCGCCATAGCAGGCCGGTCTGGGAATAGTCCCTGCGATTTTCGTAGTACATGGAATTCAGCAAGAAACTGGTTTCGCCAAAATCCTGGCCGGAGGATTCGCTCTGCCATTCGGATTCAAATAGCAACGGAGAAATTGCGAAGTATCTGCGATAGCCGTGGTTGTCTTTCTCTACGTAGACGGGGCCATGGAGTCCGGTGTAGCCATCGCTGTCCCAGTGGTTGAAGGTCAATAAAGGGATGAAATGGGAAGAAGTAGAATAGGGGTTCTTCTCATACCAGTAGATAGGTAGAAAACTGTTATGAAAGCTATCTGAATCGCTGGCCAGTACAAAGGATAGCAGATTGAAATTCCAGTCGGATTGCGAGGAGCTATTGTCCGATTCATAGCCCATAAGGATGCGATACAGTAGTCCAAAGCTGGACTGCCTGGAATCGCTTTCGTAATACATACTCTGCAGTAAAAAGGATACCGAACGACGCTGTCCTGAACTGGACTGGCTCCATTCGTTTTCGTAGATCAATGGAATGTACTGTCTGCTGTAGGCAGGGGAGCTTGTGTAATACAGAATCCCATAAAAGCCGGTGTAGGTGTCTCCTTCCCACCAATTGAATATCAGAGGTAACACATGAAAGCTGGAGTCCTCCTGCCCCGAATATTCATAGTTGGAATAGTAGAAAAGCCCGGCCAGAAGATCCAGAGAAGTTTCTGTGCTATCGTAATAATAAAGCGGGCCCCAGTGCGTTCGACTGTCGGTGGGGCCGAATCCAAAGTATAACGGAAAAAGGACCAGGTGATCATTCTCTTCGTAGAAAAAGATCGGAATGAAATTCGCATCTGCGGACGTGCTCTCACCGCTCTCCCAGCTAATCAGCCAGAGCAGCCTGTGATCCGTGGTCCCACCATCGGAATCATTCCAGTAAACCGGTGAAACAAAGCTACTGCTTCCGCCTCCATGATCTGAATAATAATACAGCGGGAATACAGCGTGGTAATCCTGTCCGTAGAAGACGATGGGAAAGAATCGAGCACTCTGAGTGACTGTGGATTCGTCTTCTTGAACTGTGCTGTTTCTGTGCATCAAAAGCAGAAGGTTCTGGGTCTTTTGATTTCCTTCTACGCCAGAGTAATACAGCGGAATGGGAAGAAAGCTCCAGCTCTCATTGTACTTTCTGTATTTTAGACTGGAGGAGAGATACAGCGGCGAATAGAAGGCATCGGTTTCCCGTTCCAGCTTACCAGTGTCCTCTGCATAGCTGCGGGATTCGCTGGAGTAGGAGAGTGGAGTAATACTGAACTCAGAATAGCTTTTGCCATCTTCGTATTTCTCTCTCTTGCTGTAATATACCGGTAATAATCTGCTGCCAGCTTCATCCGGCGAATCGTAGGAGTTGTAAAAGGGCCATACGATGCTGGTTTCCGTTCGTTTCGCCAACCGATCTTCTTCTTCAAGGTAAAGAAAGAGACCGTAGGAATGAAGACTGTAATCTGGAGTTTCCTGTGTGGCATATACGGGAACAAAAAGAGGGAATAGAACGAAATAGTGTTCCGGCTCCTCATCGTAGCTCATGTAGGCCCCGGGAATCACCGTGACCTGGTCTGCCGAGGCATCGTCCCAGCTAAGCCAGAATAAAGGAAGGGCTCTGGCATGGTGCCGGGTATCGGCTGTTTCCCGTGCGAACAATCCAAATAATACACTCCAGCCAGAGAATCGAATGGAGTTTTCACGGTTGATGGATGTATCTTTCTTTATCGCCACTCCGGTTTCCTCCGGGGTTAGCTCTGGTTGCTCGTCTCCTATCTCATCTGGATCGAATGTATCTACAGAAAGAATCTGGGAACCTTCAGGAATATCCTGCACCGTTTCCGGAGTTCGCACTCGGGTGTCCTGGGTTTCCTGGAGCGGGATTCGAGCAGAATAGCTGAACAGATTGTAGAACCAGCCAACGTCTGTATCCAGTACAGACACTGCCTTTGTTTCACCGGTGACTGTATTTACGCGAACATCCAGGCTTTCTTCCGAAAGAGAGATACCGCCCAGGTTTACATGATAATTCTTAACAGGATCCTCATAGTTGAAGTAAAGAGGGATCATCACGTTTCCGCTGGATGCAGATTCTGACTCGTTTAACCAGGAATAGTATATGAGAAACCAGAGATACTCGGTGTCCTGGTCCTTGCGAAAGTAATGGATGGGGCCAAAGTTTAATTCTCGTTCCGGGCTGCGATCTTCAAAGTAGAAAGGCACAATATGTGTGTAGCCCTGTTCACCTTTCTTCCAGAAGTAAAGCGGAGCGAAAAAGAAATCCTGCATCTCATCGTTTCGTTCGTTCCAGTTCGTCAGAAGAGCAATATTGTAATGATCCTCTCTTACGATACCCGTAGATTCAGAGACTATGTCATGGGAATGGTAGTACGGAGGAAGAAACCTTAGATACCCATCTTCGCTGTCTCGGGTATAAAAGAATGTTAGATAATTTCTCTTTGTGGTGGAGCCGTCCGTGCGATATGCATAGAGCACCGGCAGTAGCGGGAAGAAGATGCTCTTTTCTGACTTAGTTGAATCGTAATAGTGTAATGGTCCCCAGCTATTGAAGGAATCAGGACTACTGTTCTGGAAGTAGAGAGGAACCAGATAAGCATAGGATTCGTTACCGGTGGTTGGATTGGCGAATCCCTGGTAATAGAGAGGCAGAAAGAAAAACCGATCCATGGAATCGCCGGTTTCCTTCCAGTCTATGAGAAAGGCCAGGTTATAGTGATCCACATAGTCCGCTTCCTGCGATGTGTCCCCGCCGGAAACAGGACTTCCGGTGGGGCGATTTACAGAGCGAAATGGCGGAAGCTCGGTCTTTTTCGCTATGGCAGAACCGGTTTCCAGTCCCGATGACTCCCGGCGTTCCCTGGAATGATAGTAAGGCGGAATAAAAGTCGTGGAGCTATCGGGGCTACTGTCCCAGTAAAAGATGGTCAGCAAATTATGCCTGCTGTAGTTCGGCTCGGATCGAGAAGCATAAATAATGGGTATAAGCGGAAAACCGAAAATAGAGCTGTCCCCATCTTTGCTGTAGTAGTGAAGAACGCTGAAATTCGTATCTCCTTCTGGCTCCTGGTCGCTGAACCAGAGAGGAGGAATATGAAAATATCCGTCTTCCCGGGTATCCTGGAAATACAGGGGAAGCCAGCGAACACTGTAGTCTGGATGATTCTCCCAGAGAAAAAGTGGAGATACATAGGATGAGCTCTGTTCATCCCTGGTAACGTTAAAGACTGTAAGATAGTTTGTGTCTGATGTAGTCTCTGTTTCCTTCGTGGCATAAAGGAAAGGAAGCACAGGAAATCCGGTCTTAACCAGATAGTCTTCCTTACCATCCGCTCCCGAAGACCTGGTTTCGCTGTGGTAATGTAAAGGGCTGAAATGGGCCCGGTTCGAACCGCTGGCGCTATCTGTGCCCTCGTAGAAAAAAAGTGGCAGAATCAATGCCAGATGATCTCGGTCCCGGCTGGTCTGAGATTCGTAGTAATACAACGGCAGAAAAGTACTGTAGCGTTTACCCCGTGCAGGGTTGGACCCACCAAAGTAGAGAGGAAAGAATGCATGATCGAAGTCTCGATCCGAATCCGGACCTTCCTGGGATCTGTAGACTAGAAAGAAGTATAGATCCCATTCTTTGTTGGTAAGACGATTGTCTCTGGAGAACCAGAAGGTTGAATTGATCCTGGTTTCATCCGAATCGTAACGTCTGTGATAGAACAGGCCGGGAAAAGGCATGAGGAAGACACTTTCTCGTTCATCGATTTTACTATCGAGACTGTAGTAAAAAGGGAAAAATCGAGTGGATACAAACCTGGGGTAATCAGTGTATTTGTAGATCCAGAATAATTGATTGGAGTAATGGTCGGCCCAGTCTTCCTGCACCCAGAATATGGCATCCACCGGCACCTTTTTGGCCTTTTCGGAACCGTAGTAGGTCTGAGGTTCCGGATGTAAATCTGACCAGTCCTCCCTTGCATTCAGGGGAGAAACGATTGCGGCTGAGGCGGCCACAAATAGAATGTAGTAAACAATTCTCATGGATTCGATGGAGCCAACACAAGGTCAGCAGGAGCTCGACAAACCTATAGACGTAACATCCAATCGGCTGGTTTTCTTGATTTCTCTAGATCAAGAACTTAGAAACGATCTTTCCGACCAGCTGGGCAACTACGGGTTCGATATACTGCCTTTTCCCGACCTGGAAGCTGCAAGGGTTGCCATGCAGGCCAAGGTGCCGCTGGCCATGATTGCAGATCTATCCGAGGCTCACGATGAAAATCCGATGACCCTTGCAGAGCTCAAGCTCTTTCGGCACCAGGCCGTGCCGGTTCTCATTGTTTCGAATGAGGATGGTTTTCTTTCCAGGTTGCAGGCTGTTCGCTTTGGTGGAGATTTCTATTTCCAGAAACCAGTAGATTTGTTTAGTATTGTAGAAGTTTTGGATCGCCTGACGGACTCCCTGATGCCGGATCCGTACAGGGTGCTGGTGGTTACAGGGCCAGCCACCAACAATCCCTCGGTGCAGGCTCTGGATGATTCCCCGGACGTGAGCATCTTCAGGCTCAAAGGGCCGGACCATATTTTTGATGCTCTTCTGGAATTCGATCCGGAGCTGGTGCTTCTGGATCTATACTATCCCGAATGCCTGGGGATGGAGCTAAGCGCAGTAATTCGTCAGCAAGATGGTTATGGCGGACTTCCCATTCTGTTTCAATCCACCGAGACGGATCCAATAAAGAAAGGGGCGGCCTTGAAGCGAGGAGGGGATGAGATTCTGTCATCTTCCATTGAGCCCGGGGATCTGTATCAGTCCATAGCCCTGCGCGTAGAAAGATACAGAACGGTAATCTCTCAAACCGTTCGAGACAGCCTCACTGGATTGTTCAATCATACCACCACTCGAAAGAAGCTGGAAACAGAGGTCATGCGCTGTCAGAAGCAAAATGAGATGATGGGCTTTGCCATGATTGACATCGACAAGTTCAAGCATGTAAACGATACCTATGGTCATTCCGCCGGGGATCGAGTGATTCAGAACCTGGCCAGACTATTGAAGCAAAGGGTGCGCAGAAACGATATCGTTGGCAGGTACGGCGGAGAAGAGTTCGCAGTGATCGTAACCGGAATGGACCGAGATTCTATCAAAGACCGGCTGGAAGAGATCCGGGAGGATTTTTCCAACGTTGTGCATAGTTATTTGAACTATCAATTCCAGTGTACCTTTAGCTGCGGACTCACATTCTATCCGGATCATCCCGGAGCTCAGGAGCTAAACGATGCTGCGGACGAGGCGATGTACAGAGCCAAGTCCCATGGCGGCAATCAGGTTCAATTTCGCTTGCCTTCAACGGCCGGCCAGTGAATTCGCTATATTGGGCAAAAAGCAGGGGCGCCCTTTTCGTTCCCTGAAATTCCCGGAACCAGAAGCTTAACGGATCCCTTTTTCCAGAGGTCCTATCGCAAGAGCTGGAATCTATTAATCAGGTGGCTGCCGTGGATCAGTTCCTATTGATGCTCGTAATTATCAACCCATTCGCTCAGGTGCTCTATCTGGCCGAGTTGATGAATGAGCTTAGCTTCAAAGATTTCTTTCGTGTACATATGCGGGCCACTGTGATCAGCCTGGTTATTTTCTTGATATTCACGCTGTTTGGCCGAGGGCTTCTGCAGCATGTGTTTCAGGTTCAGCTGGCATCTCTGCAGGTGTTTGGCGGAATCATCATGCTCTACATTGCATTTCGCTATATCTCCCAGGGGCCGGGATCCAACCTACTGTTTAGAGGTGATATCTCGGAACTGGCGCCACAGATCTCGCTGCCTTACATGGTAGGACCAGGCACTATCTGGGTGGCCATACTGCTGGGTGAGCTCTATTCTCCAGTGGTATCCAGCGCAATCATTGCCGGCGTGCTTGGAGTGAACTTTCTGTTTGTTGTGCTTATCTGTCTGATTTTTGAACGGGTTTCGGGAATGCGCGAAACCCGTCTGGGTAAATACTTCGCCATATTGATGAGAACCAACGCTCTCTTCATTGGCGCTATTGCCATGGAGATGGTGGTGACTGGTCTGAAGGCCTCATTCCCGCTTCTGGGCGGTGACCAGGCGTTCCTGTAGAAACATGGTCAATAAGTCCGTTGATCAGATCCTGATGGATGGCGCTGGAAACAATTCCCGTAAAGTAGCCGGTAACATAGCCGGCTACGTCCAGAACTACCGCTACCATCGAGGTATCCTGGGCAAATAATCCCTGCTTCTTCTGATACTCGTAGATGCAGAGTGAGATCTTGTAGTCTACATAGACTCCCCAGATCCCGCAGGTAATAATAACCAGAAGTAAATCCAGGCCATAGTCATTGTCTGTGGGGGACTTCCCTGTAATGAAAGTCAATTCCTGATAGGCTTTATAATACCAGTAGAGCAAATAGAAACCGCAGGTAACCAGGCTCCAGAGGATCACTGCAGCCACACTTCGCTTTTCCAGAATCATGCTCCCAGGATGGATGCCCGCTGGACCTCGTAAAGCGATTTACAGCTCAGAAAGGATTGACGGACGGCTTTGGGCTTACTTATTCGTAAGGGTGGGAACCGTCGCTGAATTGAACAAAGAAATGAGTGCCAGTCAGTTTGGCATGAGAGCCCGTCTGGCCTTTCGTGAAATTCGAAAGACTCCTACGGCTCTGCGAAATCAAATCCTGTTAGATGCCGCTGCTGAACTGGAGCAACCGAGGGTGCAACAGGAATTGCTGGAAGCCAATGAAAAGGATCTGAAACAGGCTGATGAGCTGGGAATCAGCGAGGCTCTGAAGGAGCGCCTGACCCTTACCACATCACGTATTCAATCCATGGCAGATTCGCTCAGGGAAATAGCTGCTTTTCCTGATCCAGTGGGTGAGGTGATTCTGGGCCGAACACTTCCCAATGGAGTGAAAATGGTACAGAAGCGTGTACCTCTGGGAGTGGTATTCACCGTATACGAATCCAGGCCCAATGTTACTATCGATGTTGGCGCTCTTTGTATCAAGAGCGGCAACGCAGCCATTCTTCGCGGCGGTAAAGAAGCCATCCATTCCAATATTGCATTGCATACAATTCTGGCGGCCGCAGTTGAGCGTCATGGACTATCCAGAGATTGTCTGCAGTTCGTAAACGAAACCGATCGTCAGTTTATGTTCGACCTGCTGAAGCAAAGCGATACAATCGATCTGGTGGTGCCTCGTGGAGGAGCAGGTCTCATCCAGGCGGTTAGCGAAAATACATCCATTCCTGTTGTAAAGCATGACAAGGGAGTGTGTAATCTATTCATAGATTCCAGTGCGCCTCTGAATCGAGCATCGGACATAGCCATCAATGCCAAACTTCAGCGTCCTTCGGTTTGTAATGCTATTGAGAATCTTCTAATTCACAGCGATTTCCCGCATGCAGCTGCATTGCTGGATCGACTGAAATCCGCAGGCGCAATCCTGCTAGGCTGCGAACGTACCAGAAAGTTGTTTTCTGAGGCCGCTCCCATCGAGGATCCGGAAACCGAGTATTCCACTGAATATCTAGATCAGCGGCTGGCGGTAAAGATTGTGGACTCAGTGGATGAAGCCATTCAGTTCATAGATCAGTATGGTAGCGGCCATTCCGAGGCCATTATCTCTGATAGCCATGAAGCTATCGTTCAGTTCAGGGATTCCGTAGACACGGCGGCTGTGCTGGTTAATTGCTCCACAAGGTTCCATGATGGAGGCCAGATGGGAATGGGCGCCGAAGTGGGGATTTCCACCGGCCGAATGCATGTTCGCGGGCCCATGGGAGTCCGCGACCTCACCACCACTACCTATGTGCTGGAAGGCGAAGGGCAGGTTCGCGGCTAGCCCGGGGTTGAGGACCTGAACCTTTGAAGGATAGATGCTATCTATTTGGTGGATCCTTTGATCCTCCGCACAGAGGTCATCAGGAGCTCATCCGGGGCCTCCTCCAACGGGCCACGGACGACAGAATAAGCGAAATTCGCATTGTTCCGGCTGCGGTCTCACCGTTTAAGCAGGAAGGCAGTCATGCCGGCGATGAACATCGCCTGGCCATGCTGGAGTTAATGCTGAATGAACTTTCTGTTTCGGTGAATTTAGTTTCTCATACCAGCACTGACAGCGGTGAGGTTCATTTGCCAGGCACTGTTTCCCATGATGTCCGGGCCTCCCATACCGCCCGGACCTCTCCTGCATTGGATACTTCACATACCTCGGATATTTCACATTTTCGGGATGGATCCCGGACAGCTTCGGGCGCGATTCCGGTGTATCTGGACACATTCGAAATGAAACAGGGTGGCGTGAGCTACACGGTGCTTACAGTTAAATACCTGCAATCTCTGCAGCGCGAACCGGTGCTTGTAATAGGTGCAGACAATCTCTACTCCCTGGAAAAGTGGAAGGAGCATGAGTATTTACTGGAGGAGGTGCCCATTCTGGTATTTCGCCGAGAGGGTCAGGATGCGGGCATTCAGGAATCCAGAGAAAAGCTAATGCAGAAATACTCGGTACGTTCCCTGGAAATCCTGGATCTATGTCCTCCGGGATGTTCCAGTACATCCATCCGGGAGAGGCTCAGTGCTCAGTCGCTTGAAGTGGAACCAGCCCGGAATGAAGCAGCAGAGTTGAAGAAGTGCATTCCGGAGTCAGTGCTGCAATACATTCAGAATCATGGGCTTTATCGCGGTGCCCGGGCTGCTAACTGAAGTGGCCAGATGCATTCAGTTTCGATCACAGTTCAGTAAGAAGGGCTTGAAATACCCCACCAGATGTAGTACCCGAATGAATAGATGCTGGCTCAAGACTGATAGGTGGGCGATAGCCCAAAGGCTTTCTTGATAAAGCCAATGCCTGCATAGATGAGAGGAGTATCCAGCAGCGCCAGGGCAAGCTTTACCAGGTATGTGGTAAAGATTACCTGCACTACGGTTACTGGCTGATCCTCAGTAGGCGCGAAGTACGGCATCTTCCAGTAGAAAGTTAGAAATATGCTGTTTACGATTATTGTATCCAGTAGCTGAGATACGGCCGTGGATCCATTGTTTCGCAGCCACAGATGCTTTCCCCGGGTCAGGCGCCTCCAGAAATGAAACATAAAGTTGTCTGTAAGCTGGGCTGCCAGATAGGCCAGCATCGAGGCGAACAACAGTAGTCCAGGAGCATCAAACGTAAATGTGAAAGCCGTCTGGGCTGCAGTGGAACTGGCTCCCAGTATTCTTCCGTCTTTCCCTACAATTTGTAGTTCATTGGCAAAGGAGCCTGCGTATTCGGCCGGGATTCTCCAGATTTCTGCAGGTGGTAGTGCCTGAACGATTTGCAGAATAAGAAGCATTAGCATACTGGCCACGAAGCCATAGACTACCATAAGATCCGCTTTTCGCTTTCCAAAGGTTTCAGATACGATGTCGGTTAGCCAGAATGTAAATGGATAGGTAACTATACCGGAAGTAAGAACTACAGATAGAGGCTCATAGTGCGGAAACAGAATGAACAGCTTGGTTCCCACCATATTCGTTAAAACCAGCATTGTAACAAACATGCTGGAGAGAAATACATACAGGTTTCTCTGGGTTTCAGTAGGATGTGGTAGTAGAGGAGGTAAATCCGGGTTCACTCAGAGTTTCCCTGGGATGATTTTTTTACAATAATCTTTCGCTGAGTCAGGATACTTACCGTTCTTCCATCAATCCGGATCCCTTCTCCCCATTCTTCCAGAAAATCATTCAGTTTCTTTTTTAATTCTTCATTCTCTGCGCGAAGGGAATGAAGTTCTTGCTGATCGGAAGAGCTGCTTTCGCCAGATGCCGTACCTTCTGCCGATTCTGCTACTACAGTGGTCATGGAATGTGCGTCATGAGCATCCGGCATTTCCTGGTCCGGCTGGCCTTCGGATTCTTCCTTGCCGGTGATGGTGTCACCGGGCAACTGGTAGGCATCCTGTCGGTAATCGGTTTCCACTACCAGGAGCGGCCCATCCGGGTTCAATTCATGTTTTTCTATGGAAGCAAGACCAGGGATTAGATTGGACAGACTGGATCGGTAAGCCTCGAGAATCTCGGCTGAATCGTTATCCTCTAGAATGACATTCTGAATGGCCGATTGCAGTGCAATGAGCAGATCGCCCTGCAGTCTTTGTTTCTGAGCTCTGTCCGGTTCTCTCTGCGCAAGAAGCTGGAACAGACTGGAACGCAACTGATACTCTCCCATGCGAGTGATCAACGCAGAATAATCCTGGGACTTGCGCAATGCTCCAGAGCATTCATCTCGAACCGCTCGAATCCAGGAAAGCACCGAACTACGGTCCTTCTCTTCCAGAGGACTGGCCGCTACCAGTTCCTGGAACTGACTGTCCAGCTCCGGGGACTTCAGTCCTTCTCTAATGCTCTGGTTGGCGCTCCGCATCTTCAATCCAATCTACTAATTCATCGTATATTTCATCATCTGCACTCGGATGCAAGAAAAGATCAAAGTGGTCATAATCATGAATTCTGTTGGCTTCGCTACCTTCCAGCCAGAATACAGGGTTCTCTGTATCATAGGGTGCATACTCTCTACGACTTTTCTGTAGCCCTGAATCTTCGCCCCAGAACTTATACACCGGATAGAGTGACTCCTCCGGGCTGAAGCCATCGATCTTTCCATATATAAAGGCTACTGGAATGGTCATGGTTCGAACGGCAGGAAACATTCGAACGGCGCTTAAATCGCCAGGTACCAGAGCAGATGGGATGCTCCGTAGTTTCAGTCCGGCCTTAAAATGAGAGGTGGGAATAAAGCTAAGACAGGGGCCCCCGGGATTGGAACAGTTACTGCTTAGATCCTGGCCCACAGGAAATCGATCACCTGTATAGAGAGAGCCTGGATAGGCATAATCCAGTCCGGCTCCTATAAAGAAAATGGATCGAATGCGATTTCCTCGGCTATCAACCATTGCATCCCCGGATGCTTCCAGTCGACTTAGATAGGGAAGCCAGCGCTGTCCTCCCAGGGATAGACCTCCGGCCACAAAGTCGGTGCACTCGCAATCTGTGCGGGCCATGGAAATGGCCTTTTCTATTTCCGTTCCAATCAAGGCCGATTGAATAACTGCATCCGGCGATTTCCACATCAAAAGATAGACGTTATGATCATCCAGTAGAGCCTCCAGAAGACCATCCGGCCGGGCCAGGATTCCCGGTTCAAAGAACATGGGATCCAGCAGGGCTATGGAATGCTTTCCCTTTCTAAGATCACCTATGCGAAGAACAGTCAGTCGATCTGTTTCTGCCACGGTAGTGGCCGGGATGCGACTCTCCGAAAACCCAGAATCCAGGGATCGTGCCTTTAGAGGATAGGTCATGGTAACAAGTAGCGCTAATGAAACAAACTGACAGGCGATCTGTGACCTGGAGAAAAAAGCGCACCAACTACGAAGGGATGCCTGGTTTCGCTTGGAATTAGTTTCCCGGGACTTTGCCAGGGGCCGCTTTAGGGTCTGAAATGAAATTCTACAGGTCTTCGAAAAACCATTCCAGTAACGTCTAATTGAAGACTGTCTAAATACAGCGTTTCTGCAATTAGCAAGAAGTGCCTTAATTCCTTTCATTGAGCCACTCCATTACTGCGGGGATTACATCTTCATCTGCATGCACTCCAACAAAAAGGTCTGTATGTCCGTAGTCTTCCTGTTGTCCGTTGGACCTGGATGCAATAAACAGTGTTTTATCCTCACTGCCCAGAGATTCGTAAATGGTCCGTAGCATATAGGGAGACCCCAGGTGATCCCTGCGCCCTCCTACAATCATAACAGGTATGCGAATTCGCTTCAGATTCTGAGTATAATTGAATTTTCCATCGTCGCTTCGCACATCGCCGCTTTCCACCGCATCTGCAAACTGGTCGGCTACTCCAATGGCAATGTTATTGGCTACATGAGCTTTCATATCATCCAGCATGCCTTCCGGCAGATTGTCCGGATACCAGAACATATTCATTAGATATCGATCCGGGGTCAGAGAGATACAACTATGCCTTTCCATTCGGGCCATGGTGCCCATAGGAAGCACCGGTAAAAGAAAGGAGCAAGTGCCCAGGGCATTCCAGGTGTTCAGGTTTCTTGTGGGGTTTTCGAATACAAACGGAGAGCCCAGTGTGACCAGGTTTTTGATTCTATCTTCTTTAAAAGTTCCAATTCGCGCATAGGCAATCATTCCACCCATACTATGCCCAATCCAGTTAACTCCAGGCTTTCCGGTCTTTTCCAGAACAAAGGAAATGGCCGTATCCATATCCCGGCGGATATAATCGTCCATATTGTAATCGTAGGTATAGTCTCCAAAAAAGAGCGACGGGGAGCCTGCATCCGGTCGGCCTCTCAGATCCAGCAGCCACACATCGTAGCCCTGCTTCTGAAGTTGCATGGCCAGGGATCTGCTGCCATTCATCTTGAAGTATTTGCGACTGGCCATGAATCCATGACACAGAATGATAGGATACTTTCGGGGGGCAGCACTTGAATCCGCTGGAAAATGTTCCAGGCTCAAAGGAAACCCATCCTCGGTTACCGGATGATATAAATCGCCTTCAGGTAGCGTACTGGCCGTAGCACAATGAACCAAGAAGGGAGCCAGCGTCAGAGCCAGCGTCAGACCTGCCCGTCTCAACATCCTGCGAGCTTCCAGGAATGCCTCTGTAATTGCAAGTGTAAAGCCCGCTGCAGAGGCCGGGGTCAGTGCTGAAAGTTCTCCCCCGGAGAAAGGCTAAATAAAGGCTGCACAGGGAAAGTAGTGGGCTAGTAGCAGGTAAGGATTAAAGCTTACCTGCGGTGCGCAGAGCCTGTTCCAGAGCATTCCAGGCAAGGGTGGCGCACTTTACGCGTATGGGATACTGCTGCACTCCCTGGAGAGCCTCCAGGTCTTCCAGGCCTTCCGGAAAATCCACCTGGTGTTTTTCCACGATCATAGACTTGAATCTTTCGATCAAATCCTCTGCCTGTTCCACAGTCATTCCATCCACGGCATCGGCCATCATGGAGCCAGATGCAGTGGAGATACTACAACCATGACCGCCCATTCCAATGGCCTTGATCACGCCATCTTCTACTTTGAGATAGACCTCTACCTCATCTCCGCAGCTTCGATTCACTCCGGATTCATGAACATTGTGATCTGCAGGAATCTCCCTGTGGGAAGGTTCCTGACTGTGGTCAATAATCAGTTCTTTGTATAGATCTTCGCTAAGAGACATTTATTTTACCTCGGAGCCGGCCCCGGAGCCCTGGCCGGCATCTTGAAAATGCTGCGAACCTTGAGCAGAGCATTCACCAGAGCATCAATGTCTTCCGGGCCATTGTAGAGATAGAAGCTGGCTCTTACAGTGCCGGTGATCCCTTCTTTCTTCATAAAGGGTTCGCAGCAATGATGCCCGGCGCGTACAGCCACTCCCTCTTCGTCCAGGATACTACCAATATCATGCGGATGCACACCTTCTAAAAGAAAGCTGATTACTCCTCCGCGATTCTCCAGGTCATTACTTCCAAACAAACGAATACCAGGAACCTTCTGCATTTCTTCCAGTCCATAATTCAGCAGTGCCAGTTCGTGGCTGTGTACATTTTCCAGGCCCACCTGACTGAGATAGTCCAGGGCTACAGAGAAAGCCACTACTCCTGCGATGTTCGGAGTACCTGCTTCAAACTTCATAGGAAGTGGAGCAGGCTTAAATGAATCTCTGGATACAGTCAGGATCATATCGCCGCCGCCCAGGAATGGCTCCATGTTTTCCAGTATTTCCCGTTTTCCGTAGAGGGCACCTACTCCCGTAGGTCCCAGCATTTTATGTGCACTCAATGCATAGAAATCGCAGTCCAGCTCCTCAACATTAACGTTCAGATGACAGGCACCCTGGGCTCCATCCACCACGAAGAGAGCTCCTGCCTTTCGCGCCGCCTGGCCAATGGTTTTTAAATCATGGATTGTGCCCACAGCGTTGGACATATGAGCTACCGATACGATTCGAGTGCGATCGGTGATGACTTCCGACAGACGACCGAGGTCGTAGCGAGCATCCTCTGTGAGGGGGATATGACGGAGGACAGCGCCGGTCTTCTTCGCGGCCATCATCCACGGAACCAGATTGGAATGGTGCTCCAGTTCGCTTACCAGGATTTCATCCCCGGGCTTCAATTCATTCATGGCCCAGCTGTAAGCCACGATGTTCAAGCTTTCTGTAGTATTTCGAGTGAAAATGACTGTGTCCGGGTCCGATGCCCCAAGGAATTTGGCCAGCCTGGCTCGGGTTCTATCGTAGAGGTCGGTGGCCTCATAACTCAGTCTGTAAGCACCTCGATGGATGTTGGCATTGCGGCATCGGTAATAGTCCTCAAACGCTTCAATGACTCGCCGGGGTTTCTGAGAGCTGGCTGCGCTGTCCAGAAATACCAGCGGCTTTCCATTCATCCGGGTGGAAAGAATAGGAAAGTCTTCTTTAATCTTTTGATAATCCAGTAGTTTACCTGACATGGAAAGCCAATCTCCCGGTTAGAAACCTTACTCCGGTAAAAAAATAGTCCGCGGTCTGCATTGCCAGTGTTTTTGCCTCGGAACAGTGGTATCCAGGGCCCCCGTCCCAGATTCGAAAATGGGCTTTGAACCGGGGCCCAAGGGCGCCCTATCCTGCGGGACCGCCAGCGGGCCAGACCGGGTGTAACGGTCAAGCGTCCAGATCCACCAGCACATCCCCATCCTTGAGTTCTACAGGATAGATCTCGATGCTTTCTGTGGCTGGCATCCTGGTGGCTTCTCCCGATTCGATGTCGAAGCGGGCCCCATGTCTTGGACAGATGATTTCTTTTCCGTCCAGTTTGCCGCCATTCAGAGAGCCACCATCATGGGTGCATGTGTTTTCGAAGGCACAGATTTTTCCGTTCAGTCTGGTAAGGGCCACTCTGCCAATCCTTGTGTTGCAGGTGAATATTTCCCCTTCCTTTATTTCTGATTCCGAGGCCAGTTTATCTGCCATATTCGCTCCTGAGGTCTATCCGACTGTTTGTATACCGGTTAAGAAACCACTCATGGAATTCCATGGCGGTTTGTTACGGTTAACTTTCAAGGATGGGAAACATCTCATCTCGCAGGCTGGCAAGATCTTCTTCAGTCAATCTAAGCTCGGAAAGAATTTCTTCCATGAACCCTTCAATCAGCATTCGCCTGGCTGCTTCCAGAGGAATACCCCTGCATTGCAGAAAGAAAAGGGCCTGTTCGTCCAGATCGCCTACAGTGGCGCCGTGCTCACAGGACACATCTTCGGACTGGATAATCAGTTTTGGCATGGATTCCGCGCGAGCCTTCTTGCTCAAAACAATGTTGTTGTTGGTCTGATGCGAATCTACCTGCTTAATATGGGGAGGAGCTACCAGGGAACCATTAAATACGCTATGAGCTCTGTCGCGTAGAACTGTCTTGTAGAGCAGCGTACTTACGCAATGATCTGCTTCGTGGCTCACTTCCATTTCCATATCATGAAATTGGGCAGCCCGGCCGGTATACAGACCAATGCCTCGAAACGCGGCCCCCTGTTGCATGGCCCGGGTGCGAACGAACCCTTTGCCGGTTAATCCGCCGCGATGAATGGCACAATAGTGAACATTGCTGTCTCTACCTTCCAGAAAATCTACGCGATGGAAATGAAAGCTCAGGTCATCGTGTTTGCGACTGTCGATCATTCGAACATAGGAATTGTTTCCGGATTCAATGAATGTTGTGCTGCTCCACATGCGGCCCAGTTCATCTGAATTCTGTCCCGGATCGATGTATTCGATAAACAGATCCAGTTCTCGGTTTGGATCCACCTTGATAAAGAGGGAGGGCAGATGCAGATTTCCATTGCCCGCATGCATGCGAATGCGAAGCGCAATGTTCTGCTTAATGTGTAGCGCAATGGGTTTGCCGTAGGCCAGAGTGGTAAGTTCGAAAGGATCGGCTGCGTCTCTGGCCCTGTTTAGAAGCCAGGTCCATTCACTGGAATCCTGACCAGGGTCCAGAATGCTAATTCCCTGCTCGCTGTAGGCAGATTTGTTCTCTGCGGAGGGCCAAGGAAGAGATTGATACTCCTGAAAAGACTTACCTGACTCTTTGCAATACTGGAATTCAATATTCAGCTCACCGGGACTGCGGCCCAGTACATCCACCCCATCCAGGCGAACCTTTCTCCACGCTTCGCTGGATTTATCAGGGTAGGTATCTGCAGTGGCTTGCTTGAGCGCTGAAATTGCTTCGTTCTGGATCTGGGCAATCCCGCTCATGCATTCTCTCCTGCAGCGGCTTTGCCAACCCAGTCATAGCCTTCCTGTTCCAGGCGTTCTGCCAGTTCCGGTCCGCCGGTGGTTTGCACCCGGCCATCCATGAAAATATGGACTTTGTCCAGCGAAAGATAGTTCAAAATACGCTGATAGTGAGTAATTACCAGCATGGACCGGTCAGCATTATTTTGCTTTTCGATATTTTCTGCGATGATTCTTAGAGCATCGATGTCCAGACCGGAATCCACTTCATCCAGTATAGCCAGTCCCGGTTTCATCAGGCTCATCTGAAGGATTTCATTTCGCTTCTTCTCTCCTCCGGAAAAGCCATCGTTTACATAGCGACCCATGAAATTGGAATCCATCTGTAGTTCTTCCATTGCCTGCTTTACTTCTGTGCGAAATTCTCGTACAGGCACATCCTTTCCTCTAACGTTCTTTAAGACATTGCGCAGAAAGTTGGTCACCGTAACGCCTGGAATGGCGGTGGGATACTGGAAGCAAAGAAATAGCCCTTTTCTGGCTCTTTCATCCGTGGATAAACCCAGCACCGATTCACCCTTGAACAGGATATCTCCCTTCGTAATTTTGTAATTTGGATGACCCATGATGGCGTTGGAAAGCGTGCTCTTTCCTGAACCGTTGGGCCCCATAATGGCATGAATTTCCCCGGCCGGGATTGTAAGATCTACGCCTTTTAGAATCTCTGTGTCTTCTACCTCTACGTGCAGATCTTTGATCTCAAGAATTGCGCTCATTGAATGTTCCTCTAGTTAATAAAATGCATCTCGGGGAAGGAATCTTCCCCGAAAGTATAATCCAGCATTTAGTATGTGGATTTTGTGTAGTTAGCAGGCCTGCCCGGACGCTGTGGTCTGAGGTATCTCCTGCTTCTTCTGATCCTTTCGCTCAATGGCCTTGCCATCTTCCAGAATCATTCGGATCAATCGGCTCATTTCCACCGAGTACTCTACATTGAGATCCCGGACCACTCCGTCGCAGAAGCCGTTTACAATGAGAAGCTTGGCTTCGTCTTCGTTAAGGCCGCGACATTGCAGATAGAAAAGCATATCCTCATCGATTTTAGATACGGTAGCCTCGTAGTTCAGGGAACCATCGGCTCCGGCCACATCATTGTATGGATAAGCATGGGATTGGCTGCGGTCATCCATCATCAGTCCATCGCATTTGATATGGCTGAAGGCTCCGGTGGCCGACTTATCGAATTTCACCAGTCCGCGATAGGAGTTAATTCCTCCGTCCAGGGAAACCCCTTTGGCCAGAACGTTGGAACGAGTGTCTTTTCCAACATGAATGACTCTGGCTCCGGTGTCCTGTATCTGATTCGATCCTGCGAACGCCAGAGAAAGAATGTCTCCTGTGGATCGATCCCCTTTCAGAATAATGCCTGGATACTTCATGGTCTGAGCACCAATGTTGACGTCCGTCCAGGTAATATGCGCTTCCTTTTCCGCCATTCCGCGCTTAACCGTCCAGTTATACATATTCTTTTTCCAGTTCTGGATGGTAGTATAATGGATCCTGGATTTCTCCAGGGCTACAAGCTCCACCACGGCGGTGTGAAAGTTTGTTCCTGCATCCTGCAAAGATGTGCAACCTTCACTGTAGACGATTTCTGCACCTTCGTCTGCGATAAGCAGGGTTCGTTCGTACTGACCTGAGCTGGCCGCCGTTACTTTGAAGTAAGCCTGCAGAGGCATGGGAGTTTTCACTCCTTTAGGACAGTAGGCGAATGAGCCACCGCTGAATACGGCGCTATTCAATGCTGCAAACTTATTGTCATCGGGGGTTACTACCGAGCCAATATAGCGCTTCACCAGTTCCGGATACTCCTGAATGGCGGTGTCTATATCGCAAAAGATGATTCCCAGTTCTTCCAGCTCTTTCTTAACGTTAGCATAAACGGTTTCTGAGTCGCTCATCGCTTCCAGACCGGCCAGGTATCGCCGCTCATGTTCCGGAATTCCCAGCCTTTCGAAGCTTTCCAGTACGTCGGGATCCACTTCATCCCAGGATTTCTTCTTCTTCTTGTTGGATCCTACATAATGAACATAATTATCCAGATTGATGTTGAACTGAGGAATGAATCCCCAGGTTGGCATGGGCTTGGCCAGAAAGGTATCCAGAGCCTGCAGACGGAACTCGGTGAGCCATCCCGGTTCATTCTTGATATGAGAGATAGATTCTACTACTTTTCGGTTCAATCCCCGGGGGAAGCCATCCGGCTCGTAGAAAGCAGGTTCGTTTTGTTCGGTTCTATTTATTGTTTCTGTGGACATATCCGCTCCCTATCCTGAAAGAACGAATTGGGGCGGGGCTCGGGCAAGTACTATTTAAATTGAAGACATTGATACGGACCGTGCCCCGAAAAAACAGGAAAAATGGCCAGATTTTGGCCTGAGAGGCCCTTCAGGCTGTTTCTTTAGCGCTCAACAATCGGCTCCGCACAACCTGCAGATGGAACACTGTATGCTTCAGAACAAAGTGAGCAAAGAGCCTTAAATTCATGCCGCCAAACGGCCCCTTTCTCTCATCCATTTCTTGCTCGGTTCTCTTCTGCACAGCAGCCTTCAGTCGATCTATTCCCGAATTCAGCCGCTTGATGAGAGCTTCTCTTTTCTTCTCCGAGCCAGGTCGGCCAGCCTTGTAGGTGCCATAATCATATCTAGGAGGTCGATTCGTGGGCCGCACTGCCTCAATGCCTGGCATGGAGCGCTTCACCTTTCCCTGGATCTTCAGAACGAATGCCGGTGCTCCCAGAAGTCGGGAAAACAGAAACAGGCTGTTGGTCACATGCTTAACGTTCTTGGCCGGGCTCCAGCCTTCCGGATATCCGCTGACTTCAAGATACTCCAGCGGGATCTCACGAACAAAAGCTTCCAGTTCCTTTTGAATGGATTCGCATTGTTCCAGAAATTCAGGGATAGATTCAGTGGTATGCACTTCAGGTAGGGGGCGCACAACGAGACAATTCAGACAATCACCGGGCATGGGAAGTCTTTTTTAGAGTTGGTCGCTCGGGATTCCTCGTGAATCCCTCACTCCCGAGGAATGTGCGGCCCTTCGGGCCTTGCAAACATCGTGTTTGCGCGTTTCTCGAAACGCGGTTGGTCGCTCGGGATTCCTCGTGAATCCCTCACTCCCGAGGAATGTGCGGCCCTTCGGGCCTTGCAAACATCGTGTTTGC
>MDSW01191083.1_pt1 | contig 102732 bp, 76 predicted proteins | sample 811171 | NCBI WGS metagenome assembly MDSW01 (sample SAMN05326641, study PRJNA326480) | marine metagenome | isolation source: seawater | place: Atlantic Ocean: North West | collected 2012 | reverse complement strand
GGGCGCGGGCGGGCGCGTGGAAAAACGCCTGATGAGCGACGGATCCCTGGTGGGCGCATTCGATGGGGACGGGGTGGTGCAATCCGATCCGACGGTCAATTTTGATAACTTTACCGACGTTCTATTTGATGGCGGCTTTCTCTACGTATGTGGGGGACGGTTTTCCGGAGGAAGTACCGCCTGGTGGATTGAGAAGCGATCAGCCACGGATGGGAGTCTTGTAGGCGCATTCGATGGGGACGGTGAACTGACTATCAATCCTTCGGCCGCCAGCGGAGAGCGAATCGAACGGAGCGGCTGCTTGATCAACGGAGGTTCTCTTTTTCTTGCAGGCGTTGACGAAGCTCCCGGGAACAGGCAGTGGCACCTGGAAAAGCGCGATAGTACCACGGCTGCCCTGGATGCAGGCTTTGGGACATCCGGCGTAATTCTAGAAAACTATACATCGGGAACGGACAATATTACCTGGTTAGGATTTCAAGGCACCTCGCTATTGGTGGCCGGCGATGTCAGCGATGGCGGCGGCTTCACTCCCTGGCGTCTTGAATCTCGAAGCCTGACCACCGGCGCTCTGGAATGGTCCGTTTCTGGAACCCCTGGCTACGATACAGATCTGCGCACAAATGCTACAAACGGTACCCACATCTTTCTTGGCATAAGCACGGACGAATTCGGCGATAGAGGCTGGCGCATAGAAAGACGACGATTGACCGATGGTAGCCTGTGAGCCTTTCGCTTCTGATAATCCGGGGACTAGCAGACTCCGTATGACATCCGGGAACGGACAAATGCAGGAGAGCGTTCTCAAGTAACTTTGGATTACAAGGCGAAAAGGCGAGCAAATCGATGGAGGGAAAGAAGAAATGATGAGCGGGCGATCTCATAACTCGCATGGAAAAAGCCCGCAAAGGCCAGATTCCCATGAGCAAAGAAAGGAGAATGCAGCGTCGTGGGTAGCCAGCGTTACGAGCATACGATTCTTTCTCATTGGCTGTATATTGTTTCTGGCTACGTCGTCCCTGTCCTCCGAATCCATTCTATTGCGGAATGGGAAGAGCTTAGACGGACGAATCACCAGCCAGACAGTATCGCATATTATTGTGGCTGCATCTACGGGAACCCGGCGAATCCCCAAGAGTCAGATCGTTCGTATTCAATACGTTCCTTTTACGGAAGCCCAGAAGAAGCAGCAAAAGGCAAAATACATTCGCCAGTACCAGGCCTGGAAAAAGAGACAGGACGAGATCCGTCAGAAGAAGATGGAAGAAAAGAAAAAACAGGAGGAGTTGGCAGCCATCGAAGAAAAGATTCACCAGAAGAAGCTTGAAGAAGCCCGGGAGAAAGCGGACCGAGCCGAGGCTTTGAGAGAGATGGTGGAAACAGGAAAAATGGAAAAACCGGATGGGGAGCCTATATCCTACTGGGATTTCGCCTGGCGATCTGCCGTCTTACCTGGGTGGGGTCATTTTTACATTGATCGACCAGTATTTGGAACGATATACAGCGTGGGAACGGTGGCACTACTTGCAGGTGTGTACGAATCACGTCGCATTGCTCTTCGGGCCGTGGATATAAATGAAACAGAAGTCCAGACCAACTTCATCCTATCTGTGACGCCCAACCAGTTCAGTTTTGAACAAAGAGCTTTTTACGCATACTATGCCAACGGCCGCGCCTTTCTGGATTATCAGGCGAAGGTGGACCGTTATCATTACTCTCTGTACGCGCTGGGTTTATTTTATGGAGTACAGTTGCTGCACATCATCTACAATGGTATCGCCTGGGAGAATGGCCTTTTGATAGTTCAGGATTGGCAGGACCAGCCCCGAGTAGGCGAGTGGAGGTCGGAAATCACTTTGCATTCAAATCAAAGCCTCAACACACAGGATGAAATCATAGCGCAGCCATCCGATGTTCAGGTTAGAGCCGGCTTTACCCATTACTTCTAATCTTCAGAAAGATAGGCAGAATTTCTTCGTCGGGGGATTGGATGCGATCCTGGGCAGTTTGAGGTTAAGGACGAAGTCCTGACCTCCTGGACCTAAAGCGAAATTTAGAAGCTATATTCGTCTGTGTTCAAGGAGAATACTCGAGGCAACAAAAATCAGAAATTAGTCAGTTGATAATTTCCAAACTTTTCCTTGAACTTCCCCGAAACATACTTGAATGGCTGCACCATTCGCATTTTCGATTTCAGAATCTCTGCGTCTTCCTGGAAGACCAGCAACTGAGCATCATCTACTTCAAAAGCATATGAGTACGAGCCTGACTTGAATTCATAGGTATGGTATCGCATGGTGCCCTGAACATCAATACTGCCCCCTTCTATGATCAATTCAGGCTTCTGACTCTGCTTGCTCCCTGCTGGCCAGGCAGCATAGCGATAGCCAGATTTATCAAGATCGATTCTAATAATTCTGCGATTGTCACGAGCAATCAAGACAGGCTCTTCATAATCTCTGAGGGACGGATGCAATTTCTGCTTCTCCAGCAGAATAAGATGCTTCTGTAATCTAGATTCCAGCTCGCTCACGTAATTGATTACAAATACATATCCATCATAGTCCGCCCAGACATCTCCCTGGTTTAGCATGATTCCTCGCCAGCCAACCGGATGCCAATTTTCGTAAACGCTGGAGCTGGCTATTTTGCTGATCAATGCCCGGTCAAAAACATGATGAAATCGCTGGACCATTTCGTTTGCATTTCTCACCGGAGGAACGGGATAAGAACGATGCAGCGGATAGCGAATCAGCCCTGCCATCGTGCGCGCATCATCCTTACGAGCAGCCTGAATAAGCTGATCCAGGACTTTCGCATTTTTCTTCGTAATAGTGTATTCAGCCAGCTCCTCGCCTGCCAGACCAATACTGGCCAATGCTATTGCCAGAATTCCGATCCATATTCGCATCTTTCTCATAGGTCATCTGTCCAGCCAGAGATTGCATTGACGATAGCAGAAAGCTAGATAAATTTCGGCAGGTGTACTGTAAAAGGAACAAAATGCTCTCCCTTCTAATGACAGTGCTTCTGGCCACGTTCACCTGCAAGCCCGATCCATGGCGTATCCCAACTAACCTGGAGATAGAAAGCGAACATCTAACTGCGGAGCAGGCATCGGTAGCGCTCTTTGGCACCTATGACAGCGAAAATCTAGAATCAACCTGGAACATGAGAAAAGACAGAGCCTTTTTTGATCTGATTGAGGGGCATGACTTCGTTGTGGCTCCCGATACGGATATAGTTATCACAACTAAGTATCGGTCCGCTGATGTTAGCCAGAAAGACTCGGTTTCTTTACTTTATACCACGACATTTGGGATAATGGATGAGATCGAAAACAGCCAGGCCTATGGAATGATCAGCGTTTTCGAATTCCAGAAATCCCGGTCCTCCTGGAAACTGATGCAGCAGTCGCACTTTGTCATTTCATTGGCTTACGGTCATTACGAGGCCCTGGACGGATACGAAGTTGGTAAGCCAGAAATCGGAAATGGTAACATCGCATTCCATATTCACACACCCGGTGGCGGAATCGCAGGTGTATACCACGGGCACTCGCATTTAATTGCGAAAGTTGGCCAGACCTACAGGAACGTTTTTACTTACGCTACGCACGATTCTTACTGTCCTTACTCGGATGATGCCAGTGATTTCGCTTCCGAGGAATCTTGTGCAGGTATGGATGCTGCTATTGAGATTATGAAATGTGATAAGAAGTTCTGTCCCATCAATCTTACTGTCGAAGGAAGTGTGGCTCCGAACCTGGGAATGGAAGAGTTTGTGCCTGGTATCTATAGATTCAACGGCCAGAAATATGAAAAACAGATAGATGCGCCGTAAACCGTGGTTTCTTCGCTCTGTTTATCTGGAACGTTTGACCATGCCGGATTGTTTCCAGAGTCATTACATTGCTTGGCCCAGAAAACAACCCAGGCCGGTCGACTACCGGACTTGACGGCCTTGCTGCCTCGCTTTGGCTCAAGGATTCTTTTTTCCTGATGGACCAAATTCTCACTATCTACCCATATTGCCCCATGGCCGATGAACAGATCTCTTCTCTTAACCAGATTGTAGCTATGATCGATGAAAAGGCTGCGAAATACAAAGATGAGATTACGAGCATGCCCGAGGTACGGGCCAAAGCAGAAAAGAAGCTGATCCTGGATTTGATAGATGATGGGATGCGCCTTGCAGACTCCGTAAACCCGAAGCCTCTTGATCTAATGAGGGATCTGGAAAAGTTACGGGGCCAGCTAAGCAATATGCGCTAGCAGAGGACATATAGGCGCGAAAAAGCCCCGGTTGTCGGGCGTAACCGCAAGTATAGCGATGGCCAAACTGAGGCAAAGTCTGCCTGGCACCCAAATTGCTTATGCTGAATTTGCAAAGAGAGTCGGTCAATCTCTACTAAGTTTGAACCATCAGTATTAATCTTTCCTTCCGAAGAGATGAATCAGTGGCCCAAAACCAGGGTGCTCCATGAAGCAATGGTGAAGAGGCCATTTTCTATCCTGTCTAATGCAACGCAAGGTTTCCTATAGATTGGCTTGAAGGCTGCGTGCGAAGCAGGGTTGCAGATTATAATTCGAGTCTTTCTCATTGTCCGGTAGAGTGGGTAAAACCCGAATACTCTTGACATATTCCCATGGCCATCGGGACCATATTGGGTTCTATGCAGCGCTACAGATCAACTACTGCGAAACGAATCCGAACTTTGTTGAGGGTGCGAGCGATACCGCTTCTGTTTGCATTCGGTCTCATGGTTGCCTGTGCCGGGTGTACTCTTAAACTGATTCAGAAGGCGAATCGTCCGGAAATAGAGTCTCAGGGTTCATTCCTTTATCACAGGATTATTGACCTGCGAAAAAACAGCCGCGATGAACTCTTCCTGAGGATATTAGCTGAGGATTCCTCCGGGAATAAATCCAAATATGATGTCCAGATTACTGGTATAGTTCCAACAAGAGACAGAGGCGAAGAATTGGTTCCTCTTGCACCCGATCGGGCAAATCCGGCCTGCCGGTGTACATCCGTTCCTGTGTCGGAGATCACTTATCTTCCAATCGGGTTGGTTCCAGTTTCTCGTTCGAATCTAATTATGGATGTCCGCTTTCTTCCGGAAGGGCGGCGATTGACTGGATCAGAAAGATTTCTGTATCTACTTAAAGAAGCGAAATTCTTTCATGCGGATCCGACCGGGACAGCTGTCTTTTTTGAATTCGCTGGCAGGAATGATGTGACTGTGTATAGGCTTTCTGACTCGAAGGATCAGATTGGAAACCGCAAACCTCAATGGAAGAAGAGTAAATCAACTCTCGCGGAGCTATATCGGCTGAATACCGTGAGAATAAAACTCTATCCGATTGAAGCTCAATCCGGTCTCATCATTCATTATCCACAACATCCGCCGCGGGCGGCTATTATCGCGCTTCCGAAGGGAGAGTCTATCGTCGATGGAATACAGGAAATCTGGCTAGAGTCCGAAGCCATGCATTACTCTCCGCACGGTTGGGGCGTCGGCACTATCATGGCTATCCCTTTCACATTGGCATTCGATATTGGAATCCAGCTTCCCCTTGCTATCCTGAAGGAGATTGGGCAGAGGTGCCTGAGGATCTAAGCTTAAATGCGGAATGGGTTACCAGAATTGCCGCTGTTGCTGATGGGCCTCACTGTTTCTCTCCGGTCCTATTTCAATCCATAGTATAGATTCACGATAACATCCTTCACCATCTTTTCCATGGCAATCGCATCGCTTTCTGGGGCCGGAAACTGCCCATCCAGAAGAAGCATGGAAAGTCCGTGTACGATGGACCAGGCCGCCAGGGTTTTCTGTTTCGCATGGCCGTTCTGAATTAACTCACTCTTTTGACATAAACGTACGCTGAGTAGCAACTCGCGATAGGATCTGCGCGATGCCGCCGCCAGATCCGGGTACTCTTTAAAATTCAGACCAGCGCCACCGTACATGATACGGGCATATTCCGGATTCTCCAGGGCGAACTGCACATAGACCCAGCCCAGGTTCAGAAATCGCAGGTTGCGGTCCTGGCCAGATTTCTGGATGGCCTCGGTTTGATACTCGTGCAGCCTGTGAAACCCATCCAGCGCAATGGCAGCCAGAAGGGCATTCTTATCGTCGTAGTGTCGATAGGCCGCCGTATGGCTCACTCCGGCCTTTCGAGCCACCTTGCGCAAGCTCAGCTCGTGCAAACCTTCTGATTTTAGAAGTCTGGTCCCTTCTTCCAGCAGAATGCGATCCAGGTTACCTACATGATAATCCCTGTTCTGGCTCGTCGTCCGTGAATCTCTTTCTCTGGCGGGTCCCTTTCTATCCCGGGAATTTTCTGCAACCGAGGCTCTGCCATTCCGGGAATTGACGTTTGATGCAGAATTTGCTGTCTTCCGGCTGGCTGGCTTACGCGGAGCGGATCCGTTCTGGCGAGATTGAGCCATAAGCGACGATATCAATGAGGGTGGCGAGGGCAAGAAAAAATGTCACCAGTGGAAACTTTTGATTGACGAAAAATCCGGGCGCATGTTACCACTGGTGACATGAAGGGATCCGACGAAAAGAACTACGACATAATCATAATAGGATCGGGAATGGGAGCTCTGGCCACAGCCAGTATCATGGCCCAGTTCCGTAACAAGCGAGTGCTGATGCTGGAGCGCCATTATGTAATGGGCGGCTTTACCCATGAATTTGGCAGAAAGCGAAAATACTCCTGGGATGTGGGAATCCACTACGTGGGCGATATGTATGAAGGGGCTATGCTCAGGCGGTTGTTCGACATTGTCACCAGATCCGGGGTGAAATGGAATCCTATGCCCGAGGTGTTCGAGAAGTTCGTCTATCCGGACTTTACTTTCGAAGTTCCCTTTTCTGAAGAAGAATACATCTCTCGAGTCATCGCTATGTTCCCGGAGGAACAGGAGGCCATCGAAGCTTATTTTTCAGACGTGTATAAAGTCAATCAGTGGTTCGGCCGTCATAACATGAAATCTTCGGAACCCTTTGTCGACAAAGTTCGGGCAGGTATTCAGATCCAGGGCTTCGATACGGCGGATATTACAACCCGCCAGTATATGGAGAAAAACTTCAAAAGCGAAAAGCTCCGAGCGCTCCTTTGTTCGCAATGGGGAGACTACGGCATCCCCCCTGCGAAAAGTTCCTTCGTGATCCATTGTAGCGTTGCCTGCCACTACTTCAAGGGCGGCTACTTCCCGGTGGGCGGGTCCGGCAAGATCGCCGAAAGCGTGAAGCCGATTATAGAACAAAACGGCGGATGCGTTCTTCTTTCGCACGAAGTGGAAGAAATTCTTGTGGAGAATGGCAAAGCCGTGGGAGTCCGGGTTAAGAATCTGGTTCCGCGAAAAGATGACGAGCCAGTAACCGAGTACTATGCGCCCATTGTGATTTCCAATGCCGGGGCTTTGACTACATACAATCGCCTGCTGGCAGATTCGGTTTCCATTCCATTTCGCAAACAGTTGTCTGATTTCTATGCGAATCATCCAGTGGTGGCCAGCGTTACTCTTTATCTGGGTCTGAAGGAGGATCCTCGCGACCTGGGCTTTTATGGCGAAAACCACTGGATCTATTCAAGCTATGATCATGATGCAAATTTTGCTGCAGGGCAGAACTGGGTTGGCGAGAAAAAAGAGATTCTGGGTGCTTATCTTTCCTTCCCTTCACTTAAGAATCCCGAAGCCACTACTCACACGGCCGAAATAATCGGCCTTACGGATTTCTCGTCCTTTGAGAAATGGGATGGAACTTCCTGGAAGAAAAGAGGCGATGACTACGAACAGCTCAAGGAGCAAATCACTCAGCAGCTGCTAAACTTTATAGACTCCCATTATCCTGGATTTTCCGCCACCATCGATTATATGGAGTTGTCCACACCACTCTCTGTGAAGCACTTTACCGGGCATCCGCAGGGCTCTATCTACGGAGTGCCTTCCGTGCGCGAGAGATTCCTATCCTCGGAGGCTCCCTGGTGCCAGGCAAAGACTCCCGTAGAGGGACTTTACCTTACCGGCGCGGATGTTAGCTCCCCGGGTATCGCAGGAGCATTGATGGGTGCTATGGCCACAGTAGGTGTTATTCCCGATGGACTGAGCTTCATTCGATTGTTGAAGGCAGCGAACGACGCGGTGCCGGCAGGAGCCTGAGGCAACCTATTCTGAAAATCGCGCAGTGCATCATGGCAAGTTTGTTCCGTTCCGGCGGATTCCAGGCGCGGAAGAAGGGACAACAATGGCTGTTCTTTCCGTGCCTGTTAGGTATTTTTGGAGCTCACGATAGACTGTGCTCTCAGGCAGTGTTGACTTGTTGCCTATGAATCAAAAAAAAGTTCCTGTTCTTGCCAGTGACTGCGGAACCGCTGAAATAGTGCCATGAGCAATACAAACACACAAATAAAGCTTGCCGCTCGACCCACGGGTATGCCCGGTCCCGAATGCTGGAAAACGGAAGAGTCGCAAATTCCATCCCCCGGCGAAGGAGAGGTTTTGCTTCAGATTCTTCAAATTTCTCTGGATCCGGCTATGCGAGGCTGGATGAATGAAGCCCGTTCCTACGTTCCGCCTGTAAGAATTAACCAGGTGATGCGCGCCCTGACACTGAGCAAGGTGATGGAATCGAACTCTCCGGATTTGAAACCAGGGGACCTTGTTACCGGCACCCAGGGCGTGCAGCAATACGCTGTGGCAAAGCCCGAGGATCTTACGAAAATCGACGCCGGTCTTGCGGAGCCGTCCCGTTTCTTGAGCGTTCTTGGGATGACCGGAATGACCGCCTACTTCGGACTATTTGACGTTGGCCAGCCCAGGCCCGATGATATTGTTGTGGTTTCCGGGGCAGCCGGAGCCGTAGGTCAGATCGTCGGCCAGCTGGCCAAGATCCATGGCTGTAAAACCATCGGCATTGCCGGCGGCGAAGAGAAATGCAAGTTCCTTACAGATGAGATCGGCTATGATCATGCCATAGATTATAAATCGCAGAACGTGGCCAAAGAGATCAAGCGTCATGCGAAAAAGGGTCTGGATGTCTACTTCGATAACGTGGGAGGCGAGATCCTGGAAGCCGCGCTGTTCAATCTAAACCGAGGCGCGCGAATTGTTATATGCGGTGCGATATCTCAGTACAATACCACCGATGTTCAGGGGCCTCGAAACTATCTATCGCTGCTTGTGAACCGAGCCCGTATGGAAGGCATGGTGGTTTTTGACTATGCGGATCGCTTTGGAGTGGCCGTGCAGAAGATGGCCGGCTGGCTCAAAGAGGGGAAGCTCAAGTCAAAAGAAGATATTGTAAAGGGCCAGGTTACGGATTTTTCGGAGACCTTTCTCAAGCTTTTTTCTGGCGAAAATCAGGGGAAGCTAATCCTGGAAATAGAATCTGTTTAGAGGGTAGTCGAACCGCATCCATTTTGGATGCGGTTCGCATTGACAGATTTTAGATCCCGGGCATTCCCGAGCATTGGTCACCAGTCACCAGAATGGCCACAAGTCATCATTCTGGTGGGGGCCCGGGTTGCGAAATTTTCAATTCATCAGCCAATTACCTGGATTCTGACTCCTGAAGCGCTGCTGCGATTTTCCGTATCAATCCTGCTGAGCTAGAGAATTGCGAAATAGTTCCACAGCTTCGTCAAAATAGTCCAGCTTGCCTGTAATCTTCCACATGGTAATGGCACCTTGATGGGCAAGAAGCATGCGACGTGCCAGGGAAGCTGCGGGCAATTTTCGCTCCAGCCTGCCTATGCTCATTTCCTTGCGAATATAGGCGATGAGTCTTGTCTGCCACTTCTGCCCCATTTCATGGATGAAGCTTTGCATGGCCGTTTCCTCGGCCGGGGTCTGCAGTGCGAAATTGGCTACAGGGCAACCATTGTATTCGGCGGGATTCCTGGCAAGATCCCGGGTAAAATGCATCCAGCGAGCAAAGAAATCCGATACCGAGTTCGCCTGGTCGCCTGCCTCAATGATATCGTTGAGCACCTGTTCGTTTCTTCTCTCTAGATACTGGCGGGCCAGTCCTTCCTTGCCTTCAAAGTAGTTATAGAGCCCGGGTTTATTCGTAGCCGCATTCTGAACGATCTGCTGGATGCCGGTATTTACATATCCCTGGCGGTAAAAAAGTGCATCCGCTTCCTTCAGGATTCTTTGATCCAGTCCGGTTTTTTTTCGCCCCACGACTCTAGCCCTCAAAAAAAGTTTGACCTTATTGGTACCGATCGGTACTATTTATGTATCCTACCGGTCGGTACCAATATAGCAATGGATGGCCGGTAGCCAAGTTTTTTCTATAATCAGAGGCCGTTATGGACGGCGAGGAGAGTTCTATGTCACTTTCAAATCTTGAGAAATATCCTGAATCAATGGTGCGCATCCGATTTCCGGACTGCGACCCGTTTGGGCATCTGAACAATGGAAGGTATCTGGATTATTTCATTACAGCCAGAGAAGAGCATGTTCAGGACCATTACGGACTGAACCTTTTTGGTGAGCGATTCAAGAATCAAAACTGGGTGGTGCGTCAGAGTATGGTATCTCATCTACAGCCGGCCAGGATGAACGATCAGGTATGGATTCGAACAAGGCTTATCGACTATTCCAGAAACTCATTGCTTGTGGAAGGCGTGATGCTGGATGCCAGTCAGGAGTCGGTTCTGGCGGTTTCATGGGTGGATCTTCGCTATATCGATCTGGTAAATGGTCGGCCCATGAAGCATGAGGACGATTTAATGGCCATATTTGAATCGGTGCATGTTTCTGCGGATTTTCGCTTTGGGCAGGAGAAAGGCAGAATTCGAGAAATTCGCCGAGCAAAGGCAGCCTAGCTTCGGTGCTCTGCTGTATTCTTGCTTAAGTGCGGTGTTACATATTCGAAGAAGTTACCCAAAGCCAGGATTCGATTGTCGCTTGAAAAAGCGCTGGACCGAAGTAAGTAATGCCATCCCTTATTTCCAATGAGTGCTTGCTTACGCCTCCTGGTATCGTGCTTCGCTCTCCTGCTGGGCTCTGGAATTCTGCAGTGCATGAGCCGAGAGCTTCTGAATAATGTTTACCGAGAGGAAAAGGAATACTTCGACAATGTGAAGGTGACCGGACTCAGGACGGAGGCCGGTCGCTACTTTTTACAGCTGAAGGCGCGAAATCGGGATAAGAAGGAGGTAGAGGCTCAGGTTGAGATTCCTTCGGGAGACTCTTTACCTGTAAGTGCTCCCAATTCCCGTGGAATCCGGACTTCGTATCCGGGGGGAGCCTTTATTTCGGAGCAGCTATGCAAGGATTGTACAGACCTGCCTTTAGAAGAAGTCCTGATTCTCAAAGACGGAGACATTCCTCTGCCCAATTCGAATGCGATACTTGAGCTCGGATCAGTATTTCACAACGGAAGGTTGGAAAGTATCCAACTGAGGAACGTTACTCGTGTGCGATACAATAAATCTGGTGAGCGGCTACTCCTGATTTACGAAAACGGCAGAAAAGAGATCTTTTTCCGGAGCACCCGAGAATATAGTCTATTTGTTTACTATCCCCACCGCCAGCCAAAACGAATTGACGAAAGCGAGTTTGAAACACCAGTTCGAATGCGACCGTTCGAGTTTTCCGGGGGTGTTTTAGTAAACGTTGCCGGACAATCCAATTACTTGTGGATCCCTGTCGCTCCTGGACATTCTTTTCCTGCAGAAACGCAAAGTGTGACAATAATTCCGTTTAAGGCAGAGCCTGTAGCCAGGTATCAGCCCGCGTTGTTGATGCTTCTTCCCATAACTGTTGCCCTGGATGTGGCCATGGTACCTGTCTATGCTATCGGAGTGCTTCTGATGCCGGATATCTTCTAGGTGTTTCCGGCGTTGGTACTTCCTTTAATACCGGCGGTCCTGCGGTCTTATTCAAAGCGGCAATTGACTATGGCCTCCGGGGCCGCCAGGTTCGCAGTCCGCCGAAAGATTTTATTCCGAATGGTCCGATATTCCAGCCTTCCTGTCATCTTTCAAAAATACACCGGATAGTTTTCTTGTTAATGATTGCCGGGCCATATATTGAAACCTTTTCGCGCCCTCTGTAAGAGGGAGGCCCTGCGGTCGAATGTTTGAGATGCAATTCCTTCGCTCATCGGTGGTTCCGATTCTGGGAGAGTAGGTTAGGTAAAGTCCCATGCTGTCCGGAGAACTCAACCCTGGTCTTTCGCCGATGAGCACGGCCACCAGAGATGCGTTCAGGATTTCGCCTATGGGGTCGCCTATAGCCACTCTACCCTGCTCAACAATGCAGACCGGGCCAATGCGATAACTTTCGTCCCTATTTAGAGTCTGAAAAATCTCAATAAACCTGGCTGCATGGTCCTGGACAGCTCTGGCGGAAAGACCATCTGCGATAACAAATACAATGTCATAATTCGATTCTGTACCCGATGCCAGTTTCCTTTTTCCAGCAAGCTTCTTTAATCTAGCTGTGCTGGACTCGCTCAATTTGCGACCCAGATCCGGTCGCTTCAAATACTGGGACCGGTCCGCAGCCTGGCTCTGTAGATGCGTCACAGAAAGTCCCGATTTCTTTAAAGCATCTTCCATGGAACTTGTATCCAGGTCACTGTATATGGCATCGCGTGCCCGGGAATGATCAAGTTGAAAGGAAAGCATGGCCTGCGTTGGCTGCGAGGCGCCGGCTCGCCCCAGGGCAATTCGCGCCGCTGTTAAGCTCTTTAAACGAGACCAGGTGGTATCCGGGCTATCTGCGATACTTGAATCGCGGAATTGCAGAAGATCCTTACCCATTGTATCCCCGGGTTGCGGGGAGTTGGCCCGGCTCTTTGAAGTTCCGGTCTGTGCAGGACTCTTTCGCTGACCGGTAGACTTCTTTTTTTCCGTTTTTTTCTTACCGGCTTTCATCTTTTTAGCTCCTCAATGGCCCCGAAGAATTCCGGCAGGCTTTTTCTCTGGCCCGCGCCTAAATTAGCAGCGTCAGAAGCGATACCGCTCTCCTCCAGCCACTTCTGAAACTCCGGAGCCGCTTTGAGCCCCAGGAGCTGTCGAATGTAGGTCGCGTCGTGGAAAGATGTACTTTGATAATTTAGCATGATATCATCGGCCCCGGGCACGCCCATAATGAAGGTTACTCCAGCATTACCCAGCAAAGTTAGCAGTATGTCCATATCGTCTTGATCTGCTTCTGCATGGTTTGTATAACAAACATCTACTCCCATGGGCAGACCCAGAAGCTTTCCACAGAAATGGTCCTCGATTCCGGCGCGGATGATCTGCTTCGCATCGAACAGGTACTCCGGACCTATGAATCCAACCACGGTATTCACCAGTAAAGGATCAAACTTTCGCGCAAGTCCATATGCTCTAACTTCCAGGGTTTGCTGATCCACTCCATGATGCGCATCCGCAGAAAGAGCACTTCCCTGGCCGGTTTCAAAATACATTACATTGTTTCCCGCAGTGCCTCGTTTTAAATCCCGCGCCATATCGTTCGCATCCGAAAGCATGGAGAGCTCTACGCCAAAGCTTTTGTTTACAGCTTCAGTTCCGCCGATGGATTGAAAGACCAGGTCCACCGGCACACCTCTGGCCATGGCATCCATGGTGGAGGTTACATGAGTCAGTATGCAGCTTTGCACCGGAATGGAGTAGCTCTGTCTTAATTGATCCAGTAGCTCCAGCAATCGGCTCACTGTCGCCAGATTGTCCGTGGCCGGGTTTATGCCGATGACTGCATCGCCGCACCCGTACATCAATCCATCCAGGGTACTGGCCAGAATTCCTTTTTCATCGTCAGTGGGGTGGTTTGGCTGCAATCGGACAGAGAGCGTTCCGGGAGTGCCGATGGTTGTGCGAAAGGCCGTAATCACCGTACACTTCTTGCTTACCAGAATCATATCCTGGATGCGCATGATTTTGCTCACTGCGGCCACCATCTCCGGCATGAGCCCGGCTGACAATTTCGCCAGGACCTCGCCGGTAATCGCTTCGGATAGTAACCATTCTCTAAATTCGCCAACTGTGAGGCTTCGCACAGTCTCGAAGGCCTGGCTATCATGCTGCTGCAGAATTAGCTCGCTGATGTTGTCTTTTTCCGGAGGAATGAGCGGTTCTTCCAGGAATTGCTTTAACGGCAACTCAGAAAGAATTAGCTGGGCCGCCACTCTTTCCTCGGCGCTTTCAGCTGCCACTCCGGCCAGCTCATCACCGGATCTGAGGGGCGTGGCCCGGGCCATCAGTGTCTTCAGATCTCTGAAGGAGTAATTGTTGCGACCCAGTTTGATAGAACGTTGCATAGGGAATCATCAGCAAGATTTATACCTTCTGCCAGTCTTTTTCCTTTTTTCGCTTGTTGTCTGATGCTTTCCATCTAGATTCTGGCGGCCCGGTGCCAATGTGCGAGATTGTTTCCCGGATTCTTTTCCGGTAATATGCGCACAGTGAAACACCACAGGGATTATTCAGATCCGGTCTGGCTCAGGATTTCGATTACAGGAGTGTACCCATGAACTTGCAGATAAAGAACTCAAACTGGTTCCAATTAATGCGAATCTTCTCATCTTCGGGCAATTCCCCGTCTGCCGCAATCCGGACTATAGGAGCTGCAGCTAGCCCGATTCTTAGGATTGAGCGGACCTTTCCGATCAAACTCCTTTGCTTGAGCGTTCTGGGTACAATCTTTCTTTTCGCCGGGTTTTCTCTTCGCGCCGAAGCTCCCTCGGCCGCAAGCACAGATATCAGCTTTCAGAGACTTTCTTTTAGCCTGCCCGGTAAGTGGCAGGCCAGGGAACAGGGAAAGATACTTACTGCTACAAATCCCCAGTTGCCCGGTACTCTGGTTATGGTAACAGGACCTTCCGATCTAAGAACCTGGACGATTCGCGGCTTTCTGGAAAATGGGATGGTTTCCATGGAGCGTCAGGAAGGCAGAAAGCTACTGAAGGCATTCCCGGAACAGGTGGCGGAAGGTTTGACCCAGGCAGGAAACGGATTTGCATTTCAGACCAGAGTGACCCGGGACAGCAAAGGCTCTGTGCGATATGCTGCATACTACGCCTTCGCTGCAGGCGCCAGGTTTCAGACTGTAATATTGTTCGCCGACCAGGCGCAAAAGCTACAGACCCTCATGAAGACAGTGGGGCCGGCATTTGACCGTATTTCCGTTTCTGTACCGGCCGGCACCGTTAAGCCGGTGCAGGGGGTTAATCGCAGCTTTTTTAATTATTCGCTGAAACAGCCATCGCACTGGAAGGATGCCGAATCGCCTTATGCAAACCTGGCTGTAGTGTCTCCTCTTCGATTGCCTGGCAGCCAGTATGTATTTGGAAACACCAACAATTTCGTAGTGGAGTATGAGCTTCAACCAGGTAGACCTGTAAGTCCTGTGGCGGCCCTGGCCTCGTATCTTTCTGATCGATCCAGCACATATTATAAGAGCTGGAATTCACCGGAAGATGCGTTGCGAATTGCAAGGATAGATGAAATGCAGTTACCGGATGGGCGTCAGATTGTAGGATTGTCCCTGGTTCAGACCAACGATGATCGGTTCTACCTGGGAGCCTGGCTGGTTCCTGGACCTGGCTATACGCTTATCATCGCCTCTGGTTTCAAGCTCTTTCGTTACGATTTAATCAAGAGGGGAAGCACTGCAGACATTGAGAACAGAGCCTGGTATTCCTTTTATGATTCTCTGCCTTCCATTGCTGCCACTGTTAGATGGGACAATTCGCGAATACGCCGGGTATCCTCATCCGAGGAATTTCTTATGCGACAGAAGTCTTTTCGTTATCTGCGAGAGGCCAATATTACCGGATCCAGCATTTCTGTGTTCAGCAGTAATAGAGTGGAATGGGACTTTCTTTCCGGAAACAGGGTACGCTATAAGATGGATAAATTCTCTTCGTTCAATAGCTACGAATACAATCCGGCTACGAACAATCAGGATTCCTCCTCTGGATTTTTGACTCAAAAGGATCAGGGCGGGGAAAATGTATTCCAGGTCTGGGAATCCGGCGGTCAGGAGTACATTATAGTACTTCGACCGGCCGGTGTAGCCACCTTTCACCGATTGACCAGGGCCCCTCAATTCACCATCGATGGATTCCGTCATGGCTGCTGCAGATAGCCAACGTGGCGAATCTAAATGACTGAGCGGCGATGTGAAATATCTTGATGCGAATGCCCGGTCGCGGGAAATCGTATTCAGTGAAGTCGATGGAGCGAAACCAGTGGCATACCAGTCCGCTAGATGATTTATTACGGAAATGGCAAACGGATGCAAACGCAGGCCTTTCCGTTGATGAAGCGAAAGCCCGATACCTCCGTTACGGTGCCAATCGTCTGGCCGAGCAGCGTGCGCAGCCGATCTGGAAACGGTTTATACAGCAATTTCGCGGTTTCCTGACAGCCGTACTTATTTCAGCCGGGTTGCTCGCCTGGGCCATAGGCGATATTAAAGATGCCGTCGTCATCTTGATTGTAATCGTATTTAATGCCTGCCTCGGTTTTTATCAGGAATATCGGGCTGAATCTACTCTGGATGCGTTGAAGAAAATGCTGATTCCTTCCGCCAGGCTGCGAAGGGATGGCATCGTCCAGGAAGTGCCCGCCGAAGATATTGTTCCCGGGGACATTGTGCTTCTAGAGGCCGGAGACCAGGTGCCGGCGGACGGCCGCATTCTTCAGGCAGTGAACCTGGAGGTGCAGGAATCTGCTCTTACCGGCGAATCGGCGGCTGTGGCCAAACAGGAAACCACTCTGAACGATCCAGCCCTTCCCGTGGCCGAAAGAAGCAACGTTCTATTTATGAATACCATGGTTGCGAAAGGCCGCGCAGAGATGCTTGTGCTGGGGACCGGCATGGATACGGAAATGGGGCGCATTGCCGGAATGCTTTCTCTGGATAGCGGTACCACTCCGCTTCAACGCCAACTGGACCGACTGGGCAGGCGTCTGGCACTCATCGCTGGCGCTGTGGTTCTGATCATTTTTGGACTGGCTCTCTGGAGAGGGGCCCCCTGGGCGGATGCGGCCATGACCTCTGTAGCTCTGGCTGTGGCTTCTGTGCCGGAAGGTCTTCCAGCGGTGGTAACTGTAACTCTGGCCATCGGAATGTGGAGGATGGCTCGCAAGAAAGCGATACTGAAGAATCTATCATCGGTTGAGACCCTGGGTTCTACATCGGTGATATGCGCGGATAAGACCGGTACTCTTACAATGAATGAAATGACAGCTCGCGCCGGATGGTTCGCAGGAGAGTTCTTTAAGATTTCCGGTGAAGGTTACAGCACTGAAGGAAGCATTTCGCGCAACGGTCTGGACGATCTACTTCTGCCTCTGGCACTCTGCAATGAAGCCCTTGTCCAGGATGGAAAACTGGTGGGGGATCCTACAGAAGGGGCGCTCTATACACTGGCCCAGAAGGGAGGACTGGATCCTCTGAAAATGATAGAGCAGTACCCAAGAATTGCAGAGATCCCCTTTGATGCAGAATACAGATATATGGCCACCTTTCATCGTAGCGGAAATTTCGTAGAGATGTACATCAAAGGTGCACCGGATGCTACTTTGGAGCGCTGTAGTCGGATTCTTTTCCAGAGGTTGTCCAGTGCGAAAGCGGAAAATCCTGATTCGCTTTCGCCAGAGGCAATCACCGAAACTGAATTGAGTTCAGAAATGGTGAGCCGAATTTCCGATGCGAACAATATGATGGCCGGCGATGCTCTGCGGGTTCTGGCTGTGGCCAGAAAAGTCATTCCCGCGGAGGATTTCGATGCAGGAAACCCCGAAGACTGGACCAGGGATTGGACTTTCCTGGGGCTGATTGGACTCATGGATCCGCCAAGGCCCGAGGCAAGAGAAGCGATCAAGCTTTGCAGACGGGCCGGCATTGCTGTAAAGATGATCACGGGAGATCATCAGTCCACCGCTGCGGCGGTGGCCCGGGAACTGGGTCTGGAAGGCAGGACTCTCACCGGAGCAGAGCTGGATTCTCTGGGCGAGGAAGAACTGGAGCAGGCCCTGGCTACTGCATCGGTGTTTGCTCGGGTATCTCCAGAACACAAGGTTCGCATTGTTACCAGCCTGAAAAAGCGAAATCATATTACTGCGATGACCGGCGATGGAGTCAACGATGCACCTGCTTTGAAGGCTGCAGACATCGGTATTGCCATGGGGAATGGTACGGCAGTAACTCAGGAGGCAGCCAGACTTGTCCTGACGGATAATAACTTCGTTACTATCAAAGATGCAGTGGAAGAGGGGCGGATTATCTATGACAACATCGTAAAATTCGTTCGATTTCAGCTATCCACCAATATTGGAGCAATACTGACCGTTCTGGCATCCACTCTTCTGGGTAATCCCATGCCTTTTACCGCGATTCAATTGCTCTGGATCAATATTATAATGGATGGTCCCCCGGCCATGACTCTGGGTCTTGAGCCTGGACGGCCAGATCTAATGAAGCAGCCCCCCAGAAAGCCAGACGAAAGCATTCTGAATTTCAACCGAATAATTCGTGTGATAGTCTATGGAATAATAATGATGGTGGGTACGTTGGGGATACTGAACTTCGAGTTGTCGGAAAGTTCCCCGGAATATGCGGCTACCCTGGCGTTTACTACTTTCGTTTTATTTCAGATCTTTAACGTATTCAATGCAAGGGCGGAATTCGAAAGTGCCTTTGCCACTAACTTCTTTAAGAATGTTCGGCTCTGGTTTTCGCTGGCTCTGGTGCTTATGCTTCAGGCGCTGGCGGTCGAGTGGGAGCCTGCTCAAGAAACGTTCTCTACAACATCGCTTTCTGGCCAGGACTGGCTTCTGGCCGCCGGAGTGGCTTCCAGCGTTTTGATTCTGGATGAGATCTATAAACTGATGGTCCGATTGGTGCGAAAGGATGATTCCTGAAACCGCTGTGTCGTAGAATCAGGCTTTTACATGGCGCTGGATTGGAAGACGTCGGGAGGGCTCCGTGCATTAGATCCCGGCTGCATTGGAGGGCCGGCTGGAGGATGCAGTAGAACTCAGAGATTCAATCCCGGAATTGCCTTGCGCCAGATTCCGGATTTCTCTTAATGCATCATGCAGTCTGCGATAGTCAATTGGAGCGGCGGCAAGGACTCATGCCTTGCTCTTTATGAAGCGCGAAAAGCGGGACTTCAAATCGAATCTCTGATGACTACCCTGCAGGTTCAGCAAGGAGATCTACCAAACCGGGTTTCGCATCATGAGATTCCGGAATCATTGCTGGATGTACAGGCCGCTGCGCTGGGACTGCCCATCCATAAGGTGATTCTTCCGGACCAACCCACGGACGGCGAATATGAATCCATAATGAAGGATGCCATGGAGGTCTGGTCCAGCCGTGGCATTCGTGATTCAATTTTTGGAGATATCTTTCTTGAGGATCTAAAGCAGTTCCGAGAGCAGAAGTTAGCCTCCATTGGCTGGACCGCTCAGTTCCCCCTCTGGAAAAGGGATACTCCGGACATGGCCAGACAGTTTATTGATCTGGGTTTTCGCGCCGTTGTAGTAAGCGTGGACGGTCAAAAGCTGGGGCCTGATTTCTGTGGTCGTCCCTACGATCTGGAATTTTTAAGAGATCTTCCCGACGAAGTGGATCCCTGCGGCGAATACGGGGAGTTTCATACATTCGTATTCGATGGTCCTGGTTTTTATAAATCTGTTCCCTGGAAGCAGGGTGTCACCTACTCTAGAACCTATCAATGGCAGCAAAAGGATTTCATCTACCATTATAGTCCTGCAGTGCTGGATGACGATCCTGCACATCTAAACTGATCAATCCGGAAGTTCTTATGTCGTATCCAGCCTGGATGGCATGCTTTTTTTATAGAAACCTGTGCTTTGTCTGATATCGCATAGTAATTTCATTGCCAGTCCGGGATTGCCTGGATGGAATCTATCTATGAAGCGCACCCTAACTTCGTTTCTATTAATTTGTATAGTTCTCGTTCATAGCCATTGCGCCTTTATGGTAAAAGAGAATCGCAGACTCACCAATTCTCTGGACTCTGTGGTAGCTCCGGAATCTACGATGAGCAAAGTATTGCTTGCTCCTGTATTTCTGCCCGTGGGCGCAGTGAGTCTTGCATCGGATGCAATTTTGATTCATCCTGTGGCGGTGGTGCCGGATGCCCTGGACGATACCTACGAAACAATCTGGCAGGAGCCTGAAGGAAGCATCATCTGGCAGACCTTTCTATTCGTGCCAAAGGTGGCTTTCTCCCCGGTCTTCTTTAGCTTTGACTGGTTGTTTCGATCACTATTTGATGTAGGGTCCTGATTCATGAACACTAACTTGCAGGATAAAGGATTAATGCAATATCGTAAGAACCGGATGCTGGAACTGAGTAGACCCCGCATCGTGCGCCTGACCAGACTGGCTCTGGTTCTGCTTCTCATTTTCCAGTTCAGTGGCTGTGCCGTCTTTGATCGCAGAAACACGATACTTGTAAATGCAGTGGAAGAGCACATGGTTCCAGAAACCCAGCCTTCGCGGCTGCTACTGGCGCCCATCTATATACCTGTAGGGCTTATGGCCGGCGTTCTGGATGCATTTATTATACATCCCATCCGGATGATCCCCAGAGCGGCTCAGGATACGGATGAGGCCCTGTGGGAATTCTCGGACGAAACAGGATATGTTACCCATACCGGCTCAATCATCTACCGGGCCGGATTTTCTCCTATCTTCTTTACTGTGGCCTGGCTGGGCCGGAGCGCATTTGCCAGCGGCGCACCGGACGATGCGGAAGCACCACCCGAGCGGCCTGAGGGCACCTATGAGGACTTTCTGAATAACCGGAATAGAGATGGCATCCTTTTTGATCTTCAGGATTGCTCCAGTAAAGAGCCTTCCACGAAGCTTCTGGTTCGCACCTACGACACGTTTGCTCCAGAAGTTTCCGATCCGGATCTGGGGAATGGGTACGGAAGTCCTGCATACAGAGCCGCCGACTGCATGCAGCAGAGAAAGGATGAGGTGGCATTTCAGTTCTTCCAGGATCGACTGATGGACCCCCGGGACGGAGAGCATCGCTGGATCCATAACTATGCCATCAATTACATGCAGGTCCAGAATTCGGAGAAGGCAGCCAGAGTGATGTTACAGGCACTTAAGGTCCCGGGTCACAGCACCAAATTGAATATGGCCATTGCCCGGGGACTATTGTATATGAGTGATGAGAAGGTTCAGAGCTTCATTCTACGTTCGATTCAGGCCCCGCCGCAGTAGAAGACCGTAGAATGTAGAAGACGGTAGAATATGGAAGGAATCTTCTCCGAAGGCAGGAGGGATGATTTGTTCATCCGTAAAACACATTATACAGGCTCTGAATCCACCATGGAAAGAGGTCGATAATCAACTATGCCTCGGCATCTATATTTTTTTCTACTTCTTGCGCTGTTTCCGGGACTGCTTCTGGGAAATGATCCAGATTCCAGTCATAAACTGAGCCAGCCCGGTTCAGAAAAGAAGAACAGCTGGAGGAAGCTGGGACAATCCACTCGAATTTTTGCTCCGGACGATTTTTCAATAGAGGAACCGGAGCAACTTACCTTTAAACTGGAAGGTGTTCGCATGGATGCCTATTCCCGGGATTTTGCTCAGGGTGATGTGGTATACATTGAGATCTTGCGTCCTGCGAAAGTGCATGGTTTCTACAGCTATCTCTATGACAAAGACGGAAAGCCACTGCCCTTAACCCGTACCAACTGGGGATATCGCATTCTACTCCCCATAGGAGCTCAAGATGAGCGGGAAAAGATTGAGCTTACATGGAAACAATCTGTCGGAGACCGATTTGGACAGGCCAGGATTGAAATACCCATCAATGAGAAATCCTTTCCTCAGACTAGATGGTACAATCGGGTAAGCTTTTTTCCGGATCTGGCGCCGCGGGAAGTGGGTGGTGAGGAGACTTCTGACTCCGGTGCCGAGTCCGCATCGGAAGATGAGGTTCAGTCTCTAGAACAGAACCCTTCGCCGACAGAAGATCAGATGGCCAGTTCAGGACCGGAAGCGGAGAATACGGAACTGGATGCCCATGGTTCTCCTGCTCAGGAAAAAACCCTGATGGCTCAGAAACAGGAATCGGAGGAGGAAGGGCTGGCGGCAGAAGAGGAGAGCGAGGAGAAGCTCTCCAATTTCATGAAGAAGATTACTCTGGAAAAGAGTCTGCGAAGTCAGGTATTTGAGCGAAAAGGAAATGATTTGATTACCAGTCGGCTTTCGCATCCGAGAAATATGCACTACATTACTAGCCAGTGCTTTACCAGCCGACTCAAGATCTCATACAAATACGTTAACGGGCAAAAGGTAGAAGTAGGGCGCCGCGTTGTTATGCATAATGGAGTGGATCTGCGAGGGCGCCCCGGCACTCCGGTGTATGCCATTGCTGACGGTCAGGTAGTGCTGGCGCGTTCCATGCATTTTGAGGGAAATTTTACCATCATCGACCACGGTCTGGGAATTTTTTCCGGCTACATGCACCAGAGCAATCTAAAGGTGCAGGTTGGACAATATGTACAGGCCGGCGAGCGTATTGGGGATGTGGGCAATACTGGCTATTCCACTGGTCCGCACCTCCATCTTGCACTGTGGATTCGTGGCGTTCCGGTGGATCCTTTGAGTCTGTACTCCCTTCCGATTCGGGAATGAACCTCGAAAATAGAGCCGGTCTGCTTCCGCTCCCGGATGAAAGCCCGGTGAAGTCGGACTGCCGGATTGCCGGATTGCCAGGCACCTGGGCCTGAATTCTGACGGTGTCGTTGCTGGATTTTTCGCCACTCCGGCCTGTGTTCTGATCGGTGTCGTTGCTGGCTCATACGGGAATTTGCGAAAATCCGAAATATTAAAAGAGACATAATTTTATGCTTGTCTGCTGAAAAAATGACCTTTATGTGTGAAATTCATCCGTCTTCTTGATTCGTCCATGAAGGATCCCAATAGATATGAAATGGAAAACCTGCCCTGGCCAGAAGCGTTACTGGTAAGGCCCCGGGGAAATCTGGATATATACACCAGCCCGGAGCTGCGCTCTGTTCTGGACGATTCCCGTAACGAAGGTAAGCGACACTTTGTCCTGGATCTTTCGGGCGTGGAGTATATCGATAGCACCGGACTTGGCTCTCTGGCCTCTTTCATGGATGCAGTAAAGAAGCAACAGGGAAGCTTGAAGCTGTCCGGATTAAAGGGAGTGGTACACAAGGCCTTTGTGTTTACCAATCTACTGGATCTATTCTCTGTTTACGGGACTGTGGAACAGGCCCTGGATTCCCTGGGTCAGGAACTATCCTGATTCGCCAGCCTTTCTCTGATTTTTTCCTGGATCACTCAGGCTTTCTCTGTCCGCCTCTTCTTTGTTCTGCCATGGCCTCAATGCTTTTTGCGAATTCAGGATAGCGTTGCAGTATTTCAGAAAACGTATTTCGATCCAGGCTATAAATATCGCAGTAATCCACCGCTCGCACAGAGGCATTGCGAGGGGCATGGTGTAGCAGGGCCACTTCGCCAAAGTACTGACCATCCGACAATGAGGCTATGGAGTTCTTTTCGCGATCCAGCACCTCGACCGTTCCTTTGCTGATCATAAACATTTCCTGTCCAGGATCTCCATACTGAAAAATCATATCTCCTGGTGTGAACACCTGAGGAGTTAAACTAAGCACGATTTCTCGCACAAGGCTGGCGGGAGCGCCGCGAAGGATGGGCATCTTTTCCAGGATATCCTGGTTTAGAGACAGTGCCACTTCCATTTGAAGGGATCTGGGCAGATCTTTTAAAAAAGAAAACTCATCGTAGCCCAGTCGGCTCTCCCAGAGATAATTATAATAGTTGCGAATCCTTTCCTGTAAAGAGGCAGGCAGATTTCTGTACCGTAGAAAGGCATTCACAGTTTCCATCTTCTGACGAAAATGTGCGCGAGCTACGTCGATGTTCGCCAGAAGATGGGCAACGTTACCAATGATGTAGCCGTACATTCCGGCCCCTACAATCATGATAAGGATGGCATAAACGGTCTGATGGTTATTCTGAGGAACAACATCACCATAGCCCACTGTGGTCAATGTGGTAAAGGCCCAGTAGATTCCCCTTACGTACCTGGTGAGCTGATCCGGGGCCTCGGGAATCCCTCCCATCGCTACCCAGCCGCAGCCTACCCAGTGACCAATTAGAGTTACCCAGAATCCAAAGAACAGAAGCCGCATGATTGCGGGATTCAAGAAGTCCCGGTGTCCCAGGCGATGTAGCAACTGGGCCAATCGCACCAGGCGCAAAAGCCGTATCAGGCGAAGCATTCGGAGAGCGCGAAGGAGCGTAGGAGATATGAGACGAGCCAGATTGGCCTCTGGCTCTCCTATGCTATGTATCAAAATCAGATCAAAGGGAACGGCGGCCAGGAAATCAACAATGAACCAGCTGGACAGGTACTTTCGAGCCACCTGACGAGGATCGCTGATCAGACGTCCTTCCACTACAATGGAAGTGCGAAAATTTATGAAGATATCGGCGATGAAGATGCTGATTACGATTATATCTAGAAACAGAATCCATCCGGTGGCCGGATAGCCCATGACCAGACGAAGTGGGACCTCGATGGATGCATAGGTGGTAACTACTATCAGGATCAGTTCCCATGCCTGTTTAAATGAATGAGCAGGATGTATCATGCAGTCTTCTGGATTCCCGGATGTAGTCAGTACGGTAATTTTCTTGAATAGATTCTTTCCGGGCGAAACCCGGCGCCGTTCTAGATTAATTCATCCAGAGAAACACTCTTACCTGAATCCATGGGATGGCCATGATCCGAGTTGCCCATTTCCATATCGCGCTTCTTGCGATCATAGTGGGCTACAATTCTTTCCTTTAGTGGCAGCCATCTTCGGTTATAGATATTGGCCAGCTTTGAAATTTCATCCTGGGGTCTATCTTTGATTTCTGGAATCGTCAGATTGTAGTTCCATTGTCTTAACCCGCGATCCATCATATAAACAGGCTCGGCTACGCTCTGGACGAATAATCGGCCGTAAAGAAGCACATATCCGACCAGCAAAAAGAGTATTATGGCCAGCAGGCAGAGTATGAGCAGAGCCAGGTTGGCATCTGCCTGAAAATAGGACAGGCTTGCTGTGAATCCTTCGGAAAGAGCAAGGTCCACGGAAGGACTCCAATCCGGCACCGACTCTTTTCTCTGGTAGAGTACCTGCCCGCTGCTATCCTTCAAATATACAATAGCAGGAAAGGCAGTTTCGAATAGCGTTGCGTTGGGTTTCTCGTACTTCTGTCTGGTTTCATCTGCCAGGTAGGATTCCAGGCGATGTTTGACTTCGCTTTTGTAGGCTGCATGGCCGGGTACAGGTGATACTGGCAGAAGCTGCAGTAAAAAAACCGAAAAGATCAAAGTAGTTACAGTAATGGTGGCCACCGTCGCTACATGATGATTGGTCATCTGAGACTCTGTATACTGCACCGGACCCACGATTCGAAGCATGCGAATCAGCCGCAGGGCCCTGGTTACCCTCACTGCCTTGGCAGTCTTCAATAGTACCATGTACTGTGGCAGATGTTCGATCTGACCATCCGGGCTCAGAAAAAGTAGATATATAGCAGGACCGGAAACCAGTACAGCCAGAGGTACAGAAGAGATGAAATCAATCCAACCTCTCTGACGGGTGAAGTAGAGCAGGAAGCGGCCTTCTTTAAGGGACACAATGGTTCGTCCCAGAAATTCCAGAGAAAAGATGAGATCAAAGGCAAAAGCTCCCAGGATGAGATCCCGGTGGGTGCTGGAATCCCAGGCCAGCAAGATGGCCAGCTCTTCAATGCAAAGATGGCAGATGGCCAGGAAGATCATGATCAATATGATGATCTCAAATGTATGGGGAAAGTGGTCTTCTGGATACTTCCTCTGGGCTGCCATGTCCGCTCCTGTCCTTTAACTGAGCCTCCCTGCTCGGAAGGCCCCTGCTATTGGACATCGACCAAATCTGGCTTTCGGTTCTTTCTTTTTCCGCAGTCTGTGACCGGATTAGATATATCCTTTCAGGATATAAGCTGTAGTTCCTATGTATTCCTTGAGCCCAATCCAGGTCTTTTGAATTCCATGGGCCGAAGGAAACAGTGCTTCTGGTCCTGCAAAGAATGTAGAGGATCGATAGTCCGTAGGATAGGGAATAACTTCTAGATCTGTAAGTTTATTGAACACAGCCACGGACCTGGGCATATGAAAAGCCGAGGTAACCAGATAGACCTTTTTCCAGCCCAGCCTCTGAGCGATGTCTGCACTATTGAGTGCATTTTCTGCAGTATTTCTGGATTCAGCTTCTGCAATTATCTGTTCCGGGGAGGCCATTTTTTGTTCCAGTAGCCAATCTCGTAGCAACGTAGCTTCCGCCGGGCCTCCCTGCAGGATCAGTCCGCTCCCTCCAGATAAAATCATGGCCGGAGCTTTTCCGGCATTCAGGATGTGCAGGCCTGCAAATAGTCTATTGGCACCGTCGGTGAATTCAGGTACCGTCCCGCGCTGAGCCACAGGGTCCATCATTCCACCCAGAACAATGATTCCGTCGGCGGGTTGCAAATCCGCGGAGGCCACGTAAGGATTCTGTTCTTCCAGGGATCGTAGAATCCAGTCGGCACAAACGTCTGTGGACATCCATCCAAAGAGCAAAAACCCAAGAATAAAGAGCCTTCTGGACTTCTTACGTCTGGTACCCTTTGTAGCTCTCCATCCCAGAAAAAGAAGCAGGAAGTACGCGGCCGGATACAGACTGAATATCAGTGTGAAGAGCTTGGATAGATAGAAGAACATTACCTAGACTGGAAAGGGCCTGGAGGAGGGCAAACCAACTTGAGGCCCCCACCTCTGTAGCTCTCCATCAAACCAGCAAACCAGATTACAGCGGCCACGAGTGGCTGCCGCGCCCGGGCCCACAGAGTCAGCAACAGGGCATTTTGATCTATTTTCTCGCATCTGGCAAAAACTGGGGATTTTTTGCCCGGTCTGGCATGAAATAAGCTATACTATATACAAAAAGGCATCGATTTGTTTAAATCCTGGGCATTTTGGCCGGGGTCGGGTGTTCGGCCTCGATTATGTTGCCTATATTGTCGGCAGAATGTCTTGAAAGAGGGCACATGACCGTAAAGATAACAGACCTGGCAGCGCACTTTATTGAAGAAATTACCTCTGCCATGAGTCGCATTGAAGATCCAGAAGAGATTCTGGATGGGCTGCTTTCTGACTGTATTGAAGCCACGGAAGCAGACTCAGGAAGTATCATGCTTCTGGATTCATCCCGTGATTATCTGGAAGCCCGGGTAGTCCGGGGCTTGAATCTGGTGGGGGGCAAGCTACGTCTGAAAGTAGGAGAGGGTGTTACCGGCTGGGTCGCCAGAGAAGGTAAATACCGCCTGGTGGGCAACGCCAACCAGGAGCAGGACTATATACGAATCAAGGAAGACCTGCAGTCGGAGCTGGCTGTTCCTATGATGGCCCGGGGGGACTTGATTGGCGTTCTGTCCGTGGATGCTCGAAGGGATGGGGCCTTTACCCAGGAGGATGCGGATTTTCTGCGAATCATGTCCAACCTGGCGGCGCAGATTTTTGTTCGCCTGGAAGACAACCGTCTGCTTAAAATTCGAGATCGATTCCATCAGGTAATGCTGGAGATTTCTCGCGTAGTGTCTCACTCTTTGAAGCTCCAGGAAGTTTTTCGCGAGATTATGACCATTACGGAGAAGGCCTTTCGCCTGAATCGAAGTACTCTCTTTCTCCATAATGCCGAAGAAGGGCTTCTAAAAATCGCCGCCTCCAGTGGCCTGGATGAGCGAGAGTCGCAAACCATTACCTACTCGCCGGGAGAAGGGATTACCGGGGGTGTTTTTCAGAGCAAGAAAGCCATTTTTATTCCCAGCGTTAAAAACGAGCCTGGATTCTTGAATCGAATGAAAACCGTACCGGAAAGCGGCGATATGGGATACTTCTGTTGTCCTATCTTTTCTGGAACCGAAGTGGTGGGGGTATTCAGTACCTTTACTCATCCGCAAACAGGGGTGGATCCCGATTCTGTACTGGAATTTCTGGAAATCCTGGGATCTATTATCTCCCAGGCCATTACCATTCAGCGACTGGTCCAGGAAGAAACCCGGGTAATTACCAGCGAAAACCTGAAGTTAAAGCAGGAGCTTTCCAGTCGCTATCAATTTGGAAGCCTGATCGGGCGATCCTCCTCAATGCTCAGGCTATTCGAAAAGGTTCGGATCATTGCTGACTCCCGGGCTTCGGTGCTTCTTACCGGCGAATCCGGAACCGGTAAAGAACTGATCGCAAGCGCCATCCATTATAATAGCCCGCGAAGAGAGAAACCATTTATCAAGATTAACTGTGCTGCCATACCTGAGAACCTGCTAGAAAGCGAACTGTTTGGTCATCGTAAAGGTGCTTTTACCGGAGCGGTAGGGGATAAGAAGGGGAAGTTCGAAGTGGCAGATGGCGGAACAATCTTTCTGGATGAGATTGGAGAAATGGATTTGAATCTGCAGTCCAAGCTTCTGCGTGTTCTTCAGGAAAGGGAGATTGAACCCGTGGGCGGACGTACCCGTCAGGTGGACATTCGCGTTATTGCTGCTACCAATGCCGACCTTGAAGAGTTGATTTCTCAAAAACAATTTCGCGCAGATCTCTATTACAGACTTAACGTAATCAATCTCAGAATTCCAGCTCTGCGCGATCGTCGTGAAGACATTGTGCTTCTGGTGCATCACTTTATTGAAAAATACAACAAAGAAAACGAAAAGAAGATTACCGGGATTTCCCATGAAGCGATGAGGATGCTGGAAAACCATGACTGGCCTGGTAACGTCAGAGAACTGGAGAACGTTATTGAACGGGCGGTAGTGATGGCTCAGAACTCAATACTGGACGTGGATGACTTTACCGATATAACCCTTCCATTCTCGGTGGAGCAGAGCCCGGTTGCCGAACCGGAGCTTATTTCTACAGAACCAGAACAGTCTGCCGAAGCATCTGCGGAGCCCCGGTCTGCCATGGCAGCGCTGGTCTCCGAAGAAGAGCTGGATACCATGGAAGGGAAAGTTTACGAAACGGTAATTTCGGAAGTGGAGCGTCGTCTGATCATTATGGCGCTAAAGAGATTTCGCTACACCAAGACTCGCGCGGCTCGCTTCCTGGGGATTAATAGAAATACCCTGGATAAAAAGATTAAAGAGCTGGAAATCGATTATTGATTGGGCCAGCAGGAACTGTGGGTTTATCTCAGGCCTGAGGTCTTTTGCGCTGGAACCGCCAGCGCTAATTCTTTCCATACTGAGTCTCCGGTTACTGTGTCGATGGCTGAATCCAGCGCGATGTAACCAGGCGATATCCATAAACCGCCCGGGTATATTGAATGTCACGAATCATCAGCGCGAATGCATGAACATATCTCTGATGCAGGCTGCTCTCTGGCAGTGAGCGATCGTAGAAATGCTTAACAAAGAAGGCATGTCCGGTGCCTGATGGCCGAACAATGCTAATCAAACCTGGAGCATCCGTATTCTCTCCCAGACGGATCATAAAATCGCGAAGCTGCTCTTTATTCAGATCCACCAGGTAGGTATCTGATAAAAAGTAAGGAAGTCCTCGATTGCCAAATAGTGGTAGATGGGGATTTCCGGAGAAGTGATGATACATGGTAGGATTACCGACACTGGTATTTTCCAGGGCATTCATTTCCATGTCTCTTAACCGACCTACAAGATCTGCACTCAACCCGGGATAGGTTCCAGGGCGCCCGCCTACAGTGACTCGGAAATTACCCTGAAGGGACAACGCCCCGGTGTAGGGTGCTGCACCTGCAATTGTAGATGGATCCAGTACCTGAAACAGTTGATCCCCGGTTCTTGGAATGATGGGGGCCAGGGCATGGGCAGCAGGAAACCAGTAATAATGAGGAACATCGGTTCTGCCTGGAAGGATGGAGCGATAAAAATCTGACAGAGTAGTAGCAAGCTGATCGTGCGGCTGGCCATTGCGAATTCTTCTCTTGAATTCTTCCAGGTTGGCTCGCATTTCTCGTGCGTTGGCTCCCAGGTCCTTTTTCTCCAGGCCTCCAGACGAAAGTATTATGGAATAGAATCGATCCCCGGCATCGATTAGCACAGTAAGGGTTTGATTTTTAGGAATGGTGCGAATGATCATGCCTGCAATATCCTGCATGGGAGGCAATTGACCTTTCGCACCCAGGATCGCATCCTGGTAGAATTCCAGATTTGCCAGGGTCTTCCAGTTGCTGTCCTGAATGGCTCTTCGCTTCAAGAGATCCAGGGCGATGCTTCGCTCTCTTTGAACATCAGGAATTCCGGTACCTTTTTCCAGTTCCCGCACGATTTTATCGTAGTCTCTGCGATCCGGAGCTCCTGGCAGACCTACCAGCATATCTGCCATTTTGCGCACCGGAGTAACGGTCATAAATTCTCCGAGCAAAGGATCGGAAATGGGTTTTCCATACAGTCGGTACCAGACGGCCAGACGTCCTCTCTTTACTTCATCGCTTTCCAGGGTTCCATTCCGAAACTCCAGATGCCTGGCATAGAATCTGTAGCCGGTGTCTGCATCCATCTTATTGAGATAGGCTTCCGAAGCTACCAGGGCAAACCAGGAAGCCCTGGCCCTGGAATGAACTGCTTCTGCATTGATCAAATCCATTAGCATGCCAGCGATTTGCAGTCCCGGGTCCACATCCACAGATTCAATCAACAGATGAAACATCAACGCCCGATCTTCGCTGGAAAGGTACAAACAACTGGTTTCGGTTTCTCCAGAAAGCCCTACCAGTCCGGTTATCTGCTCTCCATCCGGTAGCGCTTCCTGGATGGCCGTGAATGCGTTGGCTGCAGACAGATCCTCTTCCTTTACGGGAATGCATCTCAATTGTTCAAATGAGATGGGATTGCCGGTGCGACTGTTCTTCCATTGAAGCAATAGCTGCCTGCGATGCTCTCCTTTTTCTTCGGGCCGCGTGGGCGGCAGATTCGCTACAATGTCATCGAAGAACTTCCATCGGCCGGCCAGGGATTCTACCAGAAGGAAACTTGTATCCGTTCGCACCGATCCAGGAATGCGAAATTCATTCTTGTGCAGGAGCGCTCCCTGAATCAACGCTTCGCCGGAATAGCCCGCACTGGTGGCTCCATAATCATTTCGCAGCATGGTCTGAACCCGGTCAGTGGCACCATGCTGAATCAGATATTCCGAGGCCTGTCTTCTATCCTCTGAACTCTGAAGATAGCTTTCCAGGCCTTCTGGAGAAAGCCGGGCTTCTTTTAGATCTGTGGCCGGGCTCTTGGAACTTTCCAGAATGGCCAGCGCCAGATAATTTCTGAGTCTACCTACCATGGAGCCTGCAAGCTCCGGGTACTTGCTGGAGAACTCCTGGGATAATTTGTTTCCTTCTTCTACCTGACCTGCTTCATAGAGCCCGCGAATGCGCTCGGAGTACAGTATTAATGCTTCCTGGGGATCCTGGACAATTTCCAGGGATTGAGGAAAGAAAAACAATCCATCCTGGGATGCCAGACGGGCCAGGGATCGGTTGAGAATACCTGCTGCTTCCAGGCCATCCGGATTCTCCAGAAGCTGTCTCAGTGAAAAGGCCCGGGAAGCCTGTAGAGAAGCCTCTTCGTTACGATTTTCGGCCAGGGCAACTCTGGCTTTTTCTTCTGATGCCTGCGCATCCTGCAGGATGTAATTGGACATGGACTGAGCGTCGAATCCGGACACTCCAAAGATGGGAGCACCGGTTTTCGCATAGGAGTCCTTACCGGCCAGAGAGAGAATTTCCTGGTACTGATCTCCCTGAACCACGGCAACAGTAGAGCCACCGGATGCGCGAAACACTTCATAAGCATTTCGAATGGAATGGAATCGCAGTACTGGATCATCCTCGTCTGGCTCCAGAAAGAGGATGGAAGCAGTTTGAGGTTCCTGGATGGCTTTTCGCAAATCGTAGCCTGGATCCTTTCTGCCTGCAAAAAGTTCGAAAGCAGGAGTCGATTTGTAGCTTAGATGGTTGCTTTCTGTAACCGGCGCCGACCCCGAGTTCCAGATGTTTCGACCGGGCTTCCTTCCCCGTAGATCTCCGGGTTGAATGAAGCCCGCAAAGTCCTGCAGATCCCGAGCGGTGCTGGTGAATACCGGGGCCGGTAGGTCCGGGCGTAATTCCGGAATTCTCTGGTTCAGGTTCCAGGAGAAAGATGTATGATCCGGAACAATCAAGAGCTTCCTGGCGGATTCTGGAAGACAGGCTTTCAGGAATTCATCTATATCCTGGTCTTTATAGGGCTCAAAGGAAATGCTTCGATCGTAGATCAGGCATCCTCCACCGGGCTGGTTTACGAAGAACTGAATCAGAACGGTTCCCGGGTCCGGCCGAGAGATGGATTCATTCAGCAATAGAAATGGTTCCAGAAGTGGTCTGGACTGTGCAAGACTTCGCTGAACGTATTGAAGTTCGTTCCGCAGCTCCTGGTTGTATCTTGCGACGCTATCGAAATCCTTATGTTCCAGCCTCAGTATGGATTCCTGACGGGAACTTCTGGATAGTGTGCTCAATATATTCAGCATTACGCGATGCTGTTCGTCTTCAATGCTGTTGGCCAGCCTCAGCGGATATCGCAAGAATTGATTCTGTAGATAGGTCTGTCGTTTGAGCTCCAGGATTTCCATGGCTCGTCCATATTTGCCACGGGCAATGTAGAAACGGGCCAGCCGATCAAAATACTCAGGCAGCCTGCTTGATACCCGGTCGCGAAGATCCGGAAACTCTTTGAGGATGCCAAGGGACTTTTCGTAATTTTGCGCTGCTTCTGAGAAATTCTTCTGCGAAGCAAATGCATCTCCCAGTGTGCGATAAGTGGCCCAGTACTCTCTCAACGCATTGTATTCGTAAGTATCATCTGCCAGGTCCCTCAATTCATTGATGGCCTCTCCCGTATCTCCCAGAAGTAATTTAGTTCTTGCCAGGTTCAACCTGGCTCGCATTGCCTGGAAACCGGGTACCTGACCTCTGGCGGCCAGTGCCTTCAATGCATCGGAAAAGAGCTGTCCAGCTTTTGTTGCGGACTGTCGGGCTTCGCTGCTGTCCTCAACGGCGGCCTGCTGGAGCGCGATATAGTAGTAGGTCTGACCTTCCAGAACCAGGAAGTCCACTATACGTTGATTAACTCTCTGCTCTACCACTGGATCATCACGTCTTTCATCGTAGGAGAAATCCGGATCTTCTGTTTCCTTTTCCGCAATGTAGTCCAGTTTTACTTCTTCGCGGTATCGTTCCTGTTGATTTCGGAGCACATCCAGGGAGTCTCGTAGCCTTTCGATGCTTGCATAGGCATCTCCAGCTTCCGCGGCCATAAACAGAACAACATATGAGTTCTTGAAGTTGGTGAAGAAACTATCCAGGAAGTTCCAGTCCAGAGCCTTCTCGGCTGCTTCCTGAAACACTTCATGCGCTTCTTCGAAGCGCTGGAGGTTTACCAGGTTGAGAGCTTTCTGATTTTCAGAAGATAGTATTCCGCGTTTGCCCAGGATCACATCTCCATCCTCGGACTCGAATACATCCCTTCGCTTTTCAATTAGATCCAGTGCCCGGTCCAGGTCCCCCAGGAGCACGGCATTTTCCAATTGAATACCCAGCGAAAGTTCGTACTGCCTTAAACTGGAAAAGCCGTATGGGGTTCGCCCTTCGCCAATTACAGAAAAGTCTTCGCCATAACCCAGAAGACAATCCAGTGCCCGGCCGCCAATGGTCTGTGGCTGGTATCTGCTATCTGCACGGTCCAGGCCGCGATTTAGACTGACTTTCTCTGCCAGTTCCGCAGAAGCATCTGAAGCGGAATACATTCCGGCGGATTGATAGCTCATGGCCATAAAGTTCAGTAGACCCGACCTGGCCACACCATCCGGAACCTGGGGCTTCTGGCGATACAGAATGTACTCTGCTTCGCGGTAAGATGAAATCGCTTCGCGGTATCGTCCGGCTTCGCTCAAGGCAAGGCCTCGAAGAGAAGAGATGAGTGCCAGGCGATAGCGACTGCGAAGTAGTTTTTCCTCTGTTTCTTCCAGGAGTCTATTCAGATACGCCGGATAATCCTGACCGGATGTGCGAAACTTGAGTTCTGTGTAGCGCTGAAATGCAGGGTTGTATTCGTTTGTCTGAAATATTTTACCTGCCTGCTCCAGATCTTCTGCCGCTCGTAAGACATCCCCTTCATAGTAAGCCGATCGCCCCCGGTTAAAATAGTAAAGAGCTTCCTGAAGATAGCCGGAGAATACCCTGTGCGAACTCTTCTCCTTTAGCTCATCCACCAATTTGTAGTGTTCCGATGCCCGTTTGAAATTCAGCAGCTTGAAGTGATTGTTCGCCAGGTTAAGATTGATCAGTGCCCGACTGACGGGATCAGCTTCCGTGCCCAGTCTGGTCAGCGCCTGATTATAGAGTTCAATGTTTTTTTCGTACAGTCGGTCCGGGAAATAGGCTACGTATAGATCTCTATAATGAGCTCCATCCTGATATTCGGCAGGCCTGGCACCTGTGACTGTGCGAAAGGTTTGCTCGATGAGGTCGGGCTCGATGAGCAGTTTGGACTCCCTTCTTTCATCTACATATTGATAGAGCCATCCAAGAAGTAAGTAGGCATCGACATTGTCTGGCTCTACGTAAAGAATATACTGAAGCTGATATTCCGCTTCTTTTAGATCCCGTAGAACCGCTTCCTTCTTCTGTCGCAAAAAGCCATTGCTAAGGCTCTCTCCTTCGCGCAGGAGACTATCGTAGAATTGTTCCCGTTCCACGGTTTTTTGCACCAATGCATAGGCATAGCCGTACAGAAGTGAATGATCAAAGAATTGTCTGGCTTCGGGAGCAGCGTAGCGATATCCATATACTACTTCGTTAAAAATCCGAGCCTCAAATGGATCACCTTCGCTCAGCAGATCTGTAAGTGGTGCCGTCGGATCCAGCTCAATCTTCTGTCTTTCCCAGGAGAGTCGTTTCTGATTCCTTTCAACTGCAAGATCCACCTTCATTCGATGAAAGAATACAGCCTTTCTTTTATACAGCGCTGGAAACAGATCTGCCTTCTTGACGAAAAGAAAGAGTATGTTCATGCTATTTGCGTTGGCATAGCTGGACAGATAGAGCAGGTCTGCCGCGACCTGCGCATCCTGGAAGGGAAGATCCACCGTTTTACCGGAGAAGAAATCCCTGTTGCTGCTGCAAAAATTCTGATACTGCTTCAAATAGTCCGGGATCCCCAGGCTTCGCAGTAAATGCATGGCCGATGATTCGGGAGCACAAAAGTCCCGCAGCACTTCCCGATCGCTCAGTTTCAATGCCAGGCTTTCTCGACTGAGGTCAAAATCCACTACAGCCAGTCCCACACCAAATCGCCTTTCGCTTCTTTCCTCCAGGTCAGAATAGATGGACCGAGCTGTGTCTCTGTAGGTGCGAATCAGCTGTTCTGAATCTTCTACAATACCCTGGAATTCCTGGGCAGAGATCTCCACGCCGGAATCAGGGGTATAGGAGCCCCCGTATTGCAGTTTGGCACTGTAGGCCGCAGTGCTATTCTGCAAAGCCTCTTCTGCGAAAGCGATGGTCTGCCAGCCGCGAAGGAACAGCCCTGTTTTTTCCGGAACTCCTTCCAGTCCCTTTTGACTTACTTTTACCGCTTCTTCGTATTGCCTGTCATTGTGAAGAAGCCGACCCTTAGTAATTAGCAGGGCCGATTGAAGTGATCGCTGCTCCTCTGGCAGCAATCGTTCTACCGCAGCCAGGCCAGCTGCCGGTAACATGCCTTCAAATTCATTAAAAATGGATGCCAGGATCTGCTCGCGAAGATGCGTGGGCAGTTGCTCGTTGTTAAGAAGAGTGCGATAAATTTCCGGTATGGATTTTTGGAGCGAAAGGGCCAGTTGTCCCTGCAGCACAGAGGCCTCGAATGTGCGAAAATAATTCGGGTATTCCTTATTAAGTCTTTGAAGGGTATATAGCGCTCCTTGAGGGTTGCCGGATTCAGACTGGGCCCGGGCCAATTCCTCCAGAATATAGGCGCGGCTGATTCTGCTTTTCTCTTCCTCAAAACGCCGGGGTACAGAATCTACAGCATTCTGAAGAATGGCAGCTCTGGTGCCGGAGCCCTGGGGCACTGAATACAGTCTGCGATCCAGCTCCACCATCGGATTTTCTTTTTCTGCCCGTTCAATCCGTCTTTCGACGGTGAGTACTTCATCCCGGGCTCCGTTCCTTTGCAGAGCGTTTCGCAGACGGAACAGCGATTTGCCTTCATAAAGAAAGAAGTAAGGCGATTCTGAATGATACAGTCGAACCGCCTCCAGTGCCAGGGCATAGCGATCCGGGAAATCTCGAAAGTCATCTACAAGGGCGTACTGTTGATCCACTCTGGGTTGTCCCGGGATCATACCGGAGCGTGGAGTTACATAAATGTTAACGGTATTGTAGAGGTCTGCGGCATAAAGAATGGTGCCCTGTTCGAAACCGGAGAATGCCAGGGAATAGATCGGTACGCTACTTTCAATGAGCCTGTATCGTTCCGGCACGGGACTGTTGTTGATTACATCCTTAACGTTAATACCGGCAACAGAGGCCCGATCCGCCTGATCCAGAATTCCGTTTCTGTTTGTATCCTCTCGAACCACTCCATAGTAAAGTGTCTGTCCATCTCTGGACAGGGAGGGCCTGAAATAAAGATACGGTTGCCGGGTCGGTCCAACTTCCAGCGGTACTCGATTTCTCTGACCATTGCTGCGATCCAGGATTTCGATATGGGGAGAGCCATTGGATGTGCGAATTAAATAAGTTAGATATTTTCCGTCCTCGGAAACACTGGGCTGGAGCGAATTTTCTTCCGTAATGGGTTGAGGCAGGGCTTCGCTTTCCTGCTCTTCCAGTTCCAGAGACCAGATCCTGTACACACCTGGATTGCAGCGATCGCTAACGAAGTAAATTGTATCGCCGTTGGGCGAAAGTACCGGATCTCTTTCAGAGAAGCTACCCTTGCATCCAGGTCCCAGCTTTTCTCCAACACTGTCCAGGTATCTGGAAAGATTGATGGACGAGTTCCATAGATTGGGCGGATCTTCGCCGCGAAGGGCTGCCTCTACTACGAAACCTGGTTCCAGAGCAACTATGCGAAGATCCCCTCCTGCATCCAGTTCAAATGAAACATACGCCAGGATGGCTCCATCGGGAGTAATATAAGGATCTGTTTGCTCCGCCGGATGACGTACCACCGGTACATTGACGGTACTGCTCAGATCCCGCATCCAGATATCAGAAGAGCCATCTACATCCGAAGCGTAGAAGAGAAATCCATTGTTGGAGGCGGAAGGATCTGTGTTATTTCCTCTTTGAACGGTGAGTGGGAAATGACCTTCCGGATTGTTTTCCAGAAATTTGCTGATGAGTCGATTGTAGTCAAACCTTGGAGGCTGAATGGTCTTTACCGAGGCGCATTGAGCCCCCAGGAAAGAAAGTACTACCAGTGTTAGCAGTGCGCGAAGTTGCTTCATTTACGGACCCAGGCTCCTACAGGGTTCCGAATCCATTCTCCACTCCGCGTGCGATAATAAAATGATCTCAGAAATGCTTCTGCTTCCCGGGGCTGAATCCTGGCCAGATAGGCATAGATGGCTCGCCGGGAGCGATTGGTTTGATCCGCGGCAGTCATAGCCTTTTGCAGGCTCTCTGCAGAAAGATCCTGTCGGTAAGCCACCGGTGTTCGCATGACTCTACCATCGTAGGACTCCCCCAGGATACCCAGGTTTCTGTATCTCTGGACTATATCCGAATAGAATTCCAGGACTCTGTACTCATGACGTATCTCCGAGGAATACCCGGCAAGCTCCTCGGTGCCAGCGGGAAGCGCAGAGGAAGAAGCTACCAGCCATCCGTCCTGCACCAGCTCCTTCTCTTCGCCAATGAGTTGCCGCTCGGCTGCTGTCCTTGCCGGAGTTAGAGTGATAGGAGGTAGATCCACACTAACCACCGTGCATTTTCCCAGCTGATCGGTCAGGAAATCCGTGGCCGGAGTGAGAACTCTGGGAGTGGAAGTAGAAGAGCATGCGAGGGAGGCCACCCCCAGTATTAAAACGATCAGCCATGCTGCATGTATCTTTAGAAACCTTTGTATCATATCATCATTCCTGGCTGCCCGCTGCTTCTCTTGTAAATCGACTGGATTCGGTTCGAGCCCTTTCCAGAAACTCTGCCAGAGGGATTCTCTCCTGCCGAATCTCTTCTTCCGATGGGCGAACCAGCACCGAAAGGGAAAGCAACGATGGCCTTTTTACCTTCACCGATGTGTAGATCAAGCCACCTTTCAGCTCTACCTGTATGGCCGGAATCTCCAGTGTATTGTTAACAGCAAAGGCAAGAACGTCGATGGGAATGAGCAGACGCACCGCAAATCCAGTAAATTCTTCACTGATCCGGTACACTGACAATCGCATATTTGTATTTCGAATCGGATCCGACAGATCGCGACCGGAAAATGAAAGATCCCCGCTGATGATTCCGTCAAAAGTGGAATCCGAATCCGGAAAGAAAGGTGCCAGGTTCAGATTATGGATTTGCAGGAATCCAGCATATTCCATCTGAGCTGGCGCGAGGTTGGCTGCATTAAAGAAGATTCTTCGACCCTGGACCGTGCCATCCCGTACCCAGAGCTCTCCCGTATCCTGGTCTCTGGGCTTGAAAATCCTGGCATCGATCCAATCGATCATAAATACATTTCTACGGTAATCCATTCGAGCGGAAATTCCATAGCCTTTGCTGGCATCCAGGGAGCCCAGGTAGAAATAGCTTTCAGGTTTATACGTTCCTCCGGGCGTATGGCTGGAGGCTACGAAGCGAACAGTGAAGTTGGGCTCCTGGCGAAAACCGGTATCTGTGAGAGCCAGTCCACTGGAAGTATCTGATAGTCGCACAGGATCCTTCATGGCCATGTTGTGTCGGATGGGCAGATTCAGATTGAGTTTTTCTACTCGAAGACGCCGACACGCAGGCGAATTGGGATTCTGACAATTGCCTGTATTTACTTGAATATCCAGATCGTTGATGTAGATTCCACCTGTGGCCACCTGCGGATTGATGTCCAGGTTGATCTGCACTCCTCCCTGGATAGAGACGTTTTCATGCACCGGAAGCATCTGCTCTCTTGCCAGACTCAGCCTGAACTGCAGATAGGGCTGAACGTTCGCACCTGTGTTTACCGAACCGGTTAAGGTTGCGTTCAGGGCCCCTCTCAATCCGGCGATTCGCAGCATCGGAATTCCGATGCGACCTTCAGAAAGGTTGGTATTCACTGCAAGATTCAACGAATCATTGCTGATGGCGGGCACGGTCAGGTTTCCATTTCCTTGAATGGAAGTTCCCTCTTTGCTGGACTGGACGTTAGACTGTAGACTGAGAATCAGACCATCCTTTAAATAGGCTCCGTACGGAGCGATGGGATAGCGAATTCTTGCCGGCAACGTCGTCATCATGGGAGCGTAGTTTATGGCCAGGCGATTTATCGTGGAATCGTAGGATTGTAAGCCATCCCCGAAGACTAGTTCTGCGGTGCCTGCAAGTGTCAGAAAGCCCAGGCCTGCATCGTTTGTTCCCTGGAGATTGAGTTGTTCGATGGAGATTCGCGTGGTTTTCTCTTCGAAAAAAAGTTTACCCGTAGTATTTAAGGTCAGATTGTTTATTCCGGAGCGAGATCGGCCAATAGAATAGCGACCGCCATAGACCGTAACTGTGCCAGTTACGTCCAGTTCATCGAATGTCTCGGTGGATTTTGCTTTTACATCGGCACCTGCAATACCGGTTACGTATGGCGCCAGGAATTGCCCCAGATTGAAACCGTTAATGCGAATACTGGCATCGACACCTTCGTCTGGCTGAATACTACCGGATGCTTGCAGGCTGGCTCCGTTGTAGCCACCGGAAAGATTCTTGAGATCCAGTCTGTGCACCAGTCCATACGCCAGGCTTTCCCTGGCATTTTCCGAGTCATAGTCTTCCGGTGGCTGCAAAAAAGACAGGGTTTCGTATAGATTGATAGCGCCGTCTGCCTGTATGTTTAGCTGGGGAACGTTATGATATCCACCGGGCCCCTGGAAAAACAGCCCATTTCCTTCTGCGCTGAGACTGAAATCCAGCTTATCCAGTGGACCGGCCAGCCTTAAAGGATACAGGGATAGGTATCCGCCCAGGCGAATGGAGCCATTGGTCAGCAGGGAGAGAAACTGGCCTGGCTCATCCAGCAGGATTTCAGAGCGAAGCACAGACAGATCCAGTCTGGGCTTACCTTCCGTTAGCTCGGCAACCTTCGCTTCAAAAGAAAGCCACTGTCGTCCATTGTAGCTAATGCTAAAATCGCGATAGAGCAGGGCATCTTCGTCTTCATTATAAGAGGTCTGATATTGTGCGATAAGTCCAGGAGTGACCGGAGCATAGCCGGGTCGGGTCATGGTCAGAGACGTACCATCAACATTCAGCAGGGAAGAAAAGACTCCCTGTCCACCCACTGTCTGCCGAAACACTCTCAAGCTCAGGGTAAGATCCCCTTCCAGATGGTTCCCGTTATCGTATGCGACTTTTACCGGTCCGTAGGGATTGACTGCGATGACCAGGGTTTCGAACAGCTCCAGGATGTCCGTGTTTAGAGGGATTGTGTTGAATGTTTCCGTGATGAAGGCCAGGCGAACGTCCATTCCTGAAAGATCCAGGGTCTGTTTTCTGGTTTCGCTCTGGTAATGAAGCTGCAGATTGCGAATATCGATGTTCGCATAGAGCTTCAAGGGCAAGAAGGTATATATTTCCTCTCGTGGCGGACGTTTTTCCCTGGAAGATGGTTTCTTCTCTTTTGAGCCTTTCGAGAGATAATCCAGGTTCCAGATGCCATCCTTTTCTGTTACAAATATCTTTGCATCGTAGAGTCCAAACTCGCGAATTCCAGCATGTCCGGCCAGCAATCCAGGTAGAAACCAGGTAAGTTTGAGAGTTGGAATTCTGGCGATCGGATCACCGGTTTCTGTCTCGATGAACAGATTCTCGAAATGAAAGCCATGAAGAAGACTGGAACGTTTAACATCCACCGTTACGCGACTGCGCGTAACCAGAGGAAATCCCTCCTGAATGAAATATTGAACAACCGAAGGATGGAGTAGTATCTGATACGTCAGAACAAGGCCGAAAAGCAATCCTGTATATTTTGCGATTCTACGCCAGGCAGGTCTCATTCTTGAAGTTTCTCTCCAGCCAATCCGGGGAAGGACTTCCTTCTTTTTTCCGGGTCCTGCATCAGAAGGAAACTAAAAAAAACCAGAGCATGGATGATTAAAGAGGCCAGAAATACTGGCCCGTACTGTAGATCGGCGGAGCCGGATGGGCCTGACCTGGATGGATCGTGACCCGTGGCTGTGATTTCCAGAAGCAATCCAGCCAGATAGGAACCAATCAGTGCTCCGGAAGCGGTAGCCAGTACCATAAAGAGTCCCTGGCCGGTTCCGTAGAGATGATCTGGGAAGAAATGTCGCAATCGGAAGATGGTACCCATATAATATCCTGTGAAATGGATTCCATGCAGAAGTTGCGTTAAAATGAGGCCCGGTACCGGTTCCAGCGAATCCCAGTAGAACAATCCGAAACGAAGAATCCCTGCTCCTGTGCCCACAAGAAACAGTGGAGTGGAGCCAAACCTGGCATGGATTCGGGCGCAGAGAGGTAGAAAAGGAAGTTCCAGCAATGTGGCCAGGCACCAGCCTCCGTAGACCCCGGCCATGCCATACCTTTGATCCAGATATCCACCCAGATAATAGTCCACCGTCTGGTAACCGGAAAAATAGACGAAGGAGATGGCAAAGAATAGAGCTACCGGCCTGTGTTTTAGAACCTTGAAAGCCTCCATAAAGAAGTACTGATCGCTGGCTCTTCTTTCTTTCTGTACAAATAGGCATGCGAAGGCGAAGACCACCAGGAACATAGAACCCGCTCGACCTCCGGTTCCGCTGGCCGATACCTCTGTAGCCAGTAGCCCCGGAAATTGGGTCTCCAGAGTAAACAGGATAATATGTACCACAAAGAATCCCAGGGTCCCTGCGCTGCGGCTTATGGAGAACCCACGCAATTCCAGAGCTTCCAGCGTTGCAATGGTTAGAAGCTGCATATTCGCAGCGAAAAAGAATCGTGTAATGCCGCCCAGCACGGTGGCGGCCGGAAGATCAAGTTCGGGCCAGTACAGAAAAAACTGGCAGGGAGCATGGAGAAGCACCATGGGAACCAGGAGTCCCCGGATGGTGCGAAATCGATCGGACAGATAGCCTGCGATAAAATAGCCAGCAGGAAAGGCCATCTGCCCGGCCAGAAATACGAATCGGGCGTCGCTTCCGAATCGCTCCAGCATGTAGGGGCTCAATGTGGAGAAATAGGAGCCATGACCCAGAAAATACAGGAAGTACAGCAGGGCGTAGATCAAGTGTCCCTGCCTGGTTCAATGCCTGCCGCTTTCTGGCATCTGTACATATTCTCCATCATACTTTTTTGAATCTTCTCTGCCGCCAGGGCAAAATCCTCATTACTTAGCGATTTTTCAAGATAGATTGGATCTCCATAGCTCAGATAAACCGTACTGAATGGACGGGGAATCCTGTGCTTATCCCAGGCATGTCGGGCCACCCACTGTCGGCTGGCTTCATAGTGAAAAGGAACAATGGGCACTCCGGTAGATTGCGCCAGAGCAAGTACACCGGGCTTCAGTTCGAATGCAGGGCCCAGGGGGCCATCGGGAACAATGCAGGCCGGATGTCCCTGACGAAGAAGTTTCAGTAATCCGCGAAGGGCCCTGGCTCCTCCCTGACGGCTACTGCCCCTTACGCTAAAGTTGCCGGACCACTCTACCACCCGTGCGATAAGCTCACCATCCCTGGAAGGAGATACCATGGCCTGTATACCATGCTTTCTGTGAAAAAAAGGGGCCCAGAGAACGCAGGCATGCCAGACAGAAAGAATATACGGTTGTTTATTTTCTTTGATGCTGAGTAAAGCTTCCCGGTTCAAATACTTTCTTCGAAGGGATAGCGAAAAGAGTCGCTGCATAACTGCGATCATCGCAGGCACGATTGCCGTAAGTACTCTGGAAAGGAATGTGCCTTCTCGAACATGCATAGAGTTGTCCGCATGGAACGTCTTGAATTTAAGTTGCTGTAGAGGCGGAGCCAGGATAGAAAATGAAAAATGCGGCCAGAACCAGAAAAGCAAATCCCAGGGCATGGTTCCATCTGAAAGACTCCCCGAGGTACAATGTGGCAAACAGAGCAAAAACTACCAGTGTAATAATCTCCTGAATGGTTTTTAGCTGTGCTGCCGTAAACATTCCATATCCTATTCGATTGGCCGGAACCTGAAAGCAATATTCAAAGAATGCGATGCCCCAGCTAATCAGGATTACCTGGAAAATGGGAGCTTCTTTGAATTTAAGATGACCATACCAGGCAAAAGTCATAAAGATATTAGAAAGAATCAGTAGAATTACTGTAACCATTCGGCGATGCCGATTACTGGCTACATTGCGTCAGCTTTTTTTCGCTTGCAGCGATCAAGGTCGGTTCGGTATCCCCCTTTCATGCGCATTTCTACTAAGATTTCCGATATGCTGGGCATCGATCTGCCTATTCTGGGCGCTCCCATGTTTCTGGTATCGTATCCGGACCTGGTGGTGGCGGTTTCTGAAGCCGGAGGCATTGGCTGCTTTCCGGCGCTGAACTATCGCTCCACCGAGGAGCTTCGAGATGGTCTTCAGGAGATTCGCTCCAGAACCAAAAAGCCTATTGGTGTGAATCTCATCCTTTATAAGGATCATAATCCTAACTGGCCTCGCCAGTTTGAAGTCTGCCTGGAAGAGAAGGTGGAACTGATAATTACCTCGCTGGGATCTCCTCGAACAGTGGTGCAGGAAGCCAAGTCCGTGGGCGCCAAAGTATTCTGCGATGTTACCACCCTCCGTCATGCAAAGGTGGTGGCCAAAGCCGGGGCTGACGCTCTAATCGCGGTAGCCCAGGGAGCTGGCGGCCATGCAGGCAATATCTCTCCCTATGCACTTATTCCTCAGCTTAAAGCGGAGCTGGATTTACCTGTGATCGCAGCAGGGGCCATTTCTGATGGAAAGCAGATGGCTGCATCCCTGTCCCTGGGCGCCGATGCAGTTTATCTGGGCACAAGGCTCATTGCCACCCCGGAGGCTCAGGCTGCGGAAGGTTACAAAAACATGATTGTGGACTCTACGGCCGATGATATTGTGTATACTGCGGAAATCTCCGGAATTCCTGCAAACTGGCTGAAAAAGAGCGTAGAAAAAGCAGATGCCCCCTCAAGAATTGCAGGCGACGAGGACGAGTACAAAAGGTGGAGAGATATCTGGTCGGCAGGCCATGGTGTTTCTCAGATTGGATCAGTGCAGCCAGCTGGTGAGATTGTTCGTTCCATGGCCGAAGAGTATGATGCCATAAGGCGATCGCTACCTGCATTGGAAGGCGCTGCGGTTCAGTCCAGCTGAAGGAGTTTTTGAAATGCATTCAACCCATCCTGCCTATGGAAATACAGATTACGGCTACAGCGTAAGCCCCATCGCAATGATGATCAAGAACGCAGAAAACGGTGCCAAATGGGCCAAATTCTGCGGAGTCATGACCATTATTGGAGGCTGTCTGTATTGCCTGGGAATCATTACAGCTACGGTTGGCATACCGATGATTTTTATGGGTCTTCGAGCGATGAAAGCTTCCGACCGGGTACTGCATTATCTGCATACCAAAAATCATGAAGATGCTCTGGCAAGCCTGACAGAATATGGTAGCTACTTCAAGATTCAGGGAATTCTCGCGCTGGTGGGTATTGCTCTGACCATCGTAGCCTCCTTTATCTATCTTGTGATTGCCATCGTTCTGATTGTGAATCGATAATTTTGGAGTACCGGGATCTCTCGATACCAGCGGTCCCGGGCTTTTGCATCGAATCATGCAGTTATCACTGAAATTTCTACTGCCAGGACTCTGCCTGCTGTATCTGGCCTGTATAACCGGGCCTCCAGATTTGCCGGAAGAGTCCGGTCAGGGGCCCTGTTCCTATGAGCTCCAGGTAGATGGCCAGAAGCGCCTGCTTAAAGGCGCATGCCCTCCTGTTAAAATCTCTATTCTCTGGAAAAGCTTTCCCTCCTGGTTTCAGGATCGATTTCGCTTTTATCCGGATGAAGTCTTGCGAAATAAGCTGCGACTGTATTCTGGACCGGGAGTTTCCCGTGCTCTGGTAATCGACGAAAAGCGCTATGATCTGGTGGATCCGGACCTGATGGTTCGATCTGAAACTAGAATTATGATTGAATAGATTGTTCAGAGCCAGTAGTATTCCGATGCTTTGCTGTCAGGACCCTCCATGGCAGGGCCAAATCGTTTCGATTTGCTCGGGCGACAGCACCGGAGGCACATTCTATTTTGCCTGTTTCTAAACACTGGCGATCACTTTCATCGCTTCCGGTGCTTCCTTTAGAGTAATTTCCTCTACAATAGATTTTTCGGAAGTCTCGATAATGCGAAAGCAGCGGTTCGATGTTTCGCTTTGATCCTTCTGGCTCTGCACCTGAAAAACCATTATGTACAATGCGTGGGAATCGTCCGGGAGAAGTAATTGAGCACTACTATAAATGCTAATGTCATGGGCGCTATGGTATGGATGAGCGCTGATGATGCCGCTCATCCATTGAACTATGGGCATCTTTGAGCGCCCCTTTCCTCTGTTAAGAAAGAGCCATTGCTCGTATTTTCGTTCTGGATGGCGGTCCACGGTAAGTCTGTATTCCATAAGTATGCGGGCTGGGGCATCCTGAGATCTGTCTATGGGAAACCCTGGAGCACCACTGAAGCAAATGGGGAATCCAGGTATTTCGCTTAACCGGGGTTCCTGCTCAATCTATGCATTTTCGATAAACTGAAGATCCTGCCGAATTTGTGCTTCTGCGGAAGTCCCGATTCAGGCCGCACCTAACAAAGAAAAAGGCCCGTGCTGGTTTTGCTCCAGACGGGCCTTATGCTTGGCTTTCCTGTTGTAGGCTTTGCCCGATGGTTTCACCTTATTCGGTGGCAGGGTCTGTTTTCGCGCCTGTGCGCGAATGACCTTCAGGGTTTCACGCTTCATACTTTAATAGACGGACTTTCTGGAATAAGTTGCAAGGTTTTTTAATCCGGGTTCTGTCGGCAATGTGACGGGCATAAGTAAACGAGGAGATTCGCTCCCGTTTCCAGAGCGTCTGGACGGTCACTGTTTCCATTACAGATCAGATTCTTTTCGCTGGTTCACTTTCAGTCGGTGTTCGGCCTATTTCTTGTCCATGGTTGCTCGGCCGGGTTTTGCTTTGCATTATAGACCGATGATCGGCCTACTGCCCGCATCGGTAAAAAATGCCCAAACTGCCCGTAGATCTGCAATTTATGCGGGCCAGCTGGTTGTAGAGTGGGGGCTATCACTTCGTCCACGTCCTGTTGACCTCTATGGGCTCATAAAGAATGATCACCACTATCTCAAAGCTCATCGCTACATTTCTGGCCGCTCTATTGCTGGGAACTCTATCGTTCTGCATCAAGGATTACCCGGAGGATCCTCTGCTTCTCTTAGCCGGGTCGGCCTCTCTGAAGTTGGGAGGAGAAGTACTGGGATTGAATGGCTCCCTGACCCTTTCCAACGGAGGAGATACGGTAGTCATTACATCAGACGGTGCCTTTCAATTCCCCGGCAGCTACGCTTCCGGAAGCCCTTATAACGTGCAAATAACAGATTCTCCTATCAATCAGGAGTGTACCGTTTCTTCCGGAGCTGGCGTTATGCTGGCCAACATAACCACGGTGTTTGTTGAATGCACAGACACTGCCGTTACCATCGATAGTATCCAGAGACCTTATCTCAGTTCTCAGGGGGGCGCTCATAATATTTCCACGTTTGATTGGACCCCGGAGTACACAGAAAATTTCGAAATCAGGATTGGTGCAGATTGCAGTACGGGAGCCCTGAGTACATGGACCAACAATTCCGGAACCACTACTACCAGTGTCCAGCAGACCAGCGGGATCAATCAGACCGATCTTGTCCCCGGACCGAATACGATCCATGTCTGTATCCTGGATGGAAGTTCCAATGTTATCGATTCCAATAGCTTTACAATAGTTCGCGACGATGTAAGTCCCACGGTAACGCTGTCTGTAACCACGGGTACTTTCGCTTCGGCACAGAGTGTAAGCGTTAGCTGCACGGATCCGGCCAGCGGCTGTAATGCCACGGTCTATACCATTCAGGATGTGGCCCTTCCAGGGGCGGCCAATCCTGCAGACCCGGCGGTAACTACAGATGGAACTCCAACTACCGGTGTTCTCTATGCCGGACCTCTGAATGCAGCGGATCTGCGAAATACTCAAATTGAGGTCCTTGCCATAGATAGGGCAGGGAATCGATCGGCGTTGGCCATTGGAAATTATACGGTGGATGCGACGCTGCCCGTGCTTTCATTATCTGCTCCTACTCGCGAGTTTGTAAGTAATACTGCCGGCGCTCCATACAACAGCTCCGACCTAACCTGGACTTCCAATCGGTCCAACATGGACTATTTCATCTGGTATGGTGCCACGGATTGCCAGGGGACAGCGGGAACCTTGATGACCAGCGGAACCACCACCGGCGCGGGGGACACCGTCACTGTAAATGCTGCCATGATCCCTGTTGGCACACATACCATTACCGTGGCCGAACGAAATCTAGCCGGCTTCTATGGTTGCCAGACCACGACGCTGACGAGAGATGATACCCCGCCCACACTGGTGGCTGGCGGCACTTCTAATGGTGATTCTATCGCTTATAACGGGGCCATTGATATTCGATTGAGCGAACAAATAGATACCGGGTCCATATCCGTTGGCGGAGGGGATCTGGATGCCGAAGCGAGTCTACCTCCAGTAATCTCGACCACCTCGAATACCGACGATACAATTCAGATTTTTCCCATGTCCAACTGGAGTGCCGGATTGGGGCGAGTAGTGGATGTAGATGTTCGGGATCGGGCAGGCAATCTGCTAACTCTGAACTGGAGCCTGGATTTGCCCGATGGCACCGTGGAGCCAATGTATGCAGCTGCGCCGAATTGGAATCAGCATATTCGAAACGATGGAAGCTTCATTTATGATGCGGCAGGTACCCTGTGCGATGGAAGCGAAACCGGTTTTATTACGTCCTGCCTCCATGGGGGAGAGCTACGAAAGGTCCAGGTCCTGAACGAAACCAGTTGCGCAGGCCTGAGTGCCACAGATACGAATGGTTGGTTTGAATGGGCCTGCTATGATCCGCCGGGACCGGGGCCCGTGGAAATGTACACGATTCGTCGCTCCAGCTCTTTGCGTCAGTATATCAATTTTGGCACTCAGACATGGCTAACCAACGATGTAAGTGTTAGTAACGGATTCAGCACTCCGGCTACAGTCTGGTGGGGAAATACCATTCAGTCTGTTCCAGCCGGCGGAGTTAGCATGAATACGGCCGATGCCATTTACGTTACCACCGGTAACCTGACCATGACAGGAGCCATTACAGTACTGAGCGATAATGTATCCTTTGTCACTGCCCCAGGCACTTCCATGGTTACCAATGTGGCGGCCCATCAGATCAGTGTGAATAACCATCGCTTTGTCTGGATTGAAACCAACATGAGCCATATCGACGGAACAGGCTCTTCCTCTGGCATTTTCATTCGGGATTCTGCCTTTATTACAGTGGAGAACTCAAGGTTGGCGAACTACCCGGGGTTTGGAAGTGCCGGACAGGTGAGGCTTATCAATAATAGAGCTCTTCTGTTTCGCAATATGATGATAGCCAATAACCCCAGCAGTTCGGCGATCACGGTGTATGCGGATTCAGCCGACAGTCACCATCTGTGGTTCGATCGGATTCGCGCCTATAACAATATGGCAGGAATTTTCTTCAGGGGCAACAACCCCTCCGTTGTGCGAGACATGCTGGTCACCCGTTCGCTTATCCATAATAACGATGGTTCCGGGATTTATGTGGACCAGGGAATTCAGAACTCATTGTTTATGAATCTCCTGGTGGCAAACAATGGAGGCTCTGGAATCTATCTGCAGGGTTCGGTTCTATCGGGTGGCAACACAGTGGTTAACGTAGTTTCCGTAAATAATCAGAATGGCGGGCTCATTCCCGGCGATAGCAGTCAGTTCATAAACCTTGGACTCTCCGACAATGGAGGTGCCGATGTGCTCGCCCCAGCAGCTGTTGGTAACTTCTATTCCGGCGCGCTTTTCTCTGGAAGAGCTGGAGTGGGCCCGGATGACCAGGATGGACGATGCATTGCTGTGGGTCCAGGCTCCGGAATGCAAAACGATGATGATTGTTCTCCGGAAGGTCCCTCAGATCATACTGTGGTAAGCGCTTTTGATCTGGCTGATCAGTTTGTAGGTCCCAATGGAATCGTTGGACTTTATCTCATCGGAAACAACTGGTTTGCAGTGGCCAATGACTTCTCAGGTATTGGTAATTCTCTAACGGTGCCCCCGGCCTATCCTGCTAACTCTTATCGGGACCGATGCGATGGCACTGTACTCACCGGTTGCCGCGAATTTGACTGGCAGCTTCTGATCACAGCACCCAGTCCCGGTTTTCGCAATGCCCTGGCCTGTCCGGATACGCTACCCACAATGTCGGTGACTCATACTTTCTCTTCCGGCACATATACCTTTCTTCGAAATGCCTACGCCCTGGAAACGGATGCGGACTGGGATCTACCTATGTGTATGGGGGATGAGGCTTGTTTGTACACACCGAATCTGGGCCCTTACCAGGGGCATGCAGGCTTGACCAATTCTGGCTGCACCGATCTCGTCGCGGATCCAACCTTTGGTAACGTTGATTTCCAGGAATTTAATTCGAACGGCGTGCCCTGAACCTTGTCATCAGCTATCTTCATCTGGGTCCTGGTAACGGGAGGGATTCAAGATCCTCCAGCTTAATCTCAGTATCAAGCGAAGTAGCTTAGAGCGCTGTACATTATTTAATTCTTGATACAGATGATGAGCCGGGTGGATTGCGCTATGCAAAGTAAATCGGAGTCACGCTGTACAAATGCTGCTTCCCGTAGGCTGGTAGTTTATTTTGTCAGTATTCTAATTCCCGGACTGTTAATCGTTTTCTGCTCCAGCTGTTCCAATCTAGTATTTGGCGTGGACGGGGAAGATACGGTGGATGCCGCCGATGCCGCAGGTCAGATGAACCAGGCCATAACGGCCAAGCTGGCCCAATGCCTTCGCGATAGCTCCGGAAGTTCCACAACATTTCCGCCTGGAGGTCCCTGCGTGGGAGCTCTGGTAACCGACCGACTACTCAAAAAAGGAGATGTGGAGACCTGCGTTGCCACTTTGCTCAGCTGGCAATGTCCGGCGGCATCAGATAGCACCGGCATGTATTTATTGGTGCAGGGGATGAATCAATACGCAATCAAGTGCCCGGTAAAATCGGTGCCCTTTCTGATCAACGACGTAGGACCATCGTGGCAGGGCAATATCCTTTCGCTCACCATGGATGAGCCAGTATTCTACTATGCCTGCTTCTAAAAGCCCATTCGCTTCCCGGGATTGGAAGCGGCTGATTGCAGCCAGAGGCGTAAAAAAGGGCGATTTGGGCCGGCGGGATACTCGAATGGTGGACCTATTTCAAACCGAAGATCGTTCCATAATTGTCCTTAGCCGGTCCAGTTCCGGGCTCTGATGCTCCCATTCCTCCAGTATCCTGATCAAACGGACACATTGTTCCCATTGTTCTCGCAGCCGGTAGATGTCTGCCAGATTCAGTAGATTTCGAATGTGCCCGGGGTTCCGCAGACGGCATCTTTCCGCCAGGTCTGTGGCATGAATTAACTGACCTGATCGCTTTAGCTTCAGGGCCGCGCGAAAGAGCAGGTTTTCATCCACCGGATTGAACTTGTGGATTTCGGACAGAGAAAAGGAAGAGTGATGGCCGTTTTGATAGTGCCGGGATGCATGGGCTGAAACGGTCCCGTTCGCAGGCCTGGATTCCGCCTGTTCAAGGTTAGCCCTGTGGGCAGAAGGTTGTCTGGACTGCGGGGCGAATCGAATGGAGAGCAGGCTCAGATCATCCGTGATTTCTCCATTATTTCGGATGTTGCTTTCAATGGCTGATAGATCTGCATCACTTTGTTCTACGAATTCCAGAAAATGCAGCTCATCTTCATTCATCCGTGGATCGCTTGCCGCATCCACCTGGTACAGCCAGTCATCCCTCCCATCGGAGCCGGCCACAATTATATCTCCTGGCGCAAGGGGCAAACAGCTGATCTGAATCTCCGGGAAGCCATCCACCATACCTATTTTGGGATGGATAGGCTCTTCGGTAAAAGAGGCCGCTCCCTGGCGTAAGAGTACCGGCCTGGGGTGCTCGAAATTGGCATAGTACATCAGTCCGGATTCGTTATCCACCAGTCCGATCACTGCAGAAATCATCATGCTTCCATCAAAGGATATGAAAACGCTCTGAAGCTCCAGGAAGCATTGTTTTAACCATTGTTCCGGATAATAATTTCGCGCTGTGGCCGCATTCCTTGTTCGCTGCACCAGAGCGCGAAATACTGTACCCATTACCAGGCCACCGCCAGCCCCCTGCATGGATTTTCCCATGGCGTCTCCGTTGGCAAATAGAGTGTAATCTCGGCCCAGCAGTTGAATAGTATGCACGGAACAATAATCGCCACCGATTTCGCCGGTCCATTTCCTGAATTCGAATTTCTTTTTCTGCCGGATGAGCATCTCTGCGGTGACAGAACTTCCCTCCTGAACTTCATTTCTCCATAATGGCCTTAACAGGAGAGATGTAAGGAAGTAATCACCATCCTGACGTTCCTTGATGAGACGTAGTTTGTCGTAGGATTGATTCAGCTGTTCAGTGCGCTCTTCTACCCGGGCCTCCAGGGTTTCATTCAACTGCTCCACGCGATTATGCAGGCCCATGAATCGGCTCCCCAGCATTATGGCTATACCCAGAATGAAACTGGCAAAGGCATAAGGTGCCAGATCCAGTCCAGTCTCTATAAGCCGGACTTCCAGAAGGATATCATGTACGGCACCGCAAGTAAGAAGCAATGTGCCCAGCGTTAAATACCGTGCATCCATGTTACCTTCTCTGGCTGCGCGAATGATGTAGTATCCCAGATAAATTAGAACAGGTATTGCCAGAATCATCCAGAGCTCAAGGCTCACCCTTACCACGGGAAAATGGCCCAGAATCGTGGAAAGCCCCAGGATTGCCCCTGCCACCGCGATTGCTATTCCAGTGCGGCTATATTTTCTGTAGAATAGATGCGATAGAAACAGTAACAGGAGCGGAACCAGGCTGAACAATAGTAGGTGCTCGAACCTGTTTCTCCAAAGGGGAACGACAAAGTTACGAATCGTTCCCGTCTGGCTGAGCCACATTCCGGCGGCGGCAATGGAGAATAAACCAAAGAAGAGATTATGTTTTTCGGATCGGCGGCGAACGAATAACAGCAGATGGTAGAAACCGACAAGAAAGTAGGAGGACAAAAGCAACAGGTGAATAATTTCATTTGTGTAATATCGATTCACAATTTCATCAGCGGGTCCAAGAGCCATATCTGTTTCTCGCACACGGAGAGGATAATCTCCGTTTGAATAAAGTGCGATAGCAATGTATTCAGGCATCGCGCTGTCGGCGCTGGATGGGGCCATCTCTTTGAGGTTCAAAACCTTGAGTAGAGGAATGCGATCTCCCGATGCATAGGGTTCCAGTGATCCAGTCTGTCCGATCATTTCCTTGCCTATGTAATATCGCGCCACATCGGTCACTTCGCCATTGTAGAAGGCCATGGGTGAATGTGTGGACAGAATCGTACGAATTTCCGGCGACAGACGTTTGCGAATTGTGACCCAGCCTTCATAGAACTCCAGAAGGCTCTCCCGCTCTGTTATGTTTCCAGGTAAACGGATACGCTTCCAATTAGCATCGGAATTGAGCCAGGCAGGGTCCCAGCCCCTTCGATATTCCCATACTCCGGTCAGCGAATATGGATCGGAATTCTCATCGGTTTCTTTCCCTTGCTCCGGGCTGAAGGGATCCATTCTGTCATTCTCTGAGCTGGAGCGGGCGAATGGTTCGGAATTGGACGCATCCTCAGTGGGAGTGGGACCTTCGGCTGGAAGTCCTTGTAGGGACAGGATCATCAAACAGAAAAAGACAGCGAAATGCCGTCTTCTTCCATAGGTTGATTCTGATTGTATTGCGGGATTGCTTTTTGGCCCAGAACTACATTTCATGGTTCGTTTCCATTCTCTTGAAATCAACCTGTACAAAATGCTATCCTCCAGCAGGAAATAAGATGCCTCCCCATAGGAACTATGGGGAGGCGAGTGGAGAGTGCCTCAAGGGCTATAGGAGCATCCGGAACAGCTGGAGTGCCGTTCGTAGCCGGTACTGGCCATACACATGGATCGTTCCCACATGCACAGATAGTGATCGGCGGAGTTCCGGAGAGCATCCGTGTAGGGTGTGAAATTTGGAATATTGTTCTCCATGTCCTGGAGGAAGTATCCTACAAGTCCAACGTGAGCGAAGCCATACACATCGAAGTAATGGTTGCCCGAAGATTGCTGTGGTGGAGCGTTCTGACCCATGCATCGATCCTGCTCGAACTCATCCTTGAAGCTCAATCCATAGGTGCCCACCTGGAATCGGGGAGCGGCCTGCTTCGCAGGGGTATTGAAATCTGTGCCAAGGCCCACTGGAATTCCGTGGTCCACGGCATCGGCCAGTCCCTGAGCAAACATGGAGGTGGAGCCTTCGCAGGTTACAGGTCCTGCCGGCGTCTGCCCCTGATCGTTTACATATTGAGTCATTTGATCTGGACCAGTGCGAAGCCCTACCATCCCCTGGATTTCCTTGAGCTTGGCAAGTTGCGTATTCGTAAGTCCTCTTTCATGACCTCTGTTATTGGCTGCATGGGATCCGCTACCCTGCATTCTGCGATGTAACCATCCATGACTTACATGCACCGGGTACTTCTGTTGCGAATTCGCTCGAATCCTACTGGCTCCATCCAGGGGTGCGTTGGAACCTACCAGAGCGTCATTCCAGGCTGCGCGACTGATGTGCGCAAAGTCAATTAGCATGCCTTTTTCCTGCAATGCATGTAGTAGCTCCCGTCCATCGTTTGTCAGACCAATGGGATTGGGACAAACGGTTTCTGTTCCGTCGTTATAGCAGGAATGGGGATCCAGAGCTCCGCCTGATTTGGCCAGTTCAAACCACTTTTGCAATCGAATCAGGCTGATGTCTCCATCTCTCCAGTTCCCATTATTGATTCGCACGTAATCGTTGGAAAACAGGCTATCGCACCATTTTCCGGATTCCACGAGCTTATACTTTTTCGAAATCTTATCGCATCGATTCTTGCGACAAAGGCATAGATCTTTTCCCTTCTCAAAGGCAGTATTCACATTATAGAGAAAATTGTAGGCCGCCTGAAAGTTTGCCTCACCGGAGAAGCGATTGGGTGCATGAGCCACCATTTGAAAGGATCGAACTCCCTCCTGATGTAATTTATTTAATCCCCATCGCCAGTCGTAGCGCGCTTTGAAGGCAGCGCATTCAGAGCGAACATCCGGATCTTCGGTGCAACTGGCCAGTCCTGGATCAATGCCATAGATCGCCTTGATCTGCTTATGATAGTTCACCATATTGGTGTAGGTCGATGGGCCGTTTCCGTTCTGATAATCCAGGTGAGTTCCCAGTGCCTCATTCAGTTCCACGGCAAGAATAATGGCATGTCCTCCATTCTGAATTACCTGACGCGCTTGAGCCGGACTTGTAACTACCTGAATCTTATTGCTCAGTGCAGCCATGGCTTTGATGCCATCCAGCTGTCGGATGAGCGAAAGCCATTCATGTTCCTTTCTGTTACAGGTAAGGTTGGGATCCTTGTTATCTGGATCCAGCACCATACAGAACGGAAAATACTCTACTGCGGAAGCTACCTGAAGATTGTAGCCGTCCTGCATCGCATTTTCCAGCCAGGGTAGATACATTTGCTGATGAGCCATTCCATGCCAGATAGGCCAGTCCTGGCTTCGCACCTGTGGATGATTTCCTGTATCTGTATCTTTAAAGAATAGTGGCCAGTCGCCCTGGAAGATGCCGCTCAGATCATCCGCATTTCCTACCACGTTATCTCCATCCAGGTTTTTGATCGCACCGAACATTCCAGATACAATCGCCTGATGAATGTCGGTGAGATCCAGATATCCATGATTGCCGCCGCAATTGGATTGTCCTGCACCGTAGAAATTAGTGGGATCACCAAAAAGCCAGGCGCCGCCGCCAAGATGATGTCCCATCAAATGGGTATGCAGATCCACCATCCCATAATTCTGGGAACTGGTTACTGAAGAGGTAGTAGGTGCCACTGGTTCAGATGGCGAATCCTCTGATGAAGATTTCTTTTCTTCCGTAACCTCTCCTGCGCCGGGTTCTGAAGCAGACTCTGTGGCAGGCTTCATGCCGTTGCGCTCATTCTCTTCTGCCGCAGGGGCCAGAACGCTGAGCAAGGCTGAGTCGTCCGAAGAGTTAGATTTGTTGCAGGCTGCAAATGTGGCTATGGCCAGAACAGCAGCAACCTTCCATAAGTTTTTCATCGTTTCCCCCTGGAGCCATCTGGCTCCTTATTTTCTCCATGGCCGCGCAGGCCATATTCGCATGATTCCGGCATTACCGGTGTATATTGGGCCGCGTTCACAGCCGTGCCCTGTATAGTGCAACCATCGTGCCTGGTACCCCAGGAAAGGTTTCGAGGGATGGGTTAGACATGAATTGAAGATGAATTAAAGAGAGATGAGCAAGTAAACAGCCCGCTTCGCCGAGTCGAAAGGACCAGAATATGGCTCGGAATCGCCGATTCACGGTATTCTGTGCCCGTCTGGAACTTGTGTCCGGGTTGCTACCCCCAATACAGAAAATGCAAGAAAGTAGTCGATGGATTCAATTTGGCCAGCGTGCAACGGGCTCTGTATTACGTCCCTGTCAGCTTTCCTGGCGTCAGTAAGTTTGACCTGTCAGAAAAACTGACGGTGAAATCGGGATTCAAAACAGGCGACTCCGAGGGAGGTCATGGTCTATCCGGGGGCTCCGTGATGGGCTCAGTTATTATCGGGTAGAATCGATGGAGCGATACATTTGGCTTGTCAGAATCCAGGGTTGAAATACACCAAGGTTAATAGAAAATCATTAATCATTCCAGAATCGGGGGGAAAATGTTCTGGATTCATACCATGGTGGCTGCCCATGCGCTGGCCAGCGCCGTACTCATTCCGGTGGTCGTGCTGCTTGCGCGAAAGTCGAGAAAGAATAAAACCGAATGGGCCTTTATGGCCATGTTGATCTGCCTCATCGTATGGTTGTTTTGCAACTCCATCTCGAAATGGCTGATCTTCATCTATAGAATTGAGATTCCATTGATTCCATCAGTGGGAGGAGTGGCCAGTCTGGGGCTGGGGCTGGCTTTCTATCTGGTTTGCGAGTTTCTTTATGAACCCAGACCGGCCCGGAACCGCATCTATCGGCTTCTAGCTGCCGCTATTGGATCTTTAGCTGTGGCTCCTGCCTTCTTCATGGAACAATGGATCCATCATAGAGAAGTGGTGGATGATCTGATTGTATTCTATTACGGACCACTTTTTCCCGTTACCAGCGCCTGGATCATGATTCTGGTTCTGGGAGGTATTGCACTTTTAATATTTCGATATCGATACATTATTCGAAATGATCGGCAAAGGACTCACATCCGGCTGCTCATCATTGGCACCTTTCTTTCCCTTTTATTCGTCTACGTATGTTCGGTCTTTCTGCCTTTGATGGGTAACTTCTTTCTGGATAACATCGGTCCTCCCACGACCCTGGTGCTACTTTCCCTTCTTATCTATTCAATTCTGTTCCATGGATTATTTGATCTTCGCACGTTCTGGCTGAGGCTTACGCTTTCTGGCTCCGTGGTGGTGGCGGGGGCTGTGTTTCTTGGGCTATCCGTGGGCTATATGCTCAAGAGTCTGGGCCCGGAGATCGCGGAATTTCACACAACCATGCTTATATTGCTCTCTGCTCTTGGCATTGTATACGGTCGCTTTGTAGAACCCGGACTGAGACACAGATTGTTTCCCTCTCCCCCTGGAGTGGAAGATGTTATTTCTTCTCTGTTTCATGCTGAGCGAAAGATTAGCGGAGAGATTCATCCAGCCCTGGAGCGAATACTTCGTGCACTGAATCGCGCCATTGAATTCAGAAATGGCTTTATCCTCTGCGTGGATCGAAATGCATCATTGAGATTATTTCATCGGGGACCGGTCTCTACACAGGCAAGGCGCATCCTGGAGCAGTTGTTTCGCCGGTTCCGCGGCCCGCAGCCCAGCGATGCGGCGGCCATGACCTATCTGGATCGCACTATTGTTCTGGAGAAAGGACTGGATGTACCAGCACTGGCGGATTCCGAGTTTCGCCGGCGATATCCCAGGCTGGCCCAGAGAATGGACCAGGCATTTCAATTCTTGCAGGATGAGCAGTTCAAGCTTCTGGTTCCGCTACTCTATGACGGTCGATGGGTGGGCCTCATTGCTCTGGGAGAAAAAAGGGATCAATCTCCTTATTTTCATCAGGAGATTTCGCTTATCGAGGCTCTAAGACTGTCTCTGGCCTTATTTCTACATAACCAGATATATTATCAAGATCTGGAGCAGCGAAGGAAGCGGGCCGAGTCGGAAGCGGAAAGGCTTTCGGAATATCTTGCCGATAACCGGGTGCATCGAAAGAAGCTGGCGGAGCATACATTGATCTACCGCAGCCCATTGATGCATGCAGCCATTGACAGCGTGCAGAGGGCTTCCGGAAGCAATCGTCCGGTGCTGGTAACCGGGGAAACAGGAACCGGCAAGGAACTCATGGCCAGACTGATTCATGATACCGATCGTCCGGAAAGGCCATTTGTGGTGGTTAACTGCGCTGCCATTCCTTCGCATTTGCTGGAGGATGAGATATTTGGCCATGTTAAAGGAGCATTCACAGATGCTCGTTCGGATCGGGCAGGGAAAGCTCTACAGGCAGGGGATGGAACACTGTTCTTCGATGAGATCGGAGAGATGCCCATGGAGCTTCAGGCCAAGCTGCTACGCTTACTGCAGGATGGAACCTATAGCCGACTCGGGGAAAATCAAACCATTCGTGCCAACTGTCGATTCATCTTTGCAACGAACCGAGATCTGCGCGAAAGCATTCAGGAAGGGATATTTCGCGAAGATCTGTATTACAGGATCAATGCTTTTTCCATAGACCTGCCACCTCTGCGGGATCGCAGAGAGGATATTCCTGTACTCATTGATCATCTGCGCATGGAGATGTCCGCTGAACTGGGAAAGGAAGTTCCCGATATTGATGGTGCTGCCATGCAGGCCATGCGATTGTTCCCCTGGCCTGGAAACATCAGACAGCTGGAAAACGTTCTTCTACGCACTCTGGCTGCCACGGATGGACCATTGATTCAGGTCTCGGACCTGCCATCGGAAATCGTAATTTCTTCTGAATCGGGCACCGCATTGAATGCCGGGCCAGAAGTTACCGCACGAGAGGAATTTGTCTTCGATCGTCCCCTGGGAGAGATGATCGAGGACTTTACCCGAAGGGTGATTCAGTCGGCTCTGGATCAGACCGACGGAAATCGAACCAGGGCGGCGGAAATCCTGGGTATGGGACGAACGGCTCTATTGTACAGAATGAAACAGCTGGGGCTCGGTTAGGGTCGGACCTAGCTTGCCTTTCCAGCGTAGACTCGGCCCCCGGATGCGGGGCCGAGTGGATTGAATTCCCGGGCTCTTTCTGGGCCTATTGGACGAACCGGCCTGGAGAACGGCCTGGAGCACCGATCAATAATCAAAAGTGTACTTCAGTCGGCCGTTCTTGTCATAGAGCTTCGCCTGAAAGTATCGGCCATCTTTGTAATACCGTTCCGTCTTATGAGTGCCCAGTCCGTTTTCAGCTGGATTTCCGTCTTTGTCAAAGAAGGCTTCTTCGCTGGTGGCCCCAAAGGTAGTGTGCTTTAGACGCACCTCATGTATGGATACCTGTCCAATATGGATGGGCTTGTCTTCTTTGTCCAAATACTTGATGGTGGTGAGGTAGCCACGGTCATCCCATTCAATTTTCTGCGAATGGTATTTGGCCGTGGGATGGGCTACCGGCTTCATTTCTCCATCGAAAAAGGAAAACTGGATGGGCCATTTGTGTTCGTTCAGTAGCGCCCGTTCACAACTGTGTCCGCTGCCTTCCTCTTTATATGCTTTCTCTTTTTCGTCAAATAGGCATCTTTCTCTAACCGTGGGCTCCGGGTATTTAAACTTAACTATGGCATAGTCTGTGTCTCTGTCCGGATGAGAAGTGGGCTTCTCCTCCGAATCCAGAAACCGCACTTCCGACAATCGACCTTCGCTATACTTTGTAACATAAACCGGGGCAAACATGTTTGGTTTGCCTGCCAACTTGTCTTCGGCATTATAAGAGCGAATTTCGGTTACAATATTGGCTTCATTTCGCTTCCATGTTCTGCGGGCAAAACCCAGGTCATCCTCTTCGAATAACTTACCTTCTTTATCGTAATAAGCAGATTCTACGATAAATCCGTTTTCGTACTTTCGGGTATGTTTGTGCCATCCTGCTTCGCAACTTGTGGGCTTATCCTTGTTCCAGCAGGAGTACTCCAGCAATTCATTGAACGGACCCATTACAGTTTTTATGCGGTTTACCTCCGGGAGTTTTTCGCCCTTTCGGTTAAGGTATTCGACTGTTACCTCTCCTTGAGCTGGCAGCCCCGTTCTTTTCAGATCCGTATAATCCTGATTATCTGAACCATAGGCCGGGTTTCCCTCTTTGTCCAGATACTGAATCAATTCATGGTCCGGAGCATATGTGTACTGAGCTTGATGATAGGGGTCGGAACTTGAATAAACAATGGCATTCCCTTCTTTATCAAAACAACTTTCGTTGGTTACTCCATTGGGTCCGTTTTTGGATTTAATTTCATGGCAGTCATTAATCTTGAAAGTGGTGGGCTTACCCTCGCTATCGAAGGCTTTTTTGGAGGTGACTTTTCCATTTTCGTAGCTGTACTCAATCTTGCCAGGAAAAATGAAATATGGATCAAACGGCTTTCCGTTTTCATCCAGTCTGATTTCGGTCTTCAACAATCCATTTTCCAGATCACCTCGAACACCATGGGTTCCGTGAAACCGGTCGGAAATAGGGGTGCCTTCCAGGCCCTGGTAGCGCAAGTCTCGGGCCTTTGCAGTGTTGGCATAGAGGATAGCCATTGTGTTGTCCCTCGGACTCTGGCGCAATACTCCGTGTGCCGTTGTATAATATACGAGTACACCAGTGGGTCCCGGCTTACCATGCACCATAGAAGCAGCATTTGGATCGGTTTCAGGGGTTCCGGATGTTGTCAGTAGCTGATAGCTAATCAGGCCTTCTTTAAGTGCATCTGTTGGACGCCATCCCCGGATAGCGAATGCGTCTTCCTGAGGAGTCGGTATGCGAACTTCCTGGATTTCCTCCAATGTTCCAACGAAAGAGCGCTTGAAGAGATAGTAATGGGTTTTTCGGCTGTTATCCAGATCCAGTTCATTGACACCAACAATTCCGTCGGAACTCCAGGTAATGCCTTCGTAAGCGACATCGGAGCAGGCTACAAATAGGAAAGGCAGAATAATTAGAACGCTTTTACGTAGAATGGAACCAAGCATGAGCAGATTTAGAGTCGAATATCTCATATGTAAACTAAATTATAATTTATTCCATTAGAGACAGGGACTTATGGGTAAGCGGCAGCAGGGATTCAAGCATAGAATCCGTTATTCTGCAATGGAGGTACGATGAATTCTATAGTAGAAACAGGAAAAGCTATCAGAATAGGAAGGTCGTGGATGCGGTGTCCGCTCGCTTTTGAGCTGTAATCCTATCAAGTCAGGGCGTCCTGCAACTCAAAAACTGGAGCGACGCATGAAATTCCCGGGGTAACGATGCATCGATGTAAATGAAATCTCAGCAGGATCGGGCAATCAAAGGCCCTCAGGATGGACAGGATTGTCAAAATTGAGCATCAGCCCAGGCGAATTTTGCCGGTTTTCGGGGTCGTGTCCAACGGACGCTCGGGGCATTCCAGGAATGCCCCGAAAGTGTGGTCATCTATTTAGCTTGAGAGATGGCTGGAATCAGGCTACCGTAATGTCTTTGTTTAGATAGACGTCCTGAATTGCATGCAGTAGCTCTACCCCTTCTTTCATGGGTCTCTGGAATGCCTTGCGGCCGGAGATCAATCCAGTGCCGCCGGCTCGTTTATTGATGACCGCCGTGCGAACAGCATCAGCCAGATCGCTGGCACCTTTGGATTCTCCTCCAGAGTTAATAAGACCGGCTCTACCTGCGTAACAGTTCATTACCTGGTAACGGCACAGGTCGATGGGATGGTCCGAGGAAAGCTCGGTATAAACCTTCTCATGAGTCTTTCCAAACTTCACCGCATTATACCCGCCATTGTTGGTGGCCAGCTTCTGCTTGATGATGTCAGCCTGGATGGTAACGCCCAGATGATTCGCCTGACCGGTGAGGTCGGCCGCAGTATGGTAATCCTTGTCTTTCTTGAAATCGTTGTTTCGCAAATAGCACCAGAGAACGGTTGCCATACCCAGTTCATGAGCATGCTGGAAGGCTTCGGCTACTTCGATGATCTGCCGGCTGGATTCCTCTGACCCAAAGTAGATGGTGGCACCCACAGCTGTGGCGCCCAGGTTCCAGGCTTCTTCAACGTTACCAAACATGATCTGATCATAGTGGTTTGGGTATCTTAGCAGGTCATTGTGGTTGATTTTAACCAGAAAGGGGATTTTGTGTGCATACTTTCGCGCAACACTGCCCAGCACTCCGTAGGTGGTGGCTACCGCATTGCAGCCTCCTTCTATGGCCAGTTTGATGATGTTTTCCGGATCAAAGTATTCCGGATTGGGTGCGAAGGAAGCCCCTGCGGAGTGCTCGATGCCCTGGTCAACGGGCAGAATGGAAACGTATCCGCTTCCGGCCAGCCGGCCATTATGAAAGAGCTGTCCCAGTGATCGAATCACCTGGGGATTTCGATCGGAACCTACCCAGACTCGATCCATGAAATCCGGGCCCGGTAAATGAAGGCTTTCCTTTTTGATCTTTGGTGTATGGTTCAGAATACTGTCTGCATCTGCACCGAGCATTTCTTTGATTTTGGCTGTATCCATATTCTTTTTCCTGGCTTCTTGTTGATGTCGAAATTAGTTCCCATGAACCGGGCCCTTCTTTCCGGGCATCCGGCTCCCTCTGGAGCGCTATTTATTTCAGTGCTTCGGCGCTGATCCCCTGATTTTCAGAGCGAGGATATACCTCTATTTCCAGCTGGTCATTCAGGCCGCCTTTCATTTTTTCCTCTGCCGGAATAATGGTGGTGCGAATGAGTTTCAAAACGTACTGGTCGGTTTCGAATATTCGTTCCCCGGTTTTGATTTCATTGCCCGCTTCCGTTGTTTCGCTGTCCGGGCCTTTGCTTATGGCGGCCTCTTTCAGTCCAAAAGCAGAGATGATATCCTTTTCAAAGGAGTCTACGTTTTCGCTGATGTCGCGGCGAATGATCCGTGCTATGGCCAGCTTTTCCTGATTGAAATACAGTCGAATGGTGTACGGCTCTTCAGGCTTTTCAGCGTCTGCAAAGAGATCCGATTCATTGATACCTGCATCCTCTGAAATCGGATAAGAGAGAATCACCAGATCCCCGGAATCTTGAACCAGGGTCCATCCCTGGGAGGAAAGTCCGGAAACGGCCCGGTCGCTGGCTTTCCCCCAGGCAAAGGCGGCGGGCCCTGGAACCGGCGCAGAAACCTTCGTTTCCGAGCAGCTGAAGATGAGAGCGGAAACCAGCAGCAAAGACAGTCCCCGATAATTAAATGAATTCATTGCATCCCAGATCCATGCGAAACCGGGCCTCTTCAAGCCTTTTTCATGGCGGCAGTGCAGGTCCCTGAAGCAAATCGAATTTTGTCACTTTCTGGCAGGATTGTTCAACCAGGAATTGCTCACCGCGTTGCAATATGAAAGACTCAATCTTCCGTGGAGGGTATCCGAAGAGCGGCCGCAATTTCCGCGACTGGCCGGACAGCGGCGGGTGCAAATTCGCGCAAAAATCGGGCAAAATCAGGGCATATATAGTAAAAAAGGAATTGCATCCTCGCAATCTTAATGAGACATAATCCATTTGCAGAGGATTCATCATGCAATATGGAACATTGAGAGGCGAATCGGTACAGAAATGCCTCATGCAGCTGCGCAGTCAGTATGGGTCCGATGTATTTGTCATCGACACCCGGGAAATCTCCGAATCAGGCTTTCTGGGCACCGGTCTTTTTAAAAAGAAGATCTACGAAGTGGATTACATGATCAAGGAGCAGAACGCTCCCTATCATAATCGAAAATCGCCGGAACGTAAATCCAGTACGCGCAAGAAAACCGCCGAGCAGGCCGCACTATCCTTTCTGGCTGGAGGATCCGCTTCTACCGGGGATGATTCCTGGCCTTCCAGGGAGAAAAAATCCCGATCCTCCGAATACCCGACATCGGTCCGAAAGCCCGCACTTCCAGCTACAGAGGCGGCCGAGCAGTGGCCATCCACGGAAAAACGGGCCCCTGCTTCACAGGGCCAGAAGGAGGACTCTCAGGCGGAATCGGGAAAGAGCAGAGAGGAAGTTGATGTTCCCGAACTAGATCAGCTCATTGCCTCGCTGAAAGCTCTAAAGGATGAGACAGGCAAGGATCTGGAGCGGTCCCGCGGCGAAGAGAAAAAGGAAGAAGAGTCGGATGCCCGGATGGAACGACTGCTAAAGAAGATGGATGCAATGGCACGGGCCGAAGGAATGCAGAACTCCTGGTCTGCTCCGGGCTCCTCCCGGAATGCTCCCGGCCTAACTCAAGGAAATGCACGTGCGCCTGCTTCTCAGCAGGTAATCAAGGTAGCAGAGCCTCCCAGCGCCGAAGAGATAGATGCACTGTGGTCCGATAAATACGATCCCACCAGGCCTGCCGCAGAAATGCCCGCCGAGGCCGAATTAAGTGATGAGGAGCTAATGGCTGCCGCAGAGAAGGAAGTGGAGCGTCTGGCCCAGCCCGAACCGTCCATGGCGTCCTCCGCCGGTCGGAAGCTTGAAATCAATACAGGTAGAGGCTGGTCCGGGGCTTCTCTGGCTGGCAGCTCAAATCAGAGCTACAATGATCCGGAGTCGGAACGTGGCACAATGACTGCGGTAGCTCAGGATCCAACTGCACGCAAATTTATGCAAATCCGACAGAGGTTGCTGGATTCTAGTTTGTCCAGCGATCTTGCAGACCGCATAATTCGAAGCGTTGATGACAGTCTTTCTAGAAATGACAGGCAGCAGCCAGGTAGAATCGAAGAGGTTACTCTGAGCAAGCTCAGCAATATGATTCGGATGGTGCCGGATATTGCCCCTCCCAGAGGTGAGTGCCGGGCCGTAATGCTGGTAGGGCCTACCGGAAGCGGCAAAACGTCCAGCATTGCCAAGCTTGCTACCCGGTATCTACTGCATGAAAAGAGAGAGGTTTCTATATATAACCTGGATCTGTACAGGCTGGGTGCAACGGAAATGCTCAAAGTGCATGCAGAGATTATTGGCGCACCCTTTTATGCTCCTCTGAGTGTAGAGGAATTCCGCAAGCAGATGGATGAGGATCCGGCAGAAATTATGCTCATCGATACGGCTGGAATCAGCGGTCGGGACGGACGCCTTCAGGATATCCAGGCATTTCGGGATGCCTGTCCTGTGAAGCTTGATGTGCATCTGACGGTGGCTGCAGGCACCGAAAGTCGGATGGTAGATCGGGTTTTTGAGACATTTGACAGCTTTGGATTCGATAAAATTCTTCTCACGAAGCTTGATGAAACAGATTTTTTTGGCGCATTCATCGAGCATGCCGATAAATTTAACAGGCCGTTCTCGTTTTTGATGGATGGTCCAGGCGTGCCCGGCAATATCATGGATGCCAGACCAGATGACCTTGCCCGGATGCTACTGGACTGAATCGGAAAAACGGTCTAAATTATCGTTGAAGAGAGACCGGAACAATGGAACGATTCGAAAAGGTCAGAAATGCTCGAACGCAAATGGCGGAGGTTCTGGCTGGAGTCGGTCCGGCCACCGTGCTGGAGCGTGAGACGTCTATGGAAAGCATCGCTGAGCAAAGCCCGACGGGACCGGGCACAGAAAAGGCAACCCGCATAATCTCTGTCACCTCCGGAAAGGGTGGGGTGGGTAAAACCACCGTATCCGTGAATCTGGCGATCAGCATGGCGCAGCTCGGCAAAAAAGTCCTGCTGTTCGATGGGGATCTTGGTCTGGCGAATATCAACGTACTTCTGGGAATTATTCCCGAACACAATATCTACGAGGTGATGAAAGGTCGCCGCAACCTGAAAGACATCATCATTCCCACAAACTACGGAATAGACATAATCGCCGGCGCCAACGGAATCAGCCAGCTGGCAAACCTGAGCGATGATCAAAGAGAGCATTTTCTCACCGGCCTGGAAGATCTTCCCGGATACGATGTAATGATCATAGATACCGGCGCCGGTGTGGGCTCCAATGTAATCGGCCTGGTAATGCCGGCGGACGATGTTGTGGTTGTTACCACTCCCGAGCCCACTGCCATCACCGATGCCTACGGAATGATCAAGAGCATCGTCGCCAATCGACAGGAAAAGACCATCAAACTGGTGGTGAACCGCGTTCCTACTGCCGTGGAAGCCAAACGAGTGGCAGATCGACTGATTACTATTTCCTCTCAATTCCTGAAAACAAACGTGGAAAACCTGGGCTTCATCTTCGAAGAGAACCTGGTGCAAAAAAGCATCCGGAGCCAGCGTCCCCACGTAGTACTATACCCCGGTGCCAAGAGTTCTGCCTGCATGCAACATGTGGCCGCCCGCCTTCTGAATCGCGAGATTGAAGAGGAGGGAGAAGGTATTTCAGGATTCTTTTCAAAAATATTTCAGATGGTGGGGATCGGAAACGACTGATCCCGGGCATCTGAATGTCCCTGCAGATTAAATTCACCGCCGTATTTGCCCTGCTGGGGCTTGCTGTTTCCCTTGTATTCGGGCTTATGTCTGGAAACAGCTTGACGCACGTAGTGATCACTGCTTTGATCTGCACAGTTCTCTCCGCGGCCCTTGGTGTAGGGGTATATCAGGTACTCAAGAATCGGGTACCCGAGTTTCTTGACCTATTAAGCGGCAGTGGAGAAGCGTCGGATCTGGCAGAAGACGAACTGGGCAGCCTGGATGCCCTGGATGCTTCCGGAGACGAGGATCTGCCGGATGAGGGCGGTGAGTCGCCGTTCGCCGAGGGCACAGAGCCAGAAAGAAAAGAATTCGGGGATCATATCCTGGTAGACAAAGTGAAAGTCAAAAACAACCCGCGCCTCATGGCTTCGGCCATTCGCACCATGTTGTCCCGGGATGAATAGCCTGTCGAATGTCAAAGATCTACGAGAAATATAAAGACGAAGACGAACAATCCCTGTGGCAGCGATATCGCAAAGAGGGCCTGCCAGAGTTACGGGATTTCTTTGCAGAAAAGTACGCTCCGCTGGTGAAGTATGTCGCAGGCAAGGTTGCCATCGGTATGCCTCAAAACGTGGAGTTCGATGATCTCGTAAGCTATGGTTCTTTTGGCCTGTTGGATGCTATCGAAAAGTTCGATCCCAACCGCGACATTAAATTTAAAACTTACGCTATGACTCGTATTCGAGGAGCGATCTTCGACGAGCTTCGTAGTATTGACTGGATTCCTCGCAGCATTCGTCAAAAAGCCCGTCAGGTTGAAGAGATCATCTCTCAGCTGGAAAATAAGCTGGGTCATACTGTTGAAGATGAAGACATCGCCAAAGAGATGGGAATCTCTGTGGATGAACTTCAAAGTCTTCTTACGAAGATTTCCGGTACTTCCATCATATCTCTGAACGACATCTGGTACATGGGCGATGATAACGATGAAGTGTCTTTCATGGAGACCCTGGAAAGTCCTCAGAATCTTAATCCAGATTCTCTTATCGAGAAAGAAGAGATTAAGAGTGTAATCGTTGAAGCCATCAAGACTCTTCCAGACAAAGAGAAAAAGGTTATCGTTCTATATTACTACGAAGATCTTACGTTGAAAGAGATCGGTGAAGTCCTGGAAGTTACTGAATCTCGCATATCTCAGCTGCATACCAAAGCGATTATGCGACTGCGCGGTAAACTTGTTCGCATGAAGAATGCTTTGAAGAAATAATCCTTAACCGGACGCCGGTCGATTTTCCCTATAGCTTCAGTCGCCTTCCTTTTAAAGCCAGGGAAATCTTTTCTCGAAGATCTTTCCTGGTAAATGGCTTTCTGAGATAGGAATGGAACACGCCCCGGTCCAGAGAATCCTTCAAGGACTCATATTCGTGCGCCGTTACTGCGATGACCGGCAAATGAAAATCGTTGAGTTCCTTTTTCCAGCTAGCGATTAAGTCAGCACCGTTCTGGCCTTCCAGTTCAACGTCGGCCAGGATAATATCGTATCGGTTCTCTGTGATCTTTTTTCGCGCCTGCTCGGGATTCGCGGCCCGGTCCAGCAGGAATCTTTTTCCATCCAGGAAGCGATGTACCAGATTTGCAAGAAGATCCGAGTCTTCAATATGCAGTACTCGTATTTCGTCCGGGAGTTCAGCTGGATCCCTCGATGGTTGATAACGACTGCCCTTTTCTGCTCTGGTTTCGCTTTCCCGTAGAGTTTCGCTTCCCGGCATGGCTTTGTTTTTCTGCAAGGGTTCTCCATCTTTTGTGACGGATAGGGGAAGATGGATTTCAAACCTGGTTCCCACCGGGCGATCCGTATCCACGGTAATGAATCCTCCTGTAGCCGTTAATAGCAGTTGAGAAAGATACATTCCAAGGCCGGCTCCTTTCTCTCCTTCAGTACCTGCCAGGGGCTGTAACCGTCTTTCCGGGTCCAGGAGCTGGCGGGCCCGATTGGCACTCATCCCGATTCCCGTGTCATCGATGCGAATGAGCAGCAGGCTTCCGTCCCGCAGTGTGTGGATTCTTACTTCGCCTCCGCTACCCGTGTATTTGATGGCATTCATGACAATGTTTCTCACCACTACTTCCAGTGAATGGGGGTCGATGGCGACTCGAAAGTCTCCGGGCGGCGGCTCCAGCACCAGCTTTACTCCTTTCTGCTCGCTGCGAAACTGAACATCTTTTCTAACCTGCTCCAGACTATTGCTCACATTTGATTCCAGACTCTCAGATTTCTCCGAGGCCGAAGCACGGGCCCATTCCAGCAATCGCTGCAAAAGGTCCATTGCATCCTGTAGCCCGCCGCGCAACAAATCCAGCTCATGCCCTTGTAGCGATTCTTTGCTTCTGGAAAGGTGATCCAGGAGAGTGTAACTTGTAGCCAGGGGCCCCCTCAAATCGTGGCTCAGCACAGAAAGCACAATCCTCTGAAATTCCTGATTACGAAACGACCTTTGATTCGCATCCACCAGATCCGAGACCATATTGGCGCTGCGCAGGGATAGAAGAATGTAGGGTACAATACTGAGCAAGAGTTCTCTTGTATTCTCTGCGAAAGGAAGCTTTGCCTCTCTCTGTAGAAAGATCAGGGCCCTGAGCGAATCTCCTTCGCGCACCGGGATACAAAGCGAAGAGGGAAGATCATACGGATGGGGCCAGGTATTGAGAGCAGGATCCTCATCGTCCGGGCTACAGGTTCTTTGCAGGGAGTGTAATTCTGAGAGATTCAGTTCCAAGTACTCTGCGCCGGTTTCTGTGAACGGAGCGGAATAGATTGCCCTCTGTTCCGGGATGTAAATGGAAAGACGTTCTAGATGGAATGCCTTTTTCAATGACTGAAACAGGTTCAAGGCAATGGTGCCCGGCGAATCGCAACCAATTAAAGAGCGTGCAACATTGCTGAGAATTTCGGCCGCCCTCAGGGATGCGCTCACTCGTGCCTGCTCCTGTCTGGCCCGGGACGCTCCATGTGCCAGGGCAGCCACGTGCCCCATCAAAAAGAAAAGCAGCCCCAGAGAAACAAGGTAGGGACTTTGAATTGCATTTAGCTCTACCAGAATATCATGTATTACGAAGATGGAAAGTGCAAGAAAGCCTGTCCCGATCAACGCCGCCGATACAGGTTCTTCTTTGCGACCAAGAAAAATAGCTCTTCCCGCAACCACGAGCGTCGCGATAAGAAAAAAATGATTGGTTGGGGTAATCCTGGAGAACAATGCCGGCGGCAGTATCAACACCGCCAGCGAGAAGAATAAGAAGACTGCTGTTATTACTCTCAGTGGAAACCTATGAATTTTGCCGGGAAATAGATGATTCATTGAATGCAGAAATGCAGCAGGCGAAAGCAGAACTCCCAGGTATTCGAAGCGGTAATAAAGACCAAACGGCAGGTCCGGAAATATGAGCAGAATCGGATGCGAATTGGTACTCAATTGCCGGAGGAGGGCAAATAGAGCAAAGAATCCAAAGTACAGCGAGGCTCTGTCTGTACGGTTCAAACCAAATAGAAGAAAGGAGAAGCTGGTAGACAGAAGCAGCATTCCGGCCATTAGACTATCCACCAGAAATGTGCGATGAAGATGACTTTCTGCAGCTGTTAGCCTGCCTATTCTGGGAGCATTCCACATTCCTCCGGACTTATCGTGTCCGTTCGAAATCTGAATCAGAAGATGGATTGGAGAATCCGGTAGAGAAACCACCAGAGGACGCATTTCTCCTCTTTGTTTGTCCGGATCCTTGCTCACGGTTCCATTTCGCGCTCTCAATTCGCCATTGATCCAGAGTTCAAATGCAGTGCCCTGGTAAGGCATAAAAAGCCCGAGTTGTGGCGTTTCTTCTGGTAGCCTGATATTCAGTCTATAGGTTCCAACCCCCAGTCCTGGGACCGGACCGGACTCCATCTTGTACGAAGTCCAGGCACCGGGCACTACCTGGACAGAACAGCCTGAAGGGGCCCCGTTTTTGAAATCCGATTCCGTCAAAAGTTGGTCGGGGCAAAAGATCCATTCCCCGGACAGCACCACCGTGGAAACCGATGCCATGGAAAGAGATTCCAGATTGGCCAGGCCTGAATTTATTTCGGGAATCTCTCTGGCACCCGCGCAGGACATAGCAAACGCAAAAATGATGAGGGCAAATCTGTGCATGATCCGGTAGCCCTGATTCCATCGTCGAAGGGAACGAAAGTCAATGGAAAGCTGCATTCGTTCGAATAATTCCGCTGCAGGGATCGATCCCCGGCTTTAAGGCCCATTTTTCGGATTCTAAAGCGATGTGGTCGGAGTTGATTTTCCCTTTTTCCTGTCAATATTTGCATCCGAAATATTTGCTCGGGCATTAAGTAGGCCCAACCAATTGCCGAATGCTATTAATGAGGTATAGCCTATGGACACCCTACAGGTAAATGGCATAAATCAGAACAACGGCACCGGCGCCAGGCAGCAGGCTTTTCAAGTCTCCAGGACAGAATTGGCCAGAAAGCTACAGGCCGGCAATCATCAGGACGTTGCAGATACTCCTGAGAATCGGCAAAACGTACAGAAAGCCATCGATGCACTGGATATGTTTTCCAGTGATAAGAACACAAATACTCGCTTTCAATACGCCGTTCACGATGAAACCGGAACGATTCAGGTAAAACTGTATAATTATCTGACCGGAGAAGTTGTTCAGGAGATTCCTTCTTCCAAGCTACTGGAATTTGCATCTCATATGCAGGAAATCTCGGGTTTGCTACTGAACGAGCAGGCCTGATCCCCCTCCCTGCCCGGGAGGGGGCCAGGATTTTTGTTTGCCAGGTTCTGATGGTATTCTCAGAATCCCTGGATGCGTATAAGTGTAATTATTCCTACTCTGAATGAACAGGAGGACCTGCCGGTTCTCCTGGATTCTCTATCCAAACAGACCCTTCAGGACTTTGAAGTCATCGTTGCGGATGCAGGTTCCAAAGACGATACTATAAAGATCGCAAAGAAAAATAAGGCGCGAGTTGTTCCCGGTGGAATGCCCGGAGTGGGGCGAAACCGCGGTGCAGAGGTGGCAAAAGGAGATTTCCTTTTCTTCTTTGATGCCGATGTTTCTCTCCCACCGGATTTTCTGGAGAAAGCCAACAAAGAAATGCAGGAACGTTTCCTGGATCTGGCAACATGCGAATTTCATCCGGATTCGCAACTGAAGCTGGATGAAATAATGTTTCGCTTTGCCAATCTCTCAGTAAAGCTGAATCAGGATATGAATCCTCGCGCAGCGGGATTCTGTATTTTCATTGCTCGAAGGCTTTTTGAGAGAGTAGGTGGTTTCGATGAAAGCCTGAAGCTTGCGGAGGACCATGATCTGGTTCAGAGAGCTTCAAAGTACAGGCCTCTGCGAGTTCTGGAATCTACGCATCTGAATGTGAGTGTTAGAAGACTGGAAAAGGAAGGTCGATTCTCTTTGATTCAAAAGTATTTCAAGGTAGAGATGCATCTACTGTTTAAAGGTAACGTCAAAGACGACATCGTAGATTACGAGTTTGGCAACTTCGCAAAGAAGTCCGAAAACACAAAATGGCTGGATGATCTGGAAAAGAAAATCATTCAGATGGAAAAGGCTTACAATAAGCTGTCCGGGCCAAAAGATCAACCGCAGGATTCCGGTAAGAAGCCCAGCAAGGAAAAGAATGACCTCTTTGAAAAGATGAAAGCCGGACTGGATACTCTGGTGGATGCGTTTACGAAATCTCCAGAGGAAAGCCTGGCTTCAGACAAGAAGTCCAGGGCAGATGCCGGCAAGGCTAAGAAGTCTAAGAAATAGCCTGAAAGCCAGAGGATGGATTGCCAGATGTTGACAGGTAATGCGCCGGTTTGCATCCGACGGGCCAGCTGGACCGGCTTTGATGAGACCCTGTCTCCTCCAACGACGGGTATTCTGAAATCTGGCATTCAACTGTGTCGGCGCCAGACTCTGCCAGGTACTTCGCTTAGCCAGAGCTTAGCCGGAGCATATAGCCGGAGCTTGGCCAGATTGCAGGTCAGGTCATCAGGAAGTCCCGGTACCAGAGTCCGGAATCCTTTATAGTCCTTTTCTGTGTTGAAAAATCCACGTGAACGATTCCGAAGGTCTTATCGTATCCTTCTTTCCATTCCAGGTTATCCAGTAAGCTCCAAACAAAGTAACCCTTGAGGTTCACTCCTTCCTGAACGGCCTTGAGGCATTGTGCCAGGTATTCGTTTATGTACTTTCTCCGTCGTTCATCGTGTATCTGGCCATCTTCGAACTTATCATTGTAGGCGGCCCCATTCTCTGTGATGTAGAGTGCCGGTATCTCAGGATACTCTGCGAATTTCTTCAAGATCTGATAGATACCGGCTGGATGCACCTCCCATCCCATGCTGGTTATTTCCACGTCCTTTAGAGGCTTGTGTTCCCAGAATTTTAGATAGGGCATCCACCAGGCGGATCGTACTGTTTTACGCGAATAGTGATTAATACCCAGAAAATCGAAAGGATACTGTACCATATCCATATCGTCGGGATGTATAATGGATTCCATCTTTCGCAAAAATGGTAACTCTTCTGTTGGGTAGCCTCGCCCTACAATGGGATCCACATACAAGCGATTGAAGAAGGCATCATGTCTTCTGAGCGCAGCAAGATGCCGGGGCGCATTGGAAGCAGCCTCTCCTGCCAGAGTGGATACTGTTGTGCCAATTTGAATGTCCGAGCGAACGGCGGCCATGGCTCGGGCGGCTTTTCCCTGGGCTACCATGGTGAGGTGCGAAGCCCGTGCGAACTTTGCAGGTCCTCGCTTTTGGGGCGGAAAGTAGCCTATGCCGTACCCCAGAAGAAGAAACACAAATGGTTCATTTAGAATGATCCAGTGCTTTACACGATCACCCAGTTCTTCTACCATCAGTCGTGCATATCCTGCGAAATGATCTACAATCTCTCGATTCAGCCATCCACCCTTCCTTTCCAGCGCAAGGGGTAGATCCCAGTGGAACAGAGTAACATAGGGCTGGATATTGTTGGCCAGGAGTTCATCCACCAGGCGGTGATAAAAATCCAGTCCCGCTCGATTGATTCCTCCGGCAAGAGTGCCATCTGGCAGAACCCTGGGCCAGCTCACAGAGAATCTATAGGCCTGCAGTCCCATGGATTTCATTAGAGCTACATCTTCTTTCATGCGATGGTAATGGTCGCATGCAACATTGCCGGTTTGCTTTTTTCGGATTTTTCCTCGAGCTGCAAAATCATCCCAGATAGAGGGGCCTTTACCATCTGCATCGTGGGCTCCTTCGATTTGATATGCCGCGGTGGCTGCGCCCCAGACGAAGTCTCCAAAATCCGATGCTTTAAGTTTTCCGGCTGCGGATGGGTCCATGGGGCCAGTACATCATTTCCTGCGTTGCTGGCAATCGGTTCGACGGGTTCTGCTGGCCCATTCCCGTTTACTGACATCAGGTGTCCCGCAGGCTGAATCCGCAGTCGTGGCCCGGGCACCAGGAAATTGCGTTGAACTTACTTCATACTGTTAATAGATCTGCTGCATGACAGATATAAGCAGACCGGGCTGGAAACGATGGGTCCTGAGGCTTACACTGGCGATTCTTATTCTGATCGTCCCGCCATTTCTGGTCAGCGCAGGGCTGGTTACTCTGGTAGTTATTCAGGACTACAACGGCATCTGTCCCGGGATCATGGATATTCCGGCCTACGAATGTAGCGTCTGGGAGTTTGCCGCCAGAAATAGTATAAGCCCTTTCGCCCTCCCCCTGCATTTGCTCATCTTCATGGCCTATTTTGCCATCGCCTTTCCAGGTATCACCGCGGTGCTTATCTGGAAATGGTTCAATGAAAAACAGCCCTCTGCTTCCTGATTTCTGGCCGGAGCAGAAGCCCCATCGGACAATAAAAAAGGCGACCCTGAGGCCGCCTTTTCGTTCCAGAAAGCAATGCTTTACTGGTAACTATTTCAGTCCTATTACTTGGAGTAGAACTCTATAATCTTCTGGATGTTGATCCTGGTAACAGGCACATCGTCTGGAGACGTGATGCCCATATATTTACCGGAAATTCCATCTTCCTGGAGTTCCAGGTAAGGAGTGGGGTTGTTTCCTGCAGGTCGGGCTTCCAGTGCAAATTTTACACGATCCAGCTCTTTCGATGCAGGATGAACGCCGACTACCTCACCAACTTTTACCTGGTAGCTGGGAATATCTACACTCTGACCATCCACAATAACGTGGCCATGGTTGATGAGCTGTCTGGCATCGAAGATGCTTCGAGCAAGACCCAGTCGATAAACCAGGGTCATGAGTCGAGATTCCAGCATGTAAAGGAAGTTATCTGCTTTGTTTCCTTGCAGTTTGGATGATTTCTCAAACGTCTTGAAGAATTGCTTTTCCATCATTCCGTAAGTCAGACGAAGCTTTTGCTTTTCCAGCAACTGCTCACCATACGGAGATCGCTTTCTTCGGCGAGAGCCGGGGCGGTGTCCAGGTGCATAGGGTCGCTTGATGGACGGACATTTTGGATGGTTGTAAAGGCAATAACCTACCGTACGGCAGATCTTATGCTTGGGTTTTCGAATTGTAGCCATTTTCCTCTAATCCCGTGGCCTGTCCTCGGAAACCTGTAGGTTCGAAGTTAGCTCATCGGGGGCAGCCGCTAATTTTGTCCGCTGGACTCATCCACCGGACGCGGTGTTTCAGCTCATTAAAAAATGAGCCTGCCAGAGGTCAGAGCGCCAGAGAAGCCCTGTCTGTAAACTGAAAAAGGCTTCGCAAGCTCTCTACGGAAGTGTTTTCCCGCGGCCCCGGGTTCGTCTGTCCAGAGGATCGCTGTTCGGTCTGCGGGGGCCTGAATAATACTTCAGCCGGCGGTCTGCAGAATGCGACATAATCTCGGCCTTTGTCGCAAACGGAGCAATGTGACATAATCCAGCCCATTGTCGCTTCCCGGTTAATGCGACATAATCCACCGCGAACCCAGCCGTGGGTTATTCCAATAACAATCCTGCTTGCCCGTGCCGACCGGGCTGTGGACCTGTACGGGATGTCCGATACTCTTCCAGGAAATTCCTCTCAGAGCAGGGAGCCACTTCAGCCCAGATTGCAGGAGGCCACTCGATCCGGGTTACTATTGATCAACATTTCTGGTGTGGATCGTCCGGGCATTACCCGAGCAATTACGGAAGTTCTGGCCCATTACAACGTCCAGATCCTGGATATGGGGCAGTCCGTAATCCACGAAAGCCTTTCCCTGGGAATTCTGATTCGCATACCGCCGGAGCAGCAGGGGGCTCCAGTGCTCAAGGATCTGCTCTTTCGAGCCCATGACTTTGGAATCCCTATCAACTTCACACCTATTGATCAGCAATCCTACGATCGATGGGTGGGGCATGGAGGATTACCCAGATACATCGTAACCCTTCTGGGAAGAGATCTACGGGCCGGTCATGTGCATCAGGTGACCAGGTTGATTGCGGATCAGGGTTTGAACATTAACTCCATTCGCAGACTTTCGCGACGCATTCCAGGTGGCGAACTGGCAGATCTGGATCAGTCTATGGAGCCGGAAAAACCGGTGGAAGGTTCACGGCGAAGACCGCCTGTCTGTCTCGAGTTCCAGGTCAGTGGAGCGGATGTAGATTTCTCCGGATTGAAAGAGACGTTACTTTCGGCAACATCGGAACTGGGAGTGGATATTGCATTCCAGAAGGATGATCTGTATCGAAGAAACCGTAGATTGATTGCATTCGATATGGATTCTACTTTGATTCAGGCGGAGGTCATTGATGAACTGGCCCGAGAAGCAGGTGTAGGCGAAGAGGTGTCACGCATAACCGAAAGTGCGATGCGCGGCGAAATCGATTTTAATGAAAGCTTCAAGCGACGGGTGGGGCTGCTAAAAGGAATGTCCACGGAGTTCCTGGAAGGAATCTATGAAAGACTGCCGGTAACAGAAGGAGCTCCTCATCTAATCAAGGTGCTTAAATCCATAGGCTATAGAACGGTTATCCTTTCCGGTGGATTTACCTTCTTTGGCGAGAGATTACGAAAACGCCTGGGCATGGATTACATTTTCGCAAACGAGCTGGTAATCCGTGATGGCCATGTAACCGGTGAAGTGCAGGAGCCCATAGTAAACGGCCAGAGAAAGGCACAGCTACTGGCAGAGATTGCCGAGAAGGAAGGAGTGCGAAAGGAACAGGTTATTGCAGTGGGCGACGGGGCCAACGATCTTCCTATGCTGGGAATGGCCGGTCTGGGAATTGCCTTTCGTGCCAAGCCGGTTGTGCGAAAGGAAGCCGATCAAGCCATCAGTAACCTGGGTCTGGATGCCATCCTGTATCTACTGGGTTACCGGCATGAAGACTTCCCGGACGAGCTCTAGTCATCCCTTTCCAGGAGCCTTAGAGTCATCAGGCGAATCTTTTCCAGTCTTACCTGACCTTCCAGGGTGTCATAAAACTCGGTGGAGGCCCGGGCCAGCGAATTCATCAGGGGCTTTATAGTCGATTCATCATCTCCTGCCCATCGGTTGCGAATCAGCAATCCGGCGAAGTCTCCCTCCACCAGGAGAATTTGATCCATCCTTTTTTCCGGTGCATCGGGAATACTCTCCGGCTCCGTTTTGTAGCACTTTGCGAGAAAACTGGCTACGTGCTTGATGGGAATCTGTCGCAGGAGTTCTTCCAGTATGGACTCCATATTCAGCCGAACCACGCTTAACGCTACAGCTTTATCTTCCGGACATGTCTTGAGCTCATAAACTTCCCTGGCCATATTAGAAGATTACAATGCAGCTGTGACAGTTAAAGGGGACAGGCTGTGCTAAAATCACCGGAATATCGAACAAAACGGGTCCCCGATCCCGCCGGAAAAGTAGCCGATTTCGTGGTCTGGAATTGCTTTATTGACTCTGTGACCGAATCCGAATCTTCGCAAGAAAACAACTCCCGAACAGATCCCTTAAATGAAGCGCATATCGAAAAAGACTCCAGAAATTGGAAAGACTCGAAGGATTTAAAAGACTTAAAAAACTCGAATGGCCCCACTGAAGAAAAAAAGCCCGAAAACCAGGGTCCCCGGTCCGGGATGGCGCGCAGTCGATCTCTGGGCAGTCTTGTAGGTGGACTGGGTGCATCCCTTCTGGGTGCGATGGTAAGAAAGCCCTTTCAGAGCCAGGAGCAAAGAGCAGGGTTTCTGGAGTCCATGTGGCTGAAGGAAGCTCAGAGAATGGTGGGCAAGCTGGGTGAACTTAAAGGTGCGGCCATGAAATTGGGGCAGATGCTCAGTTTGCATGAGCATATTCTACCGCCTGAAGCTGCGAAGATCATGGGCCAGCTTCAAAAAGCTGCGCCACCCATCCCATTCGAAACGATACAGGAAGTGATGCAAAAGGAGCTCGGCGAGCGCCTGGAACTTGTGGAGAAAATAGATCCTGAGCCATTCGCATCGGCCAGTATTGGTCAGGTACACCGAGGGGTTCTGAAGGATGGCACCGAAGTTGTTTTCAAGGTTCAGTACCCTGGTGTGGATCGTGCGGTTCGTCAGGATATAAAGCAGCTTCGCTGGATGGCCGGACCCATGGTAAACTTCATGACCGGTGGCTCTGCAGGACCTATTTTTGATGAACTTGAAGAAGTGATGATCCAGGAGCTGGATTATGTGCAGGAATTGAAAAACCTGCAGGAAATGCAGAGCATCCTTGAAAATGAGACAATGCGAGTGGTGCCAGCTGGATTTCCGGAACTGAGCAGTACAAGAGTGCTTACAATGGAGCTGGCCCATGGGCTTTCCTTCGAAGAAGCTCTGAATCCACAGGTAGATCAGGATCTAAGAGACCGATGGGCTCAGTCTTTTGCCAGAACCTTTGCCCAGGGAGTATTCGCTCATCGCTTCCTGCATGCAGATCCAAATGCTGGCAATTTCGCATTTCGCAAGGATGGAAGTCTGGTGCTCTTCGATTTTGGATGTATGAAGCGAGTGCCCTTTGCCATCTCTCGCGGCTATGGGAATCTACTTCGAGCCATCTTTTCTGAGGAGGATGAAAGAATCCCGGAGATCTTAAAGGAAGTTGGAATTCACCGCGCGGACGGAAGGCCGGTGGAAGTTTCCCTTCTAAAACCCCATGCAGATTTGATTCGTCAGGTGTTCGGCCAGGATGGATTCGTATTCGGTGAGGATAAAGAGCTCTATGATCGAATATTTGAGCTCAGCCGGCAGCAATGGTTTGATTCCCTGGGAATCAAATTTCCAAGAGAGATTCTTTTCATCCATAGAACTCTGGCGGGGTACTTTGGAAATTTCAGTCGCCTCAAGGCCCGGGGCCCCTGGAGAACAATACTCCTGGAAGCTCTGGCCGATGCTGATGTAGAGGATGGAATACAGAGACAATCCGTAACCGCATTATAGCGAATCCTCCCTGGACAAAGAAAAGGGGCCTTGCGGCCCCCTTACCCTTTCAGATCTCTCGCCCTGTTTTCTTTTTAATATTGGACGAAATTAAGCCAGAAGACTTCGAAGCATCCAGGCTGTTTTTTCATGTACATGCAATCTTTGCGTAAGCATATCTACGGTAGCTTCGTCATTTCCTTCCTCTGCAGCCGGGAAAGCATCTCGTAGAGTCCGGATAGTAGTTTCCTGAGCTTCTACCAGGTTCGCCAGCATTTCTTTGGCCGGGGGCACATCCGAATCTTCCTTGATGCTGGTAAGCGCTCCAAACTCAGCATAACTGCCCGGTGCATAGTGTCCCAGAGCACGAATCCTTTCTGCGATTTCATCCACCGCAGTCCAGAGCTCATTGTACTGTTCCATAAACATTCTGTGCAGTGTATCGAACATCGGCCCGGTGACGTTCCAGTGATAGTTATGCGTCTTCAGATACAGGGTGTAGGTGTCCGCCAGGACTTTTTTCAGCCCGTCCACAATCTGGGCTCTGTCCGCTTCTGGAATTCCTGTGTTCATAGCAGTTGGGTTCATCGAATACCTCCTGTTCCCACCAGTTAGCACTATAGGATTAACTGGATCTAAATTTAGAATAATTCTAAATGCGCTACAGGCAAGTCTTTTTTGTCCAGGGGCTGCTGGTGCGGGTTTTAATTGGAATTTCAAGGCTCGATTGAGGGAGTGAAAAAGTCTCTGGAAAATCCATCCCCGGATGTTGGCCTGTGGATATGCTTGCATACGGTGAAAGGGAAGGGCTACCAGATGAGATTGAAAGGGATGAGACCACCGGTTTTCCCCTTATTTCGCAGGCCGATGGTATACTGCAGCTAATACTTGCCTATCTTGAGCTACCCTACTCCGTCACCGAGCATGGTTGTGGTAAGAAAGCCAGTCTCATCATCGACTATTTGCTGAAACTGGGAATCCCGGCCTATGGTCTTGCACGGGGGATGGCCCTGGAGCCGGACATGTCTCCCCGGGCCATGGTAGAAACGGATTATCGCAATCGCTCACAGGCTCTGGTGGCAGCCAACCCATTGCACTCACTATGTGATCTTAACGATGAGCGGTTGCGCTCAATGCTACTGGAAACCTGCAGCCAGGTGGATGCGACTGAAGGAGTCATTCAGACCGGCCCCTATATATTGCGGCATGATCCAGAGGTGCAATTCGTTCAGGCAAGAAGTCACATCTATCCCATTTTATGGTTCTGGGATCCAGATGAAGTAAAGGCCCACCGGCTGGTCATCGACCCGAGTCTCGATCGGACTCGCCTGTTTCCTCCGGCGGAGGTGCGCCGATTGCTCCATTGTTCGGAAGCTTTGATGTTTCAGGCACCTCTGCTGGGTTACTTTCGGTTGGATGTTTTTTCTCTCACTTCCCGGCAAAGCGAATCCCTGAAATCAATATTCGATGCAGGTGAATTTCATTCCAATCTGGAAGCTCTAAACGATAGAATCGAAGATCTGAGTCAGGATGAACATGCAAGACTGATCCGCAGTATGAATGGAGCACAGGAAGGATCTCTGGGAGATCCCGCCGCCTGGACCTATGCGAATAACCTGCAGGGTTGGGAAAGGTCCCAGGACGAAGAGCAATATAGAAATACCGGTCGCGGAGAACCGCTAAGATTCCAGCGGAGAAGGTTAATTCGGTCCAGAGAAGGCCGGCAGGGGGACGCTCCGGCGCGACGGGCAGAGCTCCGCGATACTGTAGATAATGCAGAAATTCTGCGTATTTGCGCTGATGATGCGGCCTGGTCTGCCAGAGCGCTTGCCCCCCTTGCCGATGTAACCATGACCACCGTCTATTTTAATTCACTACTCAGACTTAACGAAGCATTGGAGAATAATCAGGATCTACAGAGTTTCATTACAGATCCAAAGAAATTGCATGAGATGCGAGGTCTGGGCGTGCGACTGCGAAGAAGAGTGGACTGGCTGGCCGAGGCATCCATGAGCCCCGAAGGGGAGATCGATGCCCGTGCTCTTTCTGCTCCGTACTTTGAGGCCGCGCTGGAAACCATCCGGCAGATGAATGCTGCCGGTCTACATGTCTGTATAGACCGGGTGGGCAATCTACATGGGCTGCTGGTAAAGGATGAAGAGGCCTATGAGATTCGCAATAGTGCCATGAAACCGGAGTTTCTGGCACAGTCTATTCACCATGTATCCCATATTGACTCGGTTAAGAATGCAGGACGCTTTGACGGTCGTCTGGGAGTAACCGGAGGTATTGAAACCGCTCATATCTTTTCTGATCTACATAAATATTTCTCCCGTACCATTCTTTCCACCAATTGTGATGTGCGCACCCATGTAAGCGCTTTTCTAGGCGAAGAGATGACCTTTACCGGCGAAGGGGTTTCCATGCCAGGAAGTTCCGCCGTCGCAGGAAATGCTCGTCCAGAAGCTATTCATAAGATGCGAAATCATGAAGGCCAGGTGTTTCGGGATCGCTTTTTGGAATTCCTCCAGTGGATTTCTAAAAAGCAGATGGATGGGCAGGTAGTTCTCTTAAATCAATTTCCCGAGCAGGGCAGCGACGATGACCTCATCCAGGCCTGCTTTGATCCGGTGCATTTCTTTTCCCGGCATAGTTTTGAACGTCACATCGAGCAGGGCCCTGTGCTGGATCGACTCAAGGTTCCCATGGCTCTGGTTTCCCATATCATGGGAATTCATCAGGAGGATTTTCATTTTACCGGCGAGCAGGCTGAAGCCGCGGCCCTGGATTTTAATCGCAGACTTCGGAACCTGAGTCTTGAAGAATCCTTTCAGGGGCTTCGAATCACAGTGGGGATTACTGGAGGCGAATCGGACTTTGTGTGTCATGAAGATGGAAGGGCGATGCGCTGGACTCTGGATGGCGAACTGAACCATGCCGGGGCCACCGCGGTAGAGGATCGCAAAGATCCAGGAGTGGCGGCGGCCCGATTGGCCGAAGAATTCTACAGGTTGATTCGAGAAGAGGAAAAGGAATTTCCCGGGGTCAAAGGGATTACAGGCAACGTTCGATTCTATCCAGGAATCAATCGAAACGTAATTCCAGGATCTGTGAGCCTTACGCTGGCTGTTAAGGGAGATTTGCCAGACGATGAATATGACAGCCTCGCTCGAGAGCTGCACGGATTCGCCGTAGGAACCCTGGGAAAGAAAGTACCCGCCGGAGGAGAAGGGGTTCGTCTTTCTCGCATGGAGCAGATGAGCTTTGTGAACGTTTATGGACGGGCAGTAGCTTCTATTGATCTTCGCACAGCCGAAAAAGAGATGTCCCATGAGTTTCGCCGTCAAATGGAGTCCATTATAGACGCAGTGGAAAAGCAATTTGATGTAAAGATACAGGCCTCCGTACAACAGCAGGTAGATCCCTATGGCCTGGCCCGTTCCGGGCAGGTACTTTTGATGGAAAGAAGCTATGGCGGAAGTCACAACCCCAACGAAGCCGAGCTACAGACCGACCTGACCAGGGGAACCTTACTGCAATTTCAAACCGTGCATGATCTATTCGCGGAAGGGAAACTTTCCGAGGGATTCAACCTCTACAGGTTTACCGAATCTCGTATACCGGAAACCTACAGAGATAAGCTTTCGCGCTTCATATCTGGAGCCCTGCATGATACCTGCAACATCGCCGCAGCTGCCAGCAGGGCCTCTGATCAATGAGCAGGGGTAGTGTATGGCACGTATCAGGGCGCCCATTTGGGCGCCAGGTTTCAATCTTACATGGATAATTGCGGTGGCTCTATCGCCCTCATGGATTTCTATTCCGGACTGCTATTTGTAAGCATATATTCCATAATATCCAGAAGATGAATGGAACCTACCAGTTTTCCGCTTTTGTCCAGAACTGGCAGGATCTTGATGATATCTCCGTCCAGCATTTGATGGATGGCATGGGATAGTGGATCTTCCGGTGAGCATGAGCGAATGGGAAATTTCATGATCTCTCCGGCAGTCTCTGCTGTTACATGATGCAGAATCTCTCTTCCCGAGTACCTGGAGAATTTTCCGCGATAGGGTCCTCGGGCCTGCGGAGGTTGACTGTGCAGATGAAAATCCGACCTTCGCGTATGCTTGAGGTGGCGTGCCAGGTCTCCCAGACTGATCAATCCCTGGATTCTATGCTGTCTGTCCTCAACCAGGATTATGCGATCTTCGGCCAGGTTGGTCATCTGATCCACCAGGGCCGGAATAGGGAGGCTCTCCGATACTACAAGCAATGGATCCTGTGCAATCCCGGGTCCTTCCAGAAATTGGCCAACGGTCGGTACGCTTTTAGATGTCATTTTCTGTCTGCCCCGGATCAGAAATAAGTTTGCTTCGCACCGAATGGGATTCGCCGGCCAGAACCAGTGCCCTTCGAGTGAAAAGTGGACCCAATAATTCGCTTACTGTAGTAGTAGCGATAACTACGCTCAACAGAATTTCTTCGATATTGCCGGGAAAGTTCAGTCTGGTTCGCGCCTGAAGTGCCAGCCCCAGGGCCACCCCTGCCTGAGGCATCAGCGCCATTCCCGTATATTTTCGAATGGCTGGATCGGCATTCGAAAATCGGGCGGCAAGATAGGCACCGGAAGCTTTTCCGGTCATCCTTGCCACAGAATAGCCAAGAGCCAGAAGCCAGGCTCCTCCCAGAATATCCCATTGAATATGCAGTCCCGATATTATGAAGAATAGAGTGAAAATGATGCTTTCGAAGGAATCGGAGATCACCGAGTAGATGGAATCAAAGTGCTTGTAGCTGTTTACCAGAGCCATGCCCAGCACCATACAGGCTAGCAAACCTCCGGCCTCCAGGTAGTTTGCCAGGCCCGCACAGAGAAGAATGACTGTAAATGTGGGAAGAAGCATACTTTCTCTTTGCTCCACGCGGTCCAGCACCAGCCTCAGTACAAGAGCTCCAGCCAAACCCAGAAGAACCGAAACCCCAATTTCTCGAAGTGCATCCAGAAGAGATAGAAGCAGGGTGCCTTCGTATCCCAGTAGCATTCCGGCCCCGGCCGTGGCCGCTGAAAATGTTATGAGAGCAAGGCCATCGTCTGCAGCGACGATAGAAAGAACGATGGTGGTCAGTGGTCCTCTGGCTCTCTGTTCATGAACCACTGCAAGAGTGGCTGCCGGAGCCGTGGCCGCTGCGATGCTTCCCAGCACCAGAGCCAGTGCCAGGGCAATGTTCCATGGAAGTCCTGCGAATTGCCAGGCGATGGTGAAAGTCGTGAGCCCTACCAGAATGGTAGCTGCATAGAACTCGGAAAATAGAACGCGAAAGACCAGATTACCCAGCTTTCGCAGGCGACTCCACTGCAAGCTCCCTCCAATCAGAAAACCGATGATGGCCAGGGCCAGCTCCACGATAATTTCTGTTTGCTCCAGGAATCCAGCAGGAAGGATGTCCAGAGTTCCCAGCACCGCTCCGGTGAGAATAAACAGGCTTACACCGGGAAGACCCAGGCGTTCAGCCAAAAATTCGCTTCCAAACCCGGCCAGAAGAAGCAAGCCTATCCAGAGTAGAGGAGTTTCCATACGATGCTATGCGTTTGCCTGCTATTTGAACGAACCAACTCTCCAGGAGCCTGCTGACATGTCCGATCTCAAGTTTACACGCATTATCGCAACACTGGGCCCGGCCAGTCAAGAAGAGGATCAGATTAGATCATTGATTCGATCCGGGGCCGATTGCTTTCGGCTGAATTTCTCCCATAGCGATGGGCCGGGCCTGGAACCCTACATTAAAAAGGTTCGTCAGATCAGCGAGTCCGAGGGAAAATATATCCCACTACTGGCCGATATTCAGGGGCCCAAGTTAAGAGTAGGGCACCTTCCCGGGGAAGGTGCGGAGCTCCTGGATGATCAGCTTTTCACTATTACTCATAGAAAAGTTGAGGGCAGTGCTGAGCAGGTGCATTCTCCCTATGAGCTACTATCAAAGGATTTGCAAATCGGACATCGAGTTCTACTTGCGGATGGAAGTATTGAGATGGTGGTAGAGTCCATCGATGGCGAAGATGTGCGCTGTCGAGTTCTTCATGGCGGCCTGCTAACTTCCAACAAAGGTATGAACTTACCCGATACAGAAGTTAGCGCCGCTACCCTCACAGATAAAGATCGCCGGGATCTCCAGTTCATAGGAAAATCAGACATAGACCTGGTGGCCGTTTCCTTTGTGCGCAGGGCCAGTGATATTCGCGATGCACGAGACATTCTGGGAGATTCTCGCATTCCAGTGCTGGCCAAACTGGAAAGACCGGAGGCCCTGAACCAGCTAAACGAAATTCTGGAAGAGGCGGACGGTGTGATGGTGGCCCGGGGAGATCTGGGAGTGGAAATTGAATTCGAAAGGGTTCCTTTTGTCCAGAAGCAGATTCTACAGAGGGCTTCGGTGCGAGGCAAATGGGCCATCGTCGCCACGGAAATGTTACGAAGTATGGTGGATCATAGCAGGCCCACGCGAGCGGAGGTGACCGATGTGGCCAACGCGGTACTGGATGGGGCCGATTGCGTAATGCTTTCGGAAGAAACAGCTATGGGCAAGCATCCGTCGGTGGCCGTGCAGGCCATGATTCGCATACTCAAGGCAGCGGATTCTGCCGATGCAGACCACCGGGATAGATTCGAAGCAGACATTGTTAGTTTTGCCGCCGGTGCCGCCGGTGCCGCAGTAAGCGCGGCGGAGCGATTGGGGGCCCGGGCCATTGTGGTTCTGGCAGGCTCCAATGTAACTGCACTTCTACTGTCAAAATGGAGATCCAGAGTGCCTATCCTGGCTTTGTCCGGCGGCAAGAGCACCCTTCGCAGACTGAATGTTCTGAGAGGAGTGATTCCAGTGGAAATCCAATCTCAGGCTGGCATGGAAGAGCAGATTCGTCTGGCTGATGCAAGGTTGCTCCAGGAAGGCTGGGCCAGTGCTGGAGATACCGTGGTAATTGCCGGGGCCATACCTCTGGGAGAGGGAAAAGAAACAAACTCCATTCGCTTCCATCGTGTTCGAAAACCGAAAGCCTGAAGCTTTCCACGGCAGCCAGTGGCCTTGCGAAGCGTATAAAAAGCAATGCCACTGGCCGGGACGTCCAGAACCCGTAAAAGGAATAAGCCGCCTTATCGTCAGATTGGCAAATGGCGGATCAGGACGGACCGAAGGATTTCGCCGGCCCGTCCAAAGGATCAGCCTCTGGTAGACCGGCCCAGAACCATTCCTATGCCACCAATTACCAGGCCGCCCACAAGAATCAGCGCTGCGATCCAGGGATTATCGGTGAGGTCCATATTGCGATACTGAAGATGCATATCCCAGATGGAGTTTACCATACTGGCGCCTCCCAGAAATATTCCAACACCGCCCAATGCGCGAAAGATCGAGGAAATAAAGTTCATTCAGTTGCTCCGGAAATACTAGAATTGAGGTCCAGAGCTTAGAAAGGTTTAGTTTTCAGGGAAGCCTTTTTCTTTACGGTGGGAAAAATTACTTTGTCAGTATTTATTAGTTCGTACAGGGGATTCTGTAGGCGATACTCTGACTCAACGCCTGGGTAGCGGCATCCGAGGTCGCAAAAACAATCAAATCGCCGTTCGGAAGTTCTACAATGGACTGGGGCTGATTGGTAGTATTATTCGTGAAATGGGCCGGAACATTGAGTCTTCGCACTACGCCATATCGCAGCACATGAACCCTCAATTGCATATCAGACGTAGTGGGACCGGCCCCGATTGCCCAGACGACGGGCCCGGTTCGAGTGGCCAGCAGTCCGGATCCCAGATGAGAATTCTCCACGATGGTATCTTCTGCAGACCAGGCCCCTCCGGCAAAGCGCATGAGCTTCACCGAGGAGGGGCCATAGGCCGGAACAAAGAAATCATTTCCTTTTACTGCGAAAGCTACAGGAGATTTCTTTTGGGGGTTGGAAAAGGCTTGGAAGCTGTATGTGTTTTCGGTTAAGGTGAAAGGTTCTCGTATCTGATTTATTTGAAGCGTTGCCGGATTGGAGCCATCCACACTTTCATATTCCACCGCGAAATCTGCCAGGCCGTTACTCTTGATCGGCGAAAGGAAGGGACCTCCCGGCGATGTGCCGGAGTTATCGAAGTATACGTTGGAGCTGGAACCATCGTACTTTCGCAAGAAGGATAGTAGTTTGGAGTTCGTCCCATCCGATACGTTTCCCGTGATGTAGAGTGCACTTCCGCTACTGGCCACTCCCTGAAAGGATGTAGGTTCGCCGCTATACTGATACTGGTCCAGTGTGCTCCAGTTACTCAGGTCGCTGGAAAAGCGTAGAAATCCATTCAGGCCAGCGCCCGAGTCGCCACTTCCTGCCACCGCCACTCCGTCATTGCTGAACTCAATTTGTCGAGGGCTGGCTCCAGAACCAGGATTGAAGGAGTCCAGAATGCTTATGGTACTCAAGCTGAAATCTGAACGCGCCACTATCCAGGTTCTGGAAGTACCGGAATCCTGATGGCCTGCGATGAGAATGGAATCCTGCGACGGGGAAATACGGGCATCAAAAATCGCTGTAGGGCCAATGCCGCTTTGAAATTCTACAGGGCCAAGACTCTGAATGGGACCTTCATAGGTGCACTGAACGGCCAGGCGCGCAAACAGAAATTCTGGTATTGGGTTACAGCCCGGGTCTCCGGGTAGGCATTGCTCTTGCTTACATCGGATACTCAGAGCGGGGAATAGAAGGATGATTACCAGAATGTGAGTGGCAAGTCTCACCCGGAGATCTAATGCATGGTAATGTTTATTGTCAATAAACTAATATACTAAATTCGCAAAGAAGGGCTCTGGCTGGCCGAATTTTCCAATGTGTTATTCGAAAGCTCCCATTTTTTGGTAAGAATATTGCACTGATTCGCTGGTTGGAATACATTCATGAAGTAATATTCAATATATTCGGCGGCTTGCCTTTAAAGTCCCCCGCCGCATAGCGCTCAAAATCAGATAGAAATGTAGCCAGATCCCACCTATGTTCGTTTAAAGGATTCACATTGTGGACATCATGCAGGGCTCGCATCGCCAGAGCTCTGGCCCCATTGATATTCTCTCTTTTCATATGCTCCAGGGATGCCGCTATCTGAATGAAAGATTGTAGAATTGATGGACGAGGCTGATCATTGAGAATCCAGATTTCTTCCATTACCTCGTGAGCTTCATAGTATTCGCCAGCATTGATACAATGCACGAATTGATTCAGCTTTGATTCGGGTAATTGAATGGGTGGCATGACCCTTTACTGATTTCGACAGGCTCACGGATCAATGGTTTTATTGTTCCGGTTCAGCTACTCTTTCCCTGGCTATTTGAGGAGCCTGTATATCCCGGAGCTCTTTATGCTTTGCGGAGCTCTATATCCGTCCTTGCGATTTTTATTCATCCCGGAGTTCTCGATCCATCCTTGAGTTCGCTATCCATCCTTGAGTTCGCTATCCAGAGATGTGCATAGCTACCGGGAACCCAGGCTTCGCATTAATGGCCGAGTCTTAAAACCAGCTACTCTTTCTACGCCGACTTTTCTTTATTCCGATGGCACCCAGAAGGCCTCTTGTGATTTCCCGCGCCACGGTGCGCCCTACGTCTCGCACAATCTTGCTGTCGAAAACCTTTTCCATGACAGACTCTTCATCCTTTGTTTTGCTGCCTGATTTGCGAGAACTGGATTTCTTTTTTTCTTCCTTCTCTGAATCCTCACTCAATCGATCTTCTGCCTTCTCTGTCAGTATTTCGTAGGCGCTTTTTCGATCGATGGATTCGTTGTATTTCTTCGCCAGGCTGGAGTTTGAAACGATCTCGTCTACTTCGCCAGCCTTCAATACGTCCATGCGGGAGCAGGGAGCGCACATGAGACTGTGAGCCAATGGGGTGGGTTTTCCTTTTTCGGTAAGCCCTGTGACCAGAGCTTCACCGATGCCCAGTTCTGTGAGCAGTCGATCGGTTTTATAGTCATCGCTCAGAGGGAAGTTTTCGGCTGCGGTTTTTATGGCCTTTCTATCTTTGGCGGTAACCGCTCTCAATGCATGCTGCACTCTGGTTCCCAGCTGGGAAAGCACAGCCGCAGGCACATCCTGGGGATTCTGAGTTACGAAGAACAGTCCCACTCCCTTGGAGCGGATGAGTTTGGTCATGGTCTCAATCTGCTCCAGAAGAGTCTTACTTGCGCGATCGAAGATTAGATGCGCTTCATCGAGAAAAATTACAAGTTCAGGCTTCTCTGGATCACCCAGTTCTGGCATTTCCTGATAGATTTCTGCCAGCAATTGAAGCATGAATGTGGAAAACAGAGCGGGCTTACTCTGCATATCCATCAAGCGAACAATAGAGATTACTCCTTTTCCATCTCGCTTTTCCAGGAGATCCTTTACTTCGAAGGACCGCTCGCCAAAGAATTCATCTGCTCCCTGTTGTTCCAGGGCTACTACCTTGCGAAGAATGGTACCGGTGGATGCGCCGGAAACCTTTCCATATTTTTCTTCAAACGCTTCCTTGCCATCTTCCATTACGAAGGACATGGCCTTCTTTAGATCTTTTAGATCCAGCAGTAGCAGTCCCTCATCGTCACAGAACTGCATGATTACAGTTAAAACAGAGGCCTGGGTTTCATTTAGATCCAGGATCCGTGAAAGTAATATTGGACCGAATTCGCTTACAGTGGCTCTCAGCGTTCCGCCCTTTCCCTTTTTAGTCAGCGAATAGAGCTCGCAGGGCAGGGCCTGAGGCTCATACTTCGCGCCAATGGTTTCCATCCTCTTGAGGATGCCATCGCTCTTTTCGCCGGGCGCAGCAAGACCGGAAAGGTCTCCCTTGATGTCCATCACCAGGCTGGGCACTCCTTTGAGCGAAAGTTCCCCGGCCATATGTTGCAGGGACTTCGTTTTTCCGGTACCGGTGGCACCCGCTATCAGTCCGTGACGGTTCAAGGTTTTAAGGGGAATTCTTAGCTGGCAGCCCTTTTCTGGTTTTCCATCTTTCATGGCAAGTCCCAGAAGGATGCTGCTTTTTTCGTCCAGATCGTAGGATGCCTTGATGCGAGAGGCGAAGTCTTTAGCCATAGCCCAGATTGAAAGATTTATCAACCGGGTCAATCCAAACGTCTGTTGGAGGCCAATTTGACCCGGTGCCGCAAGTCGAAGGTTTCGTTCAGTGCGATGAGCCCCAGTGCTTTTCTATGAACGAGTCTCTACCGGAACCCACTCTGTATCTATTGTAGTGTACAGGGTTTTTCTTGTAGTAATCCTGGTGGCACTCTTCCGCAATCCAGAACTGGCCGGAGAAGGGCAGTATCCTTGTTACAATGGGTTTGTCAAAGGGACCGGATTTTTCCAGCTCTGCTTTGCTGGCTTCTGCTGCCTTCTTTTCTTCTTCGTTGCGATAGAAAATTACCGTGCGATACTGCTCACCTATATCGTAGAATTGTCCATTGTCCTGAGTTGGATTGATGTTTCTCCAGAATATTTTCAAAAGCTTTTCGTAGCTGATTTTGCTGGCGTCGTATAGCACCACTACCGATTCGATATGTCTGGTGGAGCCAGAAGCCACTTCTTTGTAAGCTGGATTCTTTTTTTCTCCTCCGGTGTAGCCCGAGATTACCTCTTTAACTCCATCGATCTTTTCGAAGGGGCCTTCCATACACCAGAAGCATCCGCCCGCAAATATGGCCACCGAATACTCCGTGTTGTCAAAATCAAAGGCCCTGGTAGGTCCCGGTTCGGCATTGGCAGTAGACTGTTCGCCACAGGAAAGAAGTACTGTCAGAATAGAAACTACCAGGAACAGGCGGTGTAACTTGATCTGTGGTAGTTTAAGCACATTCCCTGCGCGCATGCCGGATCCCACGCGCATGCCGGATCCCATAAACTCACTCTTTCTCTGTTTCGCAGTATTTGAAGTCATTTCATTTCCCTTCCTGAAGGCCAGATTCAAGTTCAGGGCCATCACCCTCACAGTCGGGATTCGACCCTGGCTTCGTTGAGGTTACTTTTTACTGAAGCTGCCTGGACCCTGCGAGAGCTCGTTAGTTCGTCGAATGCCTGATGAGCTGGGCTCCAGGGCAATCAGCGATTGAACTGATGGACTTTCTTTGCCAGAATTTGCACATGTTCTGAGCCGGAATGTGTATTTCAGCCAGCTCCAGTGAGCGGCCGTTGCCTGAAGAATTCGGGCTAAAATCATTGACCGATGGAGTTAAATGGCGACATAGATGCCTATGGAAATTGTTTTTACGTCCGATGCCCTGATTGCACTACTTACGCTGACTATCCTGGAAATTGTTCTGGGAATCGATAATATCATATTCATTTCGATTCTTGCAGGTAAGTTGCCTGAAGATCAGCAGGGGAAAGCCCGCCAGATTGGTCTGGGTCTTGCCATGCTCATGCGAATACTGCTGCTTCTTTCGCTTAGCTGGATCATGGGTCTTACCAAACCTCTATTCGTAATTACAGATTATCTTACCTTCCTGGATCCTTCGGACTGGGCCGCCATTTCTGGTAGAGATCTGATTCTTCTATTCGGCGGTCTGTTCTTGCTGGGTAAAGCCACTGTAGAAATCCATGGGAAGCTGGAAGGAGAAGAGGGTCATGGCGGAGCGAAAGCAAAGGGTAAGTTAATAGCTACCCTGGTGCAGATCATGCTTCTTGACCTGGTATTCTCTCTGGATTCCGTGATCACTGCTGTGGGAATGGCGGACCAGCTATGGGTAATGATTGCCGCGGTGGTAATCGCTGTAGGAGTAATGATGATATCGGCCACCGCCATTAGCAATTTTGTCAACAAGCATCCTACTGTGAAGATCCTGGCTTTGAGCTTTCTCCTCTTAATTGGTTTCTCTCTGGTAATCGAAAGTATGGAATACCATGTGCCTAAAGGCTACATTTACTTTGCCATGGGATTCTCAGTTTTCGTAGAAATGCTGAACATGAAGTTTCGCAGCAGTCGAGGCAAGCCAGTGCATCTGCACAGTGCTTATACCGAAGAAGACTCTGCCAGATAGAACTATCGCTGGAAATTCTTGATTCTCGCGGTTTACTCCATATGTATAAGAAGGCGCCTCAGGGCGCCTTTCTTTGCGAATGGATGCCATTGCCCCGGGTTTGGATTACGCGTCTGAGTACAGGGGAGATAGTTCTAACCAGGACTATTGAGAGCGAGCAACCCGGGCTCCATAACCTGGATCAAATCCTGAATGCCATCCTCTTCAATAATTAAATCATCCTGAAATAAGACCATCTTTTTGACTTCCCCGTGTGTGCAGTGCAAAAAATGTGGCTCAAATCAAAATGCAAACCTCATTTAAATCCCTGGGTGTGGCAGATGAAATTCTGAATGCCCTGGAAGCAAAGGGCTATACCAGCCCCACCCCTATTCAGGCTGCTGTTATTCCTCAATTGTTAAAGCCAGGCTCCGACGTGATGGGCCAGGCAAGAACCGGAACAGGTAAGACCGCTGCTTTTGGAATCCCACTTTTGCAGCGATGCGATCCATCCATTAAATCTGTACAGGCCCTGGTGCTGGCGCCTACTCGTGAGCTGGCCATGCAGGTCTGCAGCGAAATGCAATCCATGCAGGGAAAAAAGAAACTCAAGCTGGCATTGCTTTATGGCGGAGCGGCTATGTCTTCGCAAATCCAGGCTCTGAAGGCTGGAGCTCATATCGCGGTTGGGACCCCTGGTCGCGTACTGGATCATATTCGTTCCGGCAGACTCAGTCTGGATGATCTGCAATTTCTGGTTCTGGATGAAGCCGACCGCATGCTGGATATGGGATTTCAGGAAGAACTGGAAGCGATTGTGGAAAGCGCGGGCCCAGAACGACAGACCCTGATGTTTTCAGCTACGTTTACGCCTGAAATCCGCAAAGCTGCCTCCACCTACATGAAAGAGTATCAGATGGTAAAGGCGGAGGATACCGGCGTATCCAACTCCAATGCACGCATGGTAGCCTATGAAGTGTATGGCCGCGATAAGCGAGAAGCTCTTCGCAGGATCCTTCACACTTCGGAAGACTTTTACGGCCTGATTTTCTGTGCGCGAAAGTCCGATGTAGATGATCTGGCACAGTTTCTGGCAAAGAAGGGATTTAGCGCAGAAGGGCTGCATGGAGATATGTCTCAACCGGCTCGCGAAAAGGTTCTGGGTCGTCTTAAAAAGAGAAAACTGCATATCCTTGTGGCTACCGACGTGGCAGCTCGAGGAATCGATATTAATGACCTGGGATATGTAATTAATTACGACATGCCCGATAGTGCCGATGCTCTGACGCATCGTACGGGCAGAACAGCCCGGGCCGGCCGAACAGGGACTTCCATCTGTCTCATTACTCCATCCGAAGCGTCCAGGTTTCGCGCTCTGGAAAAGCGCACCGGTCTTATGCATGAAAGACTGCCTCTACCCGACCGAGAAACCGTTAGCAAAGCCCGACTGGAAACGGCCCGTTCTGCAGTAGAACGCGGTGTAGGCAACAATCCTACACCGGAATACGAAGAGTTCGCCCGGGAGCTTCTGCAAAATCACAGTGCAGAGGACCTGGTTTCCAGCCTGCTAAGGGATCGATTCCGGGACATGCTACTGGAAAGCTCTATTCCGGAAATCTCTGTACCTTCTCCTTCCAGTGAAAAATCCGGAAGAGGAAAAAATCGCGGCGAAGGCAAAAGCGGGAAAGGAAACAAGAAGTCAGGTTCCAGGGATGGGTTTCGTGCTTCCAGAAAGTCTGCGAATCGCAAGCGAAAATACTCTGGTTCTTCTGAAAAGAGCGAAGGATCGTCTGGATCCTCCGGACGAAGAGGAAAGCTCAAGAAGTCAGGGGCCGGTCGCCGGTAGAGTTTTTAGCCACCCCTGCCTGGTTCTTTCTAAAGCTTGCCGGTGCCATTCCGAAGGTTCGCTTGAAGCTCCTCGAAAAGGAAAACGGCGAGTCATATCCTACAGATCGGGCCACATGCTCTATGGTGCCTGATTCCTGCTGAATCAGGCGTGCCGCTCGTTGCATGCGAATCTGATTTAGATAATCCATGGGGCCGGTGCCCGTAACTTCCTTGAATCGACGGGCCAGGGTGGCTCTGGATAGGCCCTGGGCTCGCGCCAGACTTTCCACTGTCCACGGTCGGTCCAGAGCGTCCTCCATGGACTCGATAGCTCGAAGTACCGCTTCATCGGAATAAAGGGCGCTCCAGTGAGTTTCGGATTCATTCTCCAGAATCCAGTGCCTTAGAATATAATGAAACAGAGTATCGGTAAGTCTGCTGAGGATAATGTGCGAAGCATCTTTGCGAAGGAATTCCGCAGAAAGCAGTTCCACCAGACGCTTTATGGAATCATGGGGCCCCAGGCTGGAACCCCGAATATGAAAGTACTCCGGCAACGCGCGAAATAATGGATGCATCGGTCCTGAAGGAAACAGGTATCTACCACTAATGAATCGGGTTTCGCTTCCGGCCGGCGGCTCTTTTGCAGAATTCGCCGCCGCTCCTTCGCGATATTGCTCTATATCAATGGAGCTGGCATATAGATCCGATTTTATCTCATGATAGAAGCCCCTAGAAAAAAACACCAGGTCTCCGGGATTCAAGTCCAGTGTTTGATTGGTAGTATTGCACTGAACGGTGCAAGCACCTCCCAGGATTACATGAAAACTGGCTGTAAAATCGCATGCATACCTGAGCCCCCATCGGCCCTCCATTCTGGCCTGGGCTGCCACAGAGCCCTGAATGGACTCGGATATTCGACTCAGCAGATCCACGGATTCAATCTAGGCATCAATCTCATGGCGGTCATCTTTTTTTGACGATAACATGCTGATCGTCTTTCAAAATGAGACGATTCGTTGGGGAAAAGCGACTAACAGGCATTTGCGTCTAATCCTGCTTTGTTATCCTTACCTGGGAGGCATTGAAGAGAAGCCCGACAGGCACTATATATGGCGTTTCGGGTTTCAAGGCAATCGCTGTCTTTGAATTCGGCGAAGTCCGTTTTCGGCCCAATAATCTATGGATAAACAGGAGAAACCAGGATGAAAGTATATGTTTTTGGAGCCACCGGCACAGTAGGCCAGCCATTGGTGGAGGAATTGACGAAGCAGGGACATGAGGTTCTGGCCGTAAGTCGCAAACCAGGCCCGGAAAAAAAAGGAGTGCAATACGTAGATCCGGAACCTGCAAATATGAAAGGAGCCGATGCTGTGTTCTTGCTAAGCCCCGGCGGTCTGGCAGATCAATATTCAGTTCTAAAGCCCTACCTGGACGAAGCCAAAAAGATCAAGCCCGGCAAGATTGTGGCCATGACCGCATTCGGAGTTGAATTTGCGCCGGAGGAAGTGCCCCTGAGAAAGCTGGAGCTGGAAGTTCTGAACAGTGGATTGAACGCCACCATACTGCGTCCTAACTGGTTCATGCAGAATTTTAACAGCTACTGGATTCAGGGAATTCTGGCGGATGGAAAGATTTACTTCCCGGGCGGCGATGCAAAAGCAGGCTTCATCGATGCCCGAGACATTGCAGCCTGTGCAGCCAGCGTACTCACTGGCACCGACTATTCCGGGGAAGGCCTGGGATTAACCGGACCGCAGCCTCTGGACCATAATGAGGTGGCTGCGAAGCTATCTGCGGCCACCGGAAAGGAAATTCAATATGTGGATGTGGATCCCGAGGATTTCAAGGTGTCACTCAAAGAGGCAGGGCTGCCCCAGGATTACATCGAGGTGCTCTCTGGCATCGCGGCCGGACTCAAGGCCGGTCAGGCCTCAGCTGTAACGGATTCGGTCCAAAAGATTCTGGGCCGAGCACCTATTACATTTGATCAATATGCCAGAGACTACGCATCGGCTTACCAGAGCTAAAAGAATGGTCCCGCTCTTCGATTGAGTCTTCAGCGGCGTATTGCAAGCTATAGAATGGTTTTGGTGACAGGGTCTCTTGGGAGGCCCTTCGCCATTCATCGCATACAGTGTATCCATCTGAAATTTTTCGTTGGCGACACTAGTCCTTTGGAAATAATCTGAAAGAAATAGTGCCCGGAATTGTTGGTTACTCTATATGCGTAATATTTCTATAAGAAGAGCCTTTCTGTCTGTATCGCTTTTTGCTCTTTCTTTTGCGGTTCTCCTGCCTCTTGTTGCCTGTGCAACCGGGGAAAGAGGACGTCTGAAAGAAAGCTCACACCCGGCTACCTATTCCTGTGAATCTAGATGTCTCTCTGGAAACTGCAAAGACGGGACCGGGAAATTCGAATTCGCTGATTGCAGCGTTTACCAGGGTGAATTCGAAAGCGGAATGAGAAATGGGACCGGAGAATATCGATTTTCATCCGGCACAATTCTGAAGGGATACTTCAAGGATGGACGCCCGGTGGGTGCATTCGAATACAGATTTCCGGAAGGTGCTGTATTCAAAGGTCGCATTCGTCAGGACATGGTCAGTGGTGATTCAGGCCTTACCATCAATGGAGCGGATGGGTATCTGGAGTTGAATGGAGAGCGACGGCCCTGTCGAATCAGGGATCTAAAGCTTCTATGCGATGCCACTCAGCAAAGAATTGTGCGAAAAGACAACCGGGATCCGGGAGCGCCGGAAGATCTTGAGCCAGGTGAAATAAAGTTCCTTCTGCTCTATGCACCTGGAAGTGCCAGGTTGCTTCGAAACGATGAGGAGTTCTCCGTTAGTTCAGGTTATCCTCTGGCTCCAGGGGATACTATCATTACACGAGAGCATGCGGCTGATATTCAGGGAGAAGGGGGATTCGCAATACGATTAAAACCATTCAGCGAACTCTACATCCCGCCGGATGCAAGAAAGCACCGGGTGTTGCAATTGAATCGTGGATCCATCATTGTAGATTACAGTGGAGAAGGACCTCTTCCTTTTAGAGTTCGCTCCGGCGGCATCAACGTTGATGTTAAAGGCACCACCTTTGTGGTGGAAGCCGGAGATGAAAAGGACCGAGTTAAAGTTCGTGTTCTGGAAGGAGAGGTGAATCTAAGTCGCGATGACTCGGTTCTGGATCGAATTCGCCAGAGCGATGTGGAGAAATACCCTGAACTTTCCGAAGCAATCGATCAGATGGAGATTACGGTTTCTCTCAAGGCAGGGGATGAAGCCACGGCCACCGTTCTGGATTCCACCGAGGATGCGGATTCCCTGGCGAAAAAGGCAGTCAGCGAGCCAGCGCCTGCAGTATCGGAGGCAAGCGAAGAAGAACTGGCCAGGGATGCTCAGGAAGCCTCTTTAATGCCTGTTTTGCCGGATGAAGCTTTTGAAGAAGCCAGAGAGGCAGGTCTCAGTGAGGATTCCGAGGATAGAGAAGAGGCTGCCCGATCCATCGAAGAGAATTACAAAAAGAAAGTGCAAACCAGAGGGGATGACCTGGAAAAGCAATTGAAGCTTTCGAACAAAATCGACTCAGCCGAGGAATTCAAGAAGGCTTACCCTGTTCTGGAGGTCGTGCACTTAAACAAAGGTACCAGACATGCCGGCTCCATTATCGCTCAAGCTGGGGGTTTGCTCTTTCTATTTGCCCCGGATGGACTCTATCGTCTTCCCATCGAAGAAGTGGACTATGTAGATTACTACAATCGCGATGAGATGGATATGGATATTCTTAAAAACCCGTCCTCTGAAGGTGTGCCTGAATCAGAGCAGTAGGCCAGCCTCCGGTGCATTTTCAATTTTTGCGCGTTGATTTATCTATGCGGAACGGATCCGTGGATCTAAAGCTTGATGAGATGCGAATCCACGCAGTGCAGGGTGTTTTCTGCAGGTTTGGTCCTGTATGAATGACTTGACCATCTGAACCTCCCGGTCTGCCATTGAACGCACAGGCCCGTCCTGTCAAAGGAGATATCATGAGCGAAAAACCATTCCTGACCGATGTAAAAACACTGCGAGAACGAGCCCGTAAGGAAATCGAAAAGGGCGCTGTTACTGCAGGGTATCAGGCAGATGTGGAGCAGGTCGTGGAGCTACTGAATACGGCTCTGGCCACCGAGCTTGTCTGCGTTCTTCGTTACAAAAGGCATTTTTACATGGCCGATGGTCTAAATGCTGAGGCAGCGGCTCAGGAATTCCTGCAGCATGCCAATGAAGAGCAGCAGCATGCCGACCAGCTTGCTCAGAGAATTGTGCAACTGGGCGGAGAACCCAATTTCAACCCGGAAGGCCTGGCCACACGCAGCCATGCAGAATATGTAGAAGGGAAAAACCTGATCGAAATGATCAAAGAGGACCTGGTAGCCGAGCGAATCGCTATTGATAGCTATCGCGAAATGATAGACTACATTGGTCCCCGAGATTCTACCACTCGACGCATGCTGGAAGATATTCTGGCAATGGAAGAAGAGCATGCCGATGACCTGGTGGGCATGCTTGAGAAGATGTAGAACCCACCAACCCACCTTTCTTATAGCGCGCCCGAAAACGGGCGTCGCTTTCCATCGAATCCATCGAATCCATCGAATCCATCGAATCCATCGAATCCATCGAATCCATCGAATCCATCGAATCGCAGCAATGGTGTGCAACCAGTGCCTGCGTTTGCCTTTTCGCTGAATTGAGGCTAAGTTCTATCAAGATCCCTCTCGGGACCCGAACCTTTAATCCGTTGCACTTTTGAAGACCTGCATCCTACGTCAGTGCATCAATAACCGCCGGATACGGTGGATCTCAGCGCCGCCGCTTCTTCAAAAACATCTGCGTGGCAGGCCACCGATGCCTGGATAGGATCTGCATAGCCACCACCCATGAAGATGACCACCGGACAATTCCAGTAGGCCACATGCTGAAATACCAGTTGATTCCTTCTATCAAGTCCGTTGCGCGTCAAATCCAGTTTTCCCAGGGTGTCCTCTTTGAGTGGATCGCAGCCAGCCTGGAAAAAAATCAGTTCTGGCTCAAAAGGATAGAGGGCCCGGGGCAGAGCCTGCTTGAGGCTGGCAATATAGGTATCATCATCTGTATTGTTCGGTAACTCTATATCCACATCGCTCTTTTCCTTACGGAAAGGGTAGTTCCTGGCACCATGAATAGAAAAGGTAAGCACGGTGGAGTCGCCGGCGAAGATGGACGCCGTTCCGTTTCCCTGATGAACATCGCAATCTATAATTGCGATTCTTCTGATTCCGTATTCCCGCTGCGCGATGCGAGCACAGATAGCCAGATCATTGAACACACAGAATCCTTCACCGTGATCGGCGAAAGCGTGGTGCGTACCCCCGGCCAGGTTTCCTGCGACTCGGGACTCTTCCAGGGCCGTTCGCATAGCCTGAATACTTCCGCCGGTGATCGTAAGGGTCCTCTCTACGAACTCCGGAGTCCAGGGGCGAAAGCCAATCCGGCGAATCTCTGCATCCGTCATACGGCCATGCAGGAATGCATCCACGTAGGACTCGTCATGAACCAGAAGCAAATCATCCCTGGCCGCCGGATTAGATGGCTGAATTCGAATAGCCAGGTCCGGATTTTCTTTGATTCTGGCCTGGATTTCCTCATGCACCAGGCGATACCGATCCCGCGGAAATCGCGCATGAGGCGAAATGGCCGAGGTATAGATTTCATGATAGGATATGGGAAGCATCGATGAGACCGCGCAGGGGTACGAATGGGGACCGAGGTACATCAAACAACAACAATATGGAGTCAGACCCTGGCCTTTAATTTCTAATTCCGGCGCCCGCGGAACCCAAGAGTCCCATAGGAAGATTGTAGAGCCGGCCCAGCATCCTGCAAAAAAAGATCTTTACAAACCGACGACGGTCTGTATATGGTTCCTCCATGTCTCGAGAACGGATGGAGCCCGAGAAAAGACGTGGGCAAATCCTGGCCACAGCTCGGCTTTTGATGGTCAAATCTGGCTCCGAAGGGGTGCGCGTTGAAGATATACTCACCGAGCTGTCCCTTTCTAAAGGCGGATTCTACCATCATTTCAAGTCAATGAACGAGGTTATCGCTGCTCTGGTTGCCGAGGACTTGAGAGCATTAATAGAAGGGAAGAAGCGGCGCTCCGATGAGTCTAAAAGCGCCACAGAAGGGCTCCTTTCATTTTTCGAATATGGTTCGGACGATAGGCAGGGGAATTCCGGCATTCTAGAATCCATGAGTTCGCGAAGCCACAGGTTGGCCTACCTGGAGATTCTTGAAGAAGAGCTCTATAAGCCTTTCAGAGAGGTGCTGCGAGGAGTGCTGCAGCGAGGTATGACGAATGGAGAGTTTGCCCCGGGAAATGGTGCTGCCCTGGTTCCTATTTTCGAAGCCGTGAACCGGCAGCTCAATCGACAAGCGATTCTGCGGGAGAATGTGGGAGAGATTCCGGAAATTCGGGATTTGGCTCTGAACATGCTTTTTCGGGAACTCGGGATCTCGCAAAAGCGCGCGGTTCAAGAATTTATGGCTACCTGGAAGTCAGAGAGGTAAGAGAAATGAGACGAACGGACACGAAACACGATGACCAGCCATTGTGGAGCATTCATGACATCGCTGCCTTCCTATTCTACACGGGGTTGATTGCAGGAATCTCTTTTTCGATGATGCTGATGGAACCGACGGCACAGTCGCCGGAGGGAATCCCTGGATTCCTGGTGTGGCTTCTTGCAATATGGAGCCCCAACATAGCGGCCGGCATTGTAGCCGCAAAGAAGGGAAGACTAAAGAGCCTCTTGAAAAGAAGCCTGGGAACTCCATCGAGCCTCCCGGTGTTGGTACTGGGTATAGTGCCTCTCATCGGCCTGGCTGCAATGCTCCCATTTCTGGACGCAAGCTGGCCCGATTTTCTCGGCCTCCCCCAACTGGCACTCCTGATCTGTATTCATCTTGTTATGGGGCCTCTGGGTGAGGAGCTCGGATGGCGGGGTTTTCTCTATCCTGCTCTGAGGCAGCGCATAGGTTGGATGGGCGCAGCATTGGTTGTGGGTGTAATATGGGCTGTCTGGCACAGTCCTCTGTGGCTTATCAATTCCCCGCAGTCGCAGATTTCCTTTCCGATTTTTCTGGGCAACGTAGTGGCATTCAGTATTCTCATGGCCATTATTTTTGATCAATCTGGTCCATCTCTGACAGGACCAGTGCTTCTCCATCTTTGTATCAATATCTCTGCCGCTTTGTTTGCCTTATTGGAGTTGGGGAACCAGATGACGTATTGGACCTATTCATTGATGTTCCTCGGTGCGCTTGCCCTTTCCGGTGCAGCTGTCTATCAGTCTAGGTCGGGCCCTGGATGTATAAATCCCGAGGTTTCAGTGCATACCTCCGGAAAGGATTCCCGGAAGGCAGGCATTTCCTGATCTCACTGTTTTTTTTTCTAAAGCAAACGGGCCTTCGGCCGATGAGTCTTCTGTGAGGCATTAAAGCCAAAAGCCCTCCAGAGCCCGAATAAGCCCCTGCAGGCCGTCGTAGGGCTCAAAAATGAAGCGCAATTTTTTTGCAGCCTGAGTCGTTTTTTTTACGGTTCGGGCTAAAGCTCGTTCCTTCCTCCATCGAAAGTAGATACAGATAAAGATAGAACTCCGTTCACAGAGAAAGGGCGCAAGGATGGCCCAAAAAAAGCGGAGTGTACATGAATGCCGGGTGACGCCGGCGCGTTTCAAGGAGGAAACGAATGATAATCAACCATAACCTTTCAGCGATTAATTCCCATCGCACGCTGAAATTTCAGCACTGGGATGTTGATAAGAACATGGAAAAACTGTCCTCCGGGATGCGAATCAATCGCGCCGGAGACGATGCTTCCGGTCTGGCCGTTTCTGAAAAGATGCGAGCTCAGATCAGTGGGCTGAGACAGGCAGAAAGAAATGCCGAAGACGGAATGAGCATGATTCAGACCGCCGAAGGATATCTGGCCGAAGTGGCCGATGTACTCCAGCGAATCCGGGTACTTGCCATTCAATCTTCCAACGGTATTTACACAGCCCAGGATCGACAGATGATCCAGGTTGAAGTTTCTGCTCTCGTGGATGAAGTGGATCGAATCGCTTCTCAGGCACAGTTCAATACTATGAACCTGTTTCTGGGAGAATTCGCACGGAATTCCCGACAGTCTTCCATGTGGTTTCACATCGGACCCAATCAGCACCATAGAGAAAGAGTGTATATTCAGACAATGACAGCGAATGCACTCAATCTCAAGCAGATGGACGGAAACATCATGACGATTTCTACAGCAGAATTCGCCAATGAAGCAATTGGAACCCTGGACGCAGCGCTTGATCGAATCAACAAGCAACGCGCCGATATGGGTGCTTATTACAACCGTCTGGAGCATGCAGCCAAAGGTCTGATGGTGGCTTACGAAAACACCCAGGCATCCGAAAGCCGTATTCGCGACGTGGATATGGCCGAAGAAGCAACTGCTTTTACCAAGAACCAGATTCTGGTTCAAACAGGAACAGCAATGCTGTCGCAGGCGAATATTCGCCCGCAATCAGTATTGCAACTACTGAGGTAAGCGTTTTCAGCGCGAGGAGGAATAGTTAAACCAGCATTCGTGTTTCTCCAGTAGATGACTGCTACCGGCCAGGGATGATGTGAGCTTTCACGAGTTCGCCGGTTCGGGGCCGGTGCAGCCATCGGAAGGAGAGAATTGATAGGAACCTGATCCTGTGTACACTGCAGCCGGCCGGTTTGCCGGTGCCATTCGGACGGAGTGTGCATATGCATTCTCCCACCTGCTTCCTCAGAAATAGGTGAAAAGAGGCAAAGGAGTGCAGGATGATTATCAATCACAACATGAGTGCTATCAACGCTCACAAGGCGTTGAAGTTTAACGTTTGGGAAACAGATAAGTCAATGGAGAAGTTAAGCTCCGGCATGCGTATTAACACAGCCGGTGATGACCCATCCGGACTTGCTGTTTCTGAAAAGATGCGGACACAGATCCAGGGCCTTCGCCAGGCGGAACGTAATACCGAAGACGGTATGAGTTTCATACAGACCACGGAGGGGTAT
>MDSW01144534.1_pt1 | contig 103001 bp, 94 predicted proteins | sample 811171 | NCBI WGS metagenome assembly MDSW01 (sample SAMN05326641, study PRJNA326480) | marine metagenome | isolation source: seawater | place: Atlantic Ocean: North West | collected 2012 | reverse complement strand
CCAATTATTTGTTCCAGAAATAGGACATTTAATTTCTAATTCTTCAATCAATTTTTTTATATTTTCTAACTTTTTAGTTTTTAAGGCGGACTCCATTTTTAAATTTATTTCATCAATTACCTTTTTTCTTTCTATTATTCTGGTATTTGTTTTTAAAAATTGTTCTTTATTAAAAGAATCCCCAAATCTTTTTGCAGCTTTTACGCAGTCTTTTTCAATTTTAGTTTCAATTTTTGTAATAAACTCTTCAATTAGAACGTCTGCTCTATATCTTTTATTTGAGTCTTTATTGTCAATTAATGGATCATTAAAAGCATCTATATGACCAGAAGCTTGCCATGTTTTTGGATGCATGAAAATTGCAGAATCAAGACCAACAATATTATCATGCATATTTACCATTGATTTCCACCAATATTTCTTAATATTATTTTTAAGCTCTACACCATTTGAACCATAGTCATAAGTTGCTGCTAATCCATCATATATTTCTGATGATTGAAAAACATATCCGTATTCTTTTGCATGAGATATAACTTTTTTAAAAATGTCTTCATAATTTGCCATATTGCAAAAGTAGTAATTTATTGTAGTTTTGCTTAATGATTCAAGTTGATGATAAAATAATTTCACTTGATATTTTTGAAAAATATTTTATTTGTGATTTAAATTCATGTAAAGGGGCATGTTGTGTTATAGGTGATTCAGGGGCTCCGATTAATGAAGAAGAAGAAGAATTACTAAATAATATTTATCATAAAATAAAGCCGTATATGTCGAAAAAATCAATTGCTACAGTTGACCGCGATGGTTTATCAGAGTACGATGTTGATGGTGATCTTACAACTACATTAGTGGATAATAGAGAATGTGTATTTGTAGTAGAAGAGGATGGAATTGCAAAATGCGCTATTGAGAAAGCATATATAGATGGAAAGATAAGTTTCAAAAAACCAATTTCATGTCATTTATACCCAATACGTATACAAGAATATAAAGACTTTGATGCAATAAATTATGAAGCAAATAAAATCTGTAATTCAGCATGTAACTATGGAGAAAAGTTAGGTATACCTGTTTATGCTTTCCTAAAAGAACCACTTATTAGAAGATATGGTGAAGATTGGTATAATAAACTATTGGAAGCGGCTAGTCTATTAAAGGATTAAAAATTATTAAATGTGATTTTTATTTAAAGGCACTTTCACCAGTAATATCAAATCCTGTAATTAATAAATGTATATCATGCGTCCCCTCATATGTAATTACTGATTCTAAATTCATCATATGCCGCATTATAGAATATTCCCCAGTTATACCCATAGCACCTAAAATTTGCCTTGCATCTCTAGCAATATTTAATGCCATTTCAACATTATTACGTTTACACATTGATATTTGGGCAGATGTAGCTCTATCTTCATTTCTTAAAACTCCTAGTCTCCATGTTAGCAATTGTGCTTTTGTAATTTCAGTTATCATTTCAGCTAATTTTTTTTGCTGTAATTGGAATGATGCTATCGGTTTCCCAAACTGTATACGTTCTTTAGAATAGCGAAGAGCTGTATCATAACAGTCCATAGCTGTACCTATAGTCCCCCATGCAATCCCATATCTTGCAGAATCTAAACAACCAAGAGGCGCACCTAATCCATCCTTATTTGGCAATAAGTTTTCTTTAGGAATTTTTACATTATCAAAAACTAATTCTCCTGTAGAAGAAGCTCTTAAGCTCCATTTATTATGTGTTTCAGGAGTTGAAAACCCTTCCATATCACGTTCTACAATAACCCCTTTAATCCTTCCTTGTTCATTTTTAGCCCAAACAATAGCAATATCAGCAAAAGGGGAGTTGGAAATCCACATTTTTGATCCATTTAATAAATAGTAATCCCCCATATCTTTAAGATTTGTTACCATTCCTCCAGGATTTGATCCATAGTCTGGTTCAGTTAACCCAAAACAACCAATATATTCTCCTTGGGCAAGTTTTGGTAAATATTTTTCTTTTTGAGCTTTATTTCCGTATTTCCATATAGGGTACATTACAAGAGATGATTGGACAGAAGCAGTAGACCTAATACCACTATCTCCTCTTTCTAGTTCTTGCATAATAAGGCCATATGAAATTTGATCTAAACCAGGTCCGCCATATTTAGTTGGTATATATGGGCCAAACGCCCCAATTTCACCTAATCCTTTTATAATTTGTTTTGGGAATTTACAGTTTTGACAAGCCTCTTCAATAATTGGAGAAACCTCTCTTTTTACCCATTCTCTTGAAGCATCTCTGATTAATTTATGTTCTTCTGTAAGAAGTTCATCCATTTGGAAATAGTCAGGAGCTTGAAATAAATCTTGTGACATAATAGTTGTTAATTTTTTTACAAAAATACCTTTTTTAATAAGATTGTGAAAGCCAAGATAAAAGATATCTTTGCATAAATCCAAATTTCTAGTTTGACTTATAGTGATACATTTTTTATTATTCTCACATTTGATTTATTGCTTATATCATTTTTAAAGGCATTTTATCAGAAATTCACTAAACAATTATTTCTTTCTGTATTTGCACAAAGGTATGCGAATCAATATTTAAAGGAGGAGAATGTTTTTACGGAAAGAGTAACTTTTCTAGTTACAAGTATTATGTTATTAAATATCAGTTTATTTCTATCAAAGTTAATATTTGGACATAATCTTGAACCACTTAATTTTTGTAAAGTATTTTTATATGTATCAATATTTTATCTTTTGAAAGCAATTTTAATTCGTTTATTAGGGCAACTTTTTATATTAACTTCATTATCTAGATTAGGATTATATTTTTCATTCTTATTTGATAGAGTAATGGGTATTGTACTTTTCCCATTAATTTTGTGTATGTTTTTTTCTCCAATAGATTCTAGTCAAATATTAATAACTTTATCAGTAATAGTTATAATATTTTTTTTATTAGTAAAATTGTTTTGGTTATGGCAAATTGGAATTAGGAGCTTCGGCCTTTCTAGATATTATTTATTTCTGTATCTTTGCTCTCTTGAAATTTTGCCACTTATAGTTTTTGTAAAAGAGGTATTTTATTAAAAGAGAATAAAAAGAAAAAAAATGCAAGGAAGACAAAAAAAGGTTAAGTCTATTTTAATTTCACAGCCAAAGCCTGAAAATGGTAAATCTCCTTACTTTAATTTAGCTAAAAAGCATAAGTTAAAGATTGATTTTATTCCATTTATACATGTCGAAGAAATAACATCGCAAGAATTTAAAAAGCAAAAAATAAGTATACTTAATCATGATGCTGTGATCTTTACAAGTAAGAATGCAATGGATCATTACTTTTTAATGTGCGAAAAGCTTAGGATTAAAGTCCCTGATTCTATGAAATATTTTTGTGTTTCTGAAGCAATAGCATATTATTTGCAGAATTTTATAACATATAGGAAAAGAAAAGTTTTTACTGGAGAGCAGATGTTTTCACAGCTTGTTCCTATTTTAAAGAAACATAAAGAATGCAAGTTTCTTTTACCATGTTCAGATCTTATAAAAGAACGAATAGTAAATACTTTAGATAGTAATGGTATTAATTTTACTAAATCTGTAATGTATAAAGTTGTTTGCTCTGATTTATCTGATTTAGAGGATGTATACTATGATATTTTAGTATTTTTCTCTCCTACAGGTATTACATCACTTTATGAAAATTTCCCAGATTTTAAACAAAATAACACTAGAATAGCAGCTTTTGGCCCAACAACAGCAAAATCAGTAGCTGACCATAAGCTTATACTAGATATTGACGCTCCTAACGAGAAAGCGCCATCTATGTCAATGGCTCTTGATCAGTATATACAAATATCTAATAAGAGAAGAAGATAAATTCAAAAATGATGATTGAGGGCTCATTTTTTATAAAAAATTGTAAGGTTTTATTTTTATGAATACTTTTTTAAAACAAGAACGTCTTTGTGGTAAACAAAAAATTGATCTTCTTTTTGAACACGGAAAGAAGTTTAAAAATTCTAGTTTTTTAGTAATTTGGCAAGAAATAAAGGATGAATTATTATATCCAGTTACCGCTTTAGTAAGTATACCTAAAAGAAAAATATCTAAAGCTACACAGCGGAATAGACTTAAGAGGTTGATTAAGGAGTGTTATAGAAAAGAAAAAAAGTCATTATATGATTTCCTTTCCGCTAAAGGTAAAAAAATAAAATTAGCAATTATATATCAAAAAAGTAGTTCTATAAATTATAAAGAACTAGATTCTGAAATAAAATTAATTATTAATCGTTTAAAAAATAAATTGTGAATTTTTTTTTGAGTTATATTTTTATAATGCTTATCAAAATATATCAGAATCTGATTTCACCATTTTTTTCACCAAGCTGTAGATACATACCAACTTGTTCGGAGTATGGAATACAAGTTATAAAAAAACATGGGGCACTTAAGGGGGGTATATTTGCTATAAAGAGAATCTTAAATTGCCATCCGTTTGGTGGTGACGGTTATGATGCAGTACCATAAATTTAAAAATATGAAGAGGAAAATTAAAATTATATTAGTTGCGATTTCAGTGTTTTTGGGGTCACTAATTTCAATTAGTTTTACAGATAATTATTTTGAGATTGCAAAAAATCTTGACATTTTCACTTCTTTATATAAGGAGTTAAATACATATTATGTTGATGAAACTGATCCAGGAAAATTAATAAAGAAGGGTATTGATGCAATGCTTAAATCACTGGATCCTTATACTACTTACATCCCTGAATCTGAAATAGAAGATTTTAGGTTTATGACTACAGGTCAATATGGGGGTATTGGAGCTATCATTACAAAAAGGGGTGATTATGTATATATAAATGAACCTTATCAAGGATTCCCAGCACAGAAATCAGGGCTAATGGCTGGAGACAAGATTCTAGAAATAAATGGTATTTCAGCAAAAGGAAAGACAACAGAGGAGGTAAGTAAAATCTTAAAAGGTCAACCTAATACTTCTGTGACAATGTTAATTGAAAGAAAAAACCTAGAGACTCCATTTGATGTCACTTTTAATAGAGAAAAGGTAACAGTAAAAAGCATTCCATATTCAGGATTTATTGATGATGGTATTGGGTATATAAAACTTAGAAGTTTTACTAGGAATTGCGGAAGTGAGATTAAGCAAGCATTAAAAAATCTCAAGAGTCAGCAAAAATTAGATGGGTTAGTTTTAGATTTACGAGGCAATCCAGGAGGGTTATTAAACGAGGCAGTAAATATTTCAAATATCTTTATAGATAGAGGAGAGGAAATTGTTAGTACAAAAGGAAAAATAAAAGAATGGGAGAAAGTTTATAAGGCTACAAATAAAGCAGAAGATATGGAGACTCCATTGGTTGTTTTGATTAATCAGAGTTCAGCATCAGCATCAGAGATTGTAGCTGGGGTTATGCAAGATTTAGATAGAGGGATTATTATTGGAAATAAAAGTTTTGGCAAGGGATTAGTTCAACAAAGCAGGAAACTTAGTTATAATACTCAATTAAAGGTCACAATTGCCAAATATTATATTCCAAGTGGTAGATGTATACAAGCATTAGATTATTCGAATAGAAATGATGATGGGAGTGTTGGAGAAATACCAGATTCTTTAAAAACAGCTTTTAAAACTAAAAACGGGAGAACCGTGTATGATGGTGGGGGTATTGAGCCTGACATAAACGTTGAACAGGAGACTATGAGTAGTATTATAATAAGTCTAATTCGTGAAAGATTAATTTTTGATTACGCTACAGAATATAGATTTGCTAATGACAGCATTGATGAAGCTATCGATTTTCTTTTTTCAGATAAAGATTTTGAAGATTTTGAAAGATATCTATCTGATAAGGAATATGAATACACAACGCAGACTGAAGAAAAAATTAGAGAACTTAAAAGGGTAGCAGAAGAAGAATTATATTACACTGAAATATCAGATGAATATAATGAATTAATTATGAAGTTAGAAGAAAAAAAGAAAGATGATTTAAATAAGTTTAAAGACGAGATTAAAGCTATAATTGCAAGTGAAATTGCAAGTAGATATTATTACCAAAAAGGTAGAATTATAGCAAATCTAAAATATGATGATGATATAAAAGCAGCAATAAATATTTTAAAGAATAATAATAAGTATAATTCAATACTTAATGGTATTTAGTAATAAAATATTACAAAAGTTATATTATTACTCATTAATATATATCTCTATAAGCATCCCATTTCAATTAAAGTTCCTTCCTTTTACAGCTGGGATAATAATGTTAGGACTTATTTGGTTTTTAAGAGGCGATATAATTATAAAGTTAAAAATAATAATAAAGAATCCATATGCAATTTCAATGGGGGCATTATATTTTACTTATCTAATTAGCCTTTTTTATTCTGATAATACTTCATATGCATATAAGGATTTGATATTAAAATCACCTTTATTACTAATCCCATTATTTTTAGTTTCATTAGAGAAAATAACACAGATACAATTTAATAATGTTTTAAAAGTATTTGCCATATCTACATTCTTATCAGCTATTATTACAATTGTGGTTGGCTATTATAACTATACGCAAACTGGGCTTGTGAAATACTTTTTTTATCATGATTTAACAATTTTTATGCATTCTGCATATTATGCATTATATTCATTATGCGCAATTGCAATTTTTATTTATCTTTTTCATAATTCACCAAGTAATAAAAAGAAAATAATATATAGTATAATGGCTTTGGGATTAAGCCTTTTTCTTTTCTTACTTTCATCAAGAATGCAAATATTAATTTTTTTATTTGCCTTAACAATATATATTTTGGCTCTGTATGTTAAAAAAAGAAGAATTTATTTTGGGACATTTATTTTACTCCTAAGTTATGTCGGAATCTTTTTTTTAGTTACTAAAATGCCTAAAACAAGTGATAGGTTTCAGCAAACAAAAGAGCACATAAAGAATATAAATTTCTCAAAAACAAATAGTGATGCTAGAGTTCAGATTTGGTTTGCAGCGCTTAATGTAATTAAGAGTAATTATTTATTTGGAACAGGTGTTGGGGATGTAAAAGATATGCTTTTAAATGAATATGAATTATTATCTAATGGAAAAAGTAAATTAGTTGACAATAAAATAGAAGAAATAAAAAGAAATAGAAAGTGGTTGAATCATATAAAGATTAAAGCTATAGAAAATAATATAAAAGTGGAAGATCAGCTATACGAGGATGCAATATATGTATTAAATGATAAGAGAAGTAGATATAAATATTTTATTAAAAAGGGATATAATTATCACAGTCAATACTTACAAACTATATCTGCAGTTGGAATTTTAGGATTATTTTCATTGCTATTTTCCCTATTATTTCCTATATATAAATTAGGATATAGAAAGAAGAAATATTTATTATCTGCATTTCTAATTATGTTCTTTATTAGTTTTATTTCGGAATCTTTTTTGGAACGTGAGGCAGGAGTCATTTTATATGCTTTTTTCAGTTCTTTTTTATCTCTAGATTTAGAGTAAATTAATTATATATCCTCTTAATTCTTCTGTTTAAAGTAGCTAATATCTCATATGGAATTGTTTTTAAACTATTAGCAATGTCTAATACTGAATTTTCTTCCCCAAAAATAGTAACGGCGTCTCCTTCTTTTGGGTTAATATCACTTATATCAACCATAAAGCTATCCATACTTATCTTACCAATAATTGGAACATGAATTTTATGAATTACTACACTACCTTGTTTGTTGCCTAACTTTCTATTTATACCATCAGCATACCCAAGTGGAATTATCCCAATTTTCATATCAGAATTAGCCTTAAAGGAAGCATCATAACCTACATTTTCACCTTTTTTTATTTCTCTTATTTGCGCAATATTACTAACCAGTTTAGCTATTGGTATTAAGTTTTTATCATTACTAACACCATATAAACCAATGCCCATTCTAACTATATTTTTTTGGTCTTTTGGGAACCTTAAAATTCCAGATGTATTTAGAATATGTCTTTCAGGCTCAATCTTCATATAACTCGAGAAAAGTTTACAAAAACTATCAAAATTTTGTAATTGTTCTCTAGTTAAAAAATCCTTTGATTTATTATCTACTACTGATAAATGAGAGCATACACTATGTACTTTCAAATTTATATTTTTCTTTAGGAAAGAGGTTAGGCTTTTGATTTCATTCATATTAAAACCATATCTATTCATGCCGCTATTAAATTTAATATGAATTGGTATAGAGCAACCTTTTTTGCCATATAATTTTAATAATCTAAAATTATAAATTACTGGTTCCAAATTATATTTTATGATTTCAGCATAGCTTTTTACCCCAGGATTAGCTATAATTATTTTTTTATTGATTCCTGCTTTACGTAGATTCATGCCTTCTTCAAAATCTGCTACCCAAAAACCATTAACACCTAAAGTTTCTAATTTTTTGGCAATTACTATATCCCCATGACCATACGCAAAAGCTTTAACTACTGCAAAGACCTTGGTTTCAGATTTCAACACTGACTTTAGATAATTGAAGTTATTTTCTAAAGCATTTAGATTGATATATAGTATAGTTTCATGTGATGTAGACATTTTACTTTTCATTATTAAAACAGTGTCTACATAGGGGCTTATATTCTTTCTTTTCTCCTAATTTAACTAATTCAGAATCTTTACATATTCGAAATGAGTGATTAGCTGGGGCACCACAATCTATACAAACAGCATGAACTTTTGTAATATGTTCAGCAATAGCAAGTAAATTAGGGATTGGCCCAAATGGCTTACCTAGATAATCCATATCTAGACCTGCGACAATAACTCTTATACCTTTTGCAGCTAGTTTATTGCATATAACTAACAGGTCATTGTCAAAAAATTGAGCTTCATCAATAGCAATCACATGAGCTTCATTACAATATTTGAGAATTTTATTAGAATTCTCAACTACTATTGATTCAATAGAATTACCATCATGAGAAACAACTTTCTTTGCATCATACCTACTATCAATTTTTGGTTTGAATATTTTAGCTTTTAAATTAGCGAATCTGACTTTATTTACTCGACTAAGTAATTCTTCTGTTTTCCCAGAGAACATGGACCCACATATTACTTCAATACTTCCACGTTTTTCGGGATAATGGTTACTAGACTCTAAAAACATTTTTAATAACGATATTTAGATGGCTTTGATTATGTTTGCTAACAAATATATACATAAAAGCAGTAGCACAACATATGAAAATAAATTTTTTGTTTTTAACTTTATTATTTTTTAATATATATACTAGAGCGAATTCAATTCAGAAAAAAGACATTCAGGAAGATAGAAAGATTTTTTTAGTTGGTGGCGGCTTGACATTAACATTAGCTGCATCCTATTTATATATTGAAAACTCATGGTGGAGTGAGAAACAAACTAAATTTCATTTTGATAATGGAAGCGATAAGGTTTATGCATTGAATGTTGATAAAGCAGGTCATTTCCTTGGAGGAATGCATGTTGCTAATCTATTTTCAGAATCTATGCTTTGGGCTGGTTTGAAACCAAAAAACGCACTTCTAGGAGGGGCAATTTTTGGGACAAGCGTTCAACTAGCAATTGAGTTGAAGGATGCATATGCTCCTTATTGGGGATTTTCTACTTGGGATTTGGCTATAGGTTCTTTTGGATCTTTCTTACCAGTTGCGCAATTTTACTCTCCAACAATTAATGCTTTTGATATGAAGATTTCATATTGGAAGAAGCATAATACTTATTGGGATTTGGAAAGAGAAAGAGGTAAATTTCCTAGTAATTATAATTGGTATGATGATTATGTAAATCAAACTTATTGGCTATCTATAGACTTAAATTATTTTAAAAAAAATATACCAGATTGGATTAATATATCAATTGGTTTTGGGTTAGACGAAACACAATATTTAAATGAAAATAATACTAAAGTAGGAGGTAATAATGAATGGTATATTGCTCTTGATTATGATATCCCAAAAATAATGAAAAGATGGAACACCCCAATTGCTAAAAAAATAAAAAAATGGCTAAATTATTTTCATTTTCCATCACCAACAATAAGAATATCTCCAGAAATAGAATTTTATCCACTATTTCTATAAATTTGTAATATGTCAAAATTATATATAATCCCAACCCCTATTGGTAATATGGAGGATATCACTTTAAGAGCTATCCGTTTATTAAAAGAAGTTAATTTAGTTTTAGCAGAGGACACTCGAAAAACGAAAAAATTATTTACAAAATACAATATTAACACAAGGTTATTATCTTATCATATGCATAATGAACATAAATTAGTTAAAAAAATTACTGATAAAATAAGATTAGGTGAAGTTATAGCAATAGTATCAGATGCTGGTACTCCTGGAATTTCTGATCCCGGATTTTTACTTGTACGCGAATGTATTAATAATGATATAATTGTAGAATGTTTGCCAGGAGCAACTGCATGCGTACCTGGATTGGTTAATTCAGGGTTACCATTGGATAAATTTATTTTTGAAGGATTTATACCAGTTAAAAAAGGAAGAAATAAAAGGTTAGAATTACTTAAAAATGAAGAAAGAACTATGATTTTTTATGAATCACCACATAGAGTTGTCAAAACACTTTTAAATTTTATCGAATATTTTGGAAGTGAAAGGAGGATATCTGTTTCTAGAGAGATAACTAAGGTTTTTGAAGAAACAAAAAGAGGAACAATTAAAGAAGTATTACAATATTTTGAAAATCACAAACCAAAAGGAGAGTTTGTAATAGTAGTTGATGGAAAAAGATGAGGATAGAAAAGATAATAAAAAACAAACCATATATTATAGCTGGACCTTGTAGTTGTGAGTCTGAAGATCAAGTATTACAGATTGCTAAAGAAATAAAAAATATAACTGATGTTTTTCGTGCAGGAATATGGAAGCCTAGAACTAAACCCAGTTCATTTGAGGGCGTTGGAGAGAGGGGGTTAAAATGGCTCCAAAGGGTAAAAAAAGAAACATCATTAAAAGTGGCAACTGAAGTAGCAAATGCTAAGCATGTAGAGAAATGTTTAGAAGCTGAAATTGATATGATATGGATTGGAGCTAGAACAACAGTAAATCCATTTTATGTACAAGAAATTGCTGAATCATTAAAAGGAGTTAATATACCAGTCTTTGTGAAAAACCCAATTCATCCAGAATTAGGACTATGGATAGGAGCGCTAGAGAGATTAAACAAAGCAGGGATTCATAAATTAATAGCAATACATAGAGGGTTTTTTTCATATGAGAAAACAACTTTTAGAAATGACCCTAAATGGGAGATGCCAATAAAATTAAGAGAAGAAGTTTCAGACATTCCTATAATCTGTGATCCAAGTCATATTTCAGGAGATAGTAATATGATAGCAGAAATTTCACAAACTGCAATGGATCTAAACTTTGATGGATTAATGATTGAAACACATAACCTGCCAAAGAATGCTTTAAGTGACAAAAATCAACAAGTTACACCTAAAGCGCTAAATAAGATAGTAAGTAATTTATTATTAAGGATAGCTGTAATAGAGGACAAAATTTTAAATGTTGAACTTAAAAAATTTAGAACGGATATTGATAATCTTGATAAAATGATGGTAAAGCTATTATCTAGAAGAAAAGAAATAGTGGAAGAGATTGCATATTTTAAAAATAAAAATCAAATTTCTATTTTTCAATTAGAAAGATGGTTTGAAATTTTAAGAAACAGAAGAAGAGATGCCTTCGATCTTGGGATGAATGAAAAAATGATTAAAGAAATTTTTACATTGATTCATAAATATTCTATTATTATTCAAACAGAAATAATGAAAAATGCAAATGAGAAAAAGTTGGAGAATAAAGAAAGCAAATAAAAATATTGTCAATAATCTTACTGATAGTTTAGGTGTAAGTAAAGTTATTGCAGAGTTACTTGCGCTTAGAGGGATTACCAATTATAAAAAAGCTAAAAATTTTTTTCGGCCAGATCTTTCACACTTACATAATCCATTCTTAATGAAAGGTATGATGGAGGCAATAAATAGAATAAATACAGTCATCTCTAATAACCAAAAGATTCTTTTATATGGAGATTATGATGTTGATGGGACAACTTCTGTAGCAATGATGTATACTTTCTTCTCTAATTTTACAGATAAAATTGATTATTACATACCATGCAGATATAATGAAGGTTATGGCATATCATACAAGGGGATAGATTATGCAAAAGAAAATAATATTTCATTAATTATTTCATTAGATTGTGGAATAAGAGCTGTTGAACAAATTGATTATGCTAAAAAGAAAGGAATTGATTTTATTATATGCGACCATCACAATCCAGCTAACACAGTGCCAAACGCTATTGCAATTCTTAATCCAAAACAAAATGATTGTAATTATCCTTTTAAAGATTTATCTGGATGTGGCGTGGCTTTTAAATTAATCCAAGGATATTGTGAATATGATAATATACAATTAGAAAAAATAACACATTTATTAGACTTTTTAGTAGTAAGTATTGCTGCAGATATTGTTCCAATGGTTGATGAAAACAGGGTGTTTTCATTTTTTGGTTTAAATATTTTAAATTCATCTCCTAGGGTTGGTATAAAAGCTCTAATGGATATTGCTAAAAGAAAAGATAAATGGAGGATATCTGATATTGTTTTTGGAATAGCTCCTAGGATAAATGCTGCTGGAAGATTGAAGCATGGTAAAATTGCAGTTGAATTATTAATAGAAGAAGATAATGAAAAAGCAATGTTAATAGCAGCTAGAATAGAGAAGTTAAATTTAGAGAGAAGAAATATTGAGCGGATAATTACTGAAGAAGCTTTAAAAATGGTTAACACAAATAAAAAGTCAACAGTGGTTTATAGTAGAAGTTGGCATAAAGGAGTTGTTGGGATATGCGCTTCACGTCTTATAGAAAGCTATTATAAACCCACTATAGTACTATCTGAAAAAGATGGTATACTGACTGGATCAGCTCGTTCTGTTAAGGGATTTGATTTATATTCGACACTTAAGAAATGTGAAGAATATTTAGAAAGGTTTGGAGGCCATATGTATGCAGCTGGACTTTCGTTAAAGAAAGAAAATTTAAATGATTTTATACTTGCCTTTGAAGAAGAGGTTTCTAAATCAATTACTGATGATCAATTGATACCTGTAATTCAGGTAGATTCTGAAATAAGGTTACATGAAATAGATGCCAAATTAGTTAGAATAATTAAACAATTTGCTCCATTTGGCCCAAAAAATAATGAGCCAGTATTAATGTCTAGAGATATAAAAGATAGTGGGAATGGGAGGTTAGTTGGAAATAAAAAAGAACATTTAAGATTAGAGATAATAGATAATGAAGGTAAATGTCCAATTAGTGGAATTGGGTTTGGTTTAGCTCAATATTATAATAAGATTATAGATAACCATTCATTTGATATTTGTTATATAATTGATGAGAATATTTGGAATGGGAAAAAAGAATTACAGTTAAAATTAAAAGATATAAAATCAGCACATAGTTCTTCCTAATTTTGCTGCTATTTGTTTTCTTATTTGTAGGTATTTTGCATACTTTTTTGTTATATTTCCAAAGTCTTTAGGATTTTCTTTTAATTGTAATTGAATACTTCCTAGTTTAACATCTAAATGCCTAAGTTTTAGGTTATATATTGAGCTTTCAACAGCTTTCCTCATTTTATTTTCCTCTGTACCAGTAAGTATCTTATGACGTTTATCCCAATTTTCACTCATATTATGAGCATTACTAATTAGATCAATTGCCATTCTACTTATTAATGGATTGAAATGTAATGTAAAGTACTCTAATATAAGCTTACCTTCTTTTTTTATATTCTCTGATATTTCATTTAGAATAATTTGACATTTATCATTTTCAAAATTTATGTTATCAGTTTTTAGTTCATTTAAAATAAATAAGGCAATACTTATTGAATCAGTGCCAAATTTTAACGTTTTATTGCCGTAATTTAATAGAAGACGAATTATCTCTTTCTCTTCTTTAAGAAGATTCTGATTTGGATTATCTTTAGGTATTTTAAATTTCTCTTCTTTAACTGAATATTGTGCATTTTCTTTTTTTTGAAGATTAACCTCTTTTGATAAATTTAATTCTTTTACATTCAGCATCCTACTACATATATTAATATATTCCGATCTACTCAGATCATCAGGGATTTTTGATATTGTAGATGCAATATCTTTTATCATTTCTACTCTTTTTACCGGATCTTTTTCAGTATCTTTAGTTAATATGGAAGTCTTGAAAGTAATAAAGTCTTTACTATTTTTAATCAAATAGTTCTTTAAGTCCTTGCTTGAACAGCTTTTAGCAAAAGAATCAGGATCTTCTCCATTAGGGAAAAGCACTACTTTTACATTCATCCCTTCAGACAAGATCATATCTATACTTCTGAAAGATGCTTTTATTCCAGCAGCGTCTCCATCAAAAAGAATCGTAATATTTTTTGTAAAACGATTAATTAATCTTATTTGTTCAGTAGTCAAGGAAGTTCCTGATGAAGACACAGTATTATTTATACCTGCTTGATGCAGAGCTATAACATCTGTGTACCCCTCTACTATATAACAGTTATTTTGTTTACTAATGTCTTGTTTTGCAAAATATATTCCATATAATATTTTACTTTTTAGATAGATCAAACTTTCAGGTGAATTAATATATTTTGCTTTATTATTTTTTTGTAATGTACGCCCTCCAAACCCTAAAATTCTTCCAGAAAAACTATGAATTGGAAAGATAATTCTCTCTCTAAATCTATCTATCATTTTATCCGCCTTTATGATAGATATTCCAGAGTCTACTAAATATTTATGTTTAAAAGAAGCTTTTAAAGCTTCAGAACTTAGTTTGTCTAACCCTTTTGGACTAAATCCCAATTGGAATTTTTTTATTATATCTTCTGAAAATCCTCTTTCTTTATAGTAGCTTATTCCTATCGCCTTCCCTTCAACTGTTTCCCATAATTGTTTCTGAAAGAAATCATTTGCAAATGAGGATATTATATACAAACTATCCCTATCATTGGCTCTTATACTTTGTTCTGGCGTTAGCTCTTTTTCTACTATTTCTACACCATATTTTTTTCCTAAATATTTCAGTGCTTCTGGATATGAATAGTGTTCATGCTCCATTACAAAACTTACACTATTACCGCCTTTTCCACATCCAAAACACTTATATATCCCTTTGCTAGGAGATACAGTAAATGATGGAGTTTTTTCTTCATGGAAAGGGCAATTGCCAATAAAATTTACTCCTCGCTTTTTTAATTGAATAAATCCTCCAACTACTTCTTCAATTCTAGCAGCTTCAAAAATTTTATTTATTGTTTCTTTTGGGATCATTTTCTTCTTTCAATTACATAGTCAATCATTAATTTAAGAGACTTTTTTGCATCACTATCATCAAACTTATTTAGAATAGCCAGTGCTTTTTTGTGATATTCTGACATTTTTCTTTTAGCATATATTAACCCACCGCTTTCTTTTACTATACCAATTAATTCAGAAACTTTTTTACTATTAGTATTATGATTCTTTATTATATTAATAATATTTTTTCTTTGATTAGAGTTACTATTTTGTAGTGTATAGATAAGTGGTAAAGTCATTTTTTGTTCTCTTATATCTATACCAGTGGGTTTTCCAATTTTTGGATCTTGGGTATAATCAAAAAGGTCATCTTTAATTTGGAACGCAATACCAGCCATTTCACCAAAAAGATAGAAATTATTTATAACATCTTTATTATTTGTATTAGATATTGCGCCACAAGCACAGCAAGCAGCAATTAGAGTTGCTGTTTTTTGACGAATAATATTAAGATATATCTCTTCATCAATATCAAGTTTTCTTGCTTTTTCAATTTGGAGGAGTTCCCCCTCACTCATTTTTTTCACAGTTTTACTCATTATTTTTAGTAGCTCAAACTCCTCATGCTCTATTGCAAGCAGAAGACCTTTACTTAACAAGAAATCACCAACTAAAACTGCAATTTTATTTTTCCATAGTGCATTTATAGAGAAAAACCCACGTCGTATATTTGCTTGATCAACTACATCATCATGAACTAATGTTGCGGTATGTAAAAGCTCAATCAATGATGCAGCAATATATGTGCTTTCGGAAACTTTTCCACTAATTTTTGCGGAAAGGAAGACAAACATTGGACGCATTTGCTTACCCTTTCTTTTAATAATATAATGCATTATCTTATCTAGTAATGGGACTTTACTTGCGAGGGATGATTTAAACTTTTTCTCGAAAAGCATCATCTCATCTTTTATTGGACTCTTAATGTTATTTATTGTTGTCAATTGAATAAAAAGATAAAGAGCGAATATACAAAGAAGTTTGTGCTATTCTTTATTTAAAAAAGCTTGTTTAATATTTATTGTAGTTTATTTACTAATTGTCCGCAAGCTGCAGCAATATCTTTACCTTTACTTTTTCTTAAATTAACGATAATATTTTTCTGTTCCAGAAATGAAATAAAGTTTTGTGTATTTTTATTACTTGATTTAGTATATTTTTTCCCATCTACTTTATTGTACTCAATTAAATTGATTTTACATGGACTTACTTTAGTAAAGGTTACTAATTCTTTAGCGTCTGCAATACTATCATTCACGTCATTGAATAGAATATATTCATAAGTTACTCTACTTCCAGTTTTATCATAAAAATGCCTTATAGATTCTCTTAATATAGAAAGATCAATTCTTTTATTTATAGACATTAAAATATTTCGTTTATTATTAGATGCTGAATGTAATGATACAGCTAAGTTAAATCTAACATTATCATCACCTAGTTTTTTTATCATTTTAGCAATTCCAGCAGTTGAAACAGTTATTCTTTTTGGTGACATTCCTAGTCCCTTATTTGTAGTTATTAGTTCGATACTTCCCAGTAGATTTTTATAGTTTAATAAGGGCTCTCCCATTCCCATATATACAACATTTGAAATAGGTCTATTAAAATTTGATATTGCCTCTTCATTTAGAATATACACCTGGTCATATATTTCTGCTATATCTAGATTTCTTTCTAATTTCATTGTTCCTGTTGCACAGAAATTACAGTCTAGACTACATCCAACCTGAGAAGAAATACATGCAGTTACTCTATTAGATGATGGGATCAAAACACCTTCAACTAATTTTTTATCGAATAATTGTAGGCTATATTTTATAGATTTATCTAGACTTCTTTCAGCAGAATGAATCTTTACAGTATTAAGGACAAAATACTCATCAAACAATTTTCGCATATTTTTTGGAAGTGACGTTATATCATAAAATGATGTAACTCTTTTTTTCCAAATCCATTCTTGTAATTGAGTTGCTCTAAATTTAGGTAAATTATTTTCTATACAGAACATCTGAATTTCTTCAGAAGATAAATTTCTAATGTCTTTTTTAGTACTCATACTTGTTTACAAAGATATATTACTTTTGCGCTATGAGATTCTTAACAGCAGATTATTTATATCCACTAAATACTAAACCAATAAAAAAAGGAGTATTACAAATTACAGAACAAGGAGAAGTAGTTAATATTTTTAAAAGCAGGAGGGATATTTCAAGTGAAAGTTTAGAAATATATAACGGAATATTATGTCCTGGTTTTATTAATGCTCATTGTCACCTCGAGCTTAGCCACTTATTAGGTCTTGCAGAAAGAAATAAGGGATTGCTAAATTTTATTGAAACTATGCAAAAGCGAAGCAATTATAGAACTTCAATAATTTTAGAAGCCATTAAAAATGCAGAGATACAAATGATAAAAAATGGAATTGTTGCAGTAGGAGATATATGCAATACAGCTGACACATTATTCCAGAAACAAAAACATAACCTGCAGTATTATAATTTTATTGAAATATTTGGTATTCGGATAAGGGAGATTAATATGAAGATCGATAAAGGGTTATCTTTAAGAGAAAAATTTAGAGATATTGGGCAAAAGGCTACCATTGTACCGCATGCTCCCTATTCAGTAATGCCAGCATTAATGAAAAAAATAGTATCAAATTTTGATGATTATGATTATACATTTAGCCTACATACTCATGAAATAAAATCAGAAAATCAACTTTTTAATATGAAGAATGGGCAACTTTTCGAATGGCTTAATAACAAAGATGCAGATCAATCGATATGGGATAATAGAGATAATTTTGCTGATATAATAGATGAGTTATCTAATAACAAAACTATTATGGTTCATAATACATATGCAAAAAAGGAAGATTTAAGTAGTAATTATTATTGCACATGTCCAAGCGCAAATTTATATATTGAAAATAGATTGCCTAATTACAAGATCTTTAATGAAGAAAAGCTATGCGTGGGTACTGATGGGCTATCTTCTAATATTTCATTATCAATTCTAGAAGAGTTAAAGATTATTAATAATAATTCAGAGTATGATTTAAACACCTTATTAAAGATTGCATGTAAAAATGGAGCAGAAGCATTAGGATTTAAGGATTTAGGAACATTTGAAAAAGGAAAGAATCCAGGGGTCAATTTACTTAAAAATCTTGATGAAGTTAAAGTTCTTCTTTAAATAATCCAGCAATCATAAGATCTGCTTTTGTAGTAATTTTAATATTCTTTTCATCTCCTGGTATGGTAATTATTTTCCCTCCATTACTTTCAAAAACTGAAGCATCATCTGTATAAAATATTGAAAATTTTTGTTGATATGCTTTTTTTATACTGGTAGAATAAAAACTTTGAGGTGTTTGTACTTTATAAATATTATCTCTGCTTATCGTTCTAGATATTCTATTTTCCACTTTTCTTAAAGAATCTTTTATACTTATAACTGGGACCACTCCAATATCTTTTTTAGTTTTAGCAATTAACAGATTAATTAAATCTTGAGATATTAATGGTCTTACTCCATCATGGATTACAACAATATTATCATTGTCTATTATATTAAGACCATTCTTAACAGATCCAAATCGATTAATTCCTCCACTAATAATTGTATGTGGGATTGAAAAATCATATTGTTTACAGAGGACATTCCAATTCTCAATTTGAGAATTTGGGAGCACAATAATGATTTTGTCAAAATCTTTAAATGCATTTATTGTATGCATTAAAATTGGCACCCCACTTAATAGTAAAAATTGTTTTGGAGTCTTGGTATTCATTCGTTCTCCTTTACCCCCGGCAACTATTACAGCGCTTTTTTTCATTTTAAATTATTAACATAGCATCTCCATATGTATAAAAGTTATATTTCTTCTTCACGGCTTCTTTATAGGCTTTCATTGTCAGATCATGTCCAGCAAAGGCACTTATTTGCATAAGTAGTGTAGATTTTGGAAGGTGAAAATTTGTTAGCATACAGGATGGAACTCTAAAGTCATAAGGAGGAAAAATAAATTTATTTGTCCATCCATCAAAAGGGACAACCCTATTATTAGTAGTTACTGAACTCTCTATTGTCCTTACTGAAGTAGTTCCAACAGCACAGATTTGCTTACCATTATCTAATCCATCATTAATTTTATCTGCAGCATCTTTTGTAATATGTATTTCTTCAGAATCCATTTTATGTTTGGATAAATCTTCTACTTCTACTTCTCTAAAAGTTCCTAATCCAACATGTAAAGTAATTTCTGCAAAATTAATACCTTTTATTTCTAATCGTTTCATTAATTCCCTACTAAAGTGTAGGCCAGCTGTTGGTGCAGCAATTGCTCCAGTATTTTTTGCATAAATAGTTTGGTATCTTTTATCATCTTCTTCAGTAGGCTGTCTATTAATATATTTAGGAAGAGGAGTTTGACCAAGACGTGTTAAAGTTTCTTTAAATTCATCATATGATCCATCATAGAGAAATCTTAAGGTTCTTCCTCTTGATGTGGTATTGTCTATTACCTCTGCAATTAATTCATCATCTTCTCCAAAATACAGTTTATTTCCAATTCTTATTTTTCTTGCAGGGTCAACTAAAACATCAAATAACCTACTATCTTTATTTAATTCTCTAAGAATAAAAACCTCTATTCTAGCACCTGTTTTTTCCTTATTTCCATATATTCTAGCTGGGAAAACCTTAGTGTTATTCAGAATCATCACATCACCTTCATTAAAGTATTCAATAATATCTTTGAATCTTTTATGCTCAATTTCTCCAGTGTTTCTATGGACAACCATTAATTTAGATTCATCACGATTTTTTGCAGGAGTTTTTGCTTTTCTTACTTCAGGTAAGGAAAAAGTAAAGTGCGAAAGTTTGTATTTCATTATTTGTGATTTCATAATATTGAGGTCTTATTTTTTAAGGGGCGAATATACTACATTGAAATACAGAAGTCAAGATTATAGCAATTTGATTCTCTCTTCTACTTCTTTAAGAGAAACAGCTTCACTTATATCATAAGAACCAATTTTTGTTCTACATAGTTCAGTTAAATAAGCACCACTTTTTAACGCTTTCCCAAAATCATTTGCAATACATCTTATATAAGTTCCCTTACTGCATTTTATCTTAAAGCTTATATTAGGCAGTTCTATTTTAGTTATTTCAAATGCTTCTACTATTATTGATCTTTGTTTTATTTCTACACTTTCATCTCTTCTAGCGTAATTATATAATCTTTTACCATTAATCTTCAGTGCAGAGTAAATAGGTGGGGTTTGTTTTATTTTTCCAATAAATTGTTTTGTAGTTTCTTTTATTAAGTCTTTTGTGATATGTGTAATATCATAGGTGTTATTTATTTTAGTTTCTCTATCAAATGAAGGTGTTGTAGCTCCTAACCTAAATTTACCCATATATTCTTTATCTTGATTTTGAATCTCTAATATTCTTTTTGTAAATTTCCCTGTACATATAACTATTAATCCAACTGCAAGTGGGTCAAGTGTTCCAGTATGACCCACCTTAATTTTTTTTACATTCATATGATTTTTGATCAGGTTGCGTATTTTTTTAACTACATCAAATGAAGTCCATTCAAGAGGTTTGAATACTAAAAGAAGTGCACCAGATGCAAAATTAATATCTCCATCAATTTTATTAGGCTGGATTATTGACAAGGAAATAGGTCGTTTGTAAACAAAAGGATAACAATAACACCTAAAATAAAACAATAATATGAGAAGTATTTTAACTGATTATTTTTTACAATTTTGATCATCCATTTACAGGCAATTAGTCCTGTAATAAAGGCAAATATGAATCCAATTAAAATAGAAAAAAAATCTGCATCAGTTGTAGAAATATTTCCTGAAATAATATCTTGTGCCATTTTGCCAAAAATTAATGGGACAACCATTAGGAATGAAAATCGAGCTGCTTTCTCTTTATCTATACCTAAAATTACAGCAGTAGAAATAGTTGCCCCTGATCTTGAGATTCCTGGTAATATAGCAATTGCTTGAGAAACCCCTATTAAAATAGCATCTTTTATACTGGGCTTTCTTTCCGAAACTTTTGCCTTATCAGCAATAAAGAGTAATAAACCAGTTAATATTAACATACTCCCAACTAAATTTAGTTGGTTCCCAAAAAGTGATTCAATTTGTCTTTCAAAAAATAATCCAACAAATAATGCTGGGATCATAGAAACTAATATTTTAATAGAGAACCAGAAACTATTGTTTTTCTTTCCTTCAAATAATCCTAGAAATATTTCTATAACCTCTTTTCTAAATACAATAATTGTTGCTAGTGCTGTAGCAAAATGTAACACTATTGTCATAAGAAGACTTTTCTCATCTAAGCCCTCATATGGAAAGATACATTTTGTAATTTCTAAATGACCACTACTACTTATAGGAAGAAATTCTGTGAACCCTTGTATGATTCCAAGAATAATGGCTCTTATAATTTCCATTTAACTATTACTTGGCTTGTACATTATGGCAAATACTTCAATAATAAACCCAGTAGCAATAAGAATAGGAGCAAGTGTTAATCTTTGAAAATTAAATATATCATCATTAAAAACAAATGGATCATTAGATCCACCCCCAATCATAAGTATAAGGCCAATAGATATAAGTAAAATGCCAGCTATTAGCAATAAGTAATTCTGTTTTGTAAAGATAAAGTTTAAATTAGTTTTTTCTTTCATAATTATAAATATATTTCACTTTCTTTTATTCTAAGGTATTTCCTAAGAGCAAGAAAAGTTGATAACCAAGTAAATAATATTCCAACAACAAATATACTTCCAAAAATAATAAACAAGCTTGTTATATTTAGAATATTTAAGAAATAAGGCATATCATTTTGCAAAAGCTGGAAAACAGTTAGCAGCATACATATTGCAAATAATGAACTATATATACCATTATAAATGCTATCTGATAAGAAAGGGGTTTTTATAAATTTATTATTAGCTCCCACCAATTTCATTGTGCGGATTATAAATCTCTTTGAATACACACTAAGACGTATTGTGTTATTAATAAGTGTAAATGATATTATAAAAAGTAAAAGGCAGAAAGAAAGCAAAACAATACTCATCTTTCTCATATTTTCATTTAATTTTTTTATTAAATCTTTTTGGTAGAATACTTCATGTATTAACTCATTTTTTAGGAGATCATTTTTTATTGCTAATAGACTATCAGAATTTGCGTAGATTGCATTTAACTTAATATCTATAGATTCTAATAAAGGGTTATAACCTAGAAAAGAAATAAAATCTTCTCCTAAATGGGCTTTAAGTTCTATTGCTGCCTCTTCCTTAGTAACCCATTTAGTCTCTAACGAATATGTCTTTGAGGCTATTAATTTTTGAAATAGTAGTATATCTACATCTTTTACACCTTCTTTAATCATAACTGAAAATCCAATATTTTGCTTAATATGATTAGATAGCCCTTTAGCATTAAGAAGAAAGAAGCCTAATATTCCAAGAATAAAAAGCACCAAAGACATACTTATTATTATTGACATTGAGGAATACTTTACTTTATTCTTTGCGTGCATATTTTTTTAAATATTTATATCAAGCACCAAAAATAAAAAATTCATTCAGTATTTCTTTAACTTTGCAATAACTTAAAATAATTATATGCATTATAATTTTATTGATATAGAAAGCAAATGGCAGGATTATTGGAGAAACAATGAGACATATAAAGTTGTTGAGGATTATTCAAAAGAGAAATATTATGTGTTAGATATGTTTCCGTACCCTTCAGGAGCTGGTTTGCATGTTGGCCATCCATTAGGATATATTGCTACAGATATTTTTGCTAGATATAAAAGGTTAAAAGGCTATAATGTTTTACATCCAATGGGATTTGACTCTTTCGGATTACCAACAGAACAGTATGCAATAGAAACAGGAATCCATCCTGAGCTTGCTACTAAAAATAATATAGATAGATATAGAAAACAATTAGAGAAGTTAGGATTCTCTTATGATTGGAGCAGGGAGATACAAACTTCAGATTTAAAATATTATAAATGGACACAATGGATTTTTAAGCAGTTTTTCAACTCTTATTATTGCCAGATTAAAGATAAGGCTTTACCTATTTCTCAACTTATTGAGGAATTTGAACGAAATGGAAACTCTAAATTGCAGTCACCATGTGATGAGGAAACACCAACCTTTACGTCTGAAGAATGGAGAAGTTTTAGTAAAAAAGGTAAAGAAGATATTTTACAGAAATATAGGTTGGCATTTTTATCTGATACTTGGGTTAATTGGTGTGAAGGATTAGGGACAGTATTGGCAAATGATGAGATAAAAGATGGATTTTCAGAAAGAGGGAATTTTCCGGTAGAACAAAAATTGATGAAACAATGGTCACTAAGAATTACGGCTTATGCAGATCGTTTGATTTCTGGATTAGATTCTGTAGAATGGCCTGATTCAATAAAGGAGATTCAAAAAAATTGGATAGGAAAATCACATGGAGTTTCGGTTTCTTTTCAATTAGAAAAATCTGACAAAACAATTGAAGTTTTTACAACACGACCAGATACAATTTTTGGCGTCAATTTTATGGTTCTTGCGCCAGAGCATGATTTGGTTTTAGAAATCACAACTCCAAATCAAGAAAAAGAGGTAGAAGATTATATAAGGAAGACTAAATTAAAATCTGAGAGAGAAAGGCAGCTAGATAAAAGCGTGAGTGGAGTATTTACAGGGGCATATGCGATTCACCCATTTACAAAAGAGAAAATACAGGTTTGGATTGGAGAATATGTATTGGCAACTTATGGCACTGGTGCCGTAATGGCAGTTCCCTGTGGAGATCAGAGAGATTGGGACTTTGCTACGCATTTTGGATTAGAGATTCTAAATATTTTTAAGGAAGTTGACGTTAGCTCTTCTGCTAATGAAGATAAAGATGTTATAATAACTAATTCAGATTTTTTAAATGGATTGAAAGCAAAAAAAGCAATTAAGCTTGCTATAAATAAAATTGAATCAGGAGGATATGGTAAAGGTAAAATCAATTATCGATTAAGAGACGCAATCTTTAGTAGGCAAAGATATTGGGGGGAGCCTTTCCCAGTTTATTATAAAGATGAAATACCATATATATTAGATAAAGGGCAGGATGTTATGCTTCCTGCTGTAGATAAATATTTACCAACTGCAACCGGTGAACCTCCACTTGCAAGAGCTAAAAAAGAAGATTGGAATATATTTAAAGGAGATAGAATGGAAACAAATATTATGCCTGGCTGGGCTGGAAGTTCTTGGTATTTTTTAAGATATATGGATCCAAAGAACGATCAGGAATTTTGTAATAAAGAAAAATCAGATTATTGGAAACAAGTTGACTTGTATATTGGTGGAGCAGAACATTCTGTAGGACATTTATTGTATTCTCGATTTTGGACAAAATTCTTATATGACCAAGGAGTTATTTCATTCCAAGAGCCATTCAAAAAAATGATTAATCAAGGAATGATCTTAGGAAGATCTAATTTTATTTATAGAATAAAAGATTCTAACAAATTTGTCAGCTTCGATAAAAGAAAAGAGTATAAAACTATCAGATTGCATGTTGATATTAATTTAGTAGATAATGATATTTTGGATATTGATGCTTTTAAAAATTGGAGATCTGAATATAAAGATGCTGAATTTATACTAAATGATAACGGAAACTATCTATGCGGCAATGAGGTAGAGAAGATGTCTAAATCTAAATACAATGTACAAACTCCAGACTTCTTGGTAGAAAAATTTGGAGCAGATACTTTGCGTTTATATGAAATGTTTTTGGGTCCATTAGAGCAATTCAAACCATGGGACACAAAAGGTATAAATGGAGTTCATAATTTTTTAAGAAAGTTTTGGAGACTGATTCATGATGATGAAAACAAGTTCTTAGTTTCAGATGAAGATCCAACTAAAGATAACTTAAAGACACTTCACAAAACAATTAAAAAAGTAGAAGAAGAAATTGAAAGATACTCATTTAACACTGTTGTAAGTACTTTTATGATTTGCGTAAATGAGTTAACAGAACAGAAATGCAATAACAGAGAAATAATTTCTGATTTTACAATTTTATTATCTTCCTATGCACCTCATGTATCTGAAGAAATTTGGGAAAAATTAGGAAACAAAACTTCAGTTACAGTTGCAAAATTTCCAATAGTTAATAATGATTATTTATTTGAAACAGAGGTTAATTATCCCGTTTCATTTAATGGTAAAATGCGATTCAATATCTCACTTCGAGCGTCAATGAGTAAAGATGAGATAGAAAATGAAGTTATGAATCATGAAAAAACAGCACATTATTTAGATGGTGGATCTCCGAAAAATGTAATTATTGTGCCAAAACGAATCATTAATATAGTTTTTTAGAAAGAAGATGAATAAAATCAAAACACTGATTTATTTTTTGATTTTCCCAGTATTTATAAATGCTCAGCAACAATATCCCTTTGAAGTTGGGGAGACTTGTACTTATCGAATTCATTATGGGCCAATTACTGCAGGTTATGGAAAATTACAAGTTAAAGCTATTGAAGAAAATCATGGAGACTCGTGTTTTCTGTTTGATGGTTTTGGAGAAACTAACAATTTTTTCGACTATATTTTTGAGGTAAATGATTCTTATATCTCATATAGTAGAATTGATTCGTTAACCCCTGTTCGTTTTATTCGAGATGTATATGAAGGCGGCCATATAATTAAACAGGACTATTTTTTCAATTCTAAAAAAAATCAAGTTAGCGTTGAGGATTCTATTTATAAAATTTCTAGCCAGACACAAGACATGCTTTCTTCTTTTTATTACGCACGAGTTCTTTTAAATAATGAAAATATAAAACAGGACTCTATTTTAAACATTAATATTTTTATGGATGAGCAAATTTATCCTATGCAAATAAAGTATTTGGGAAATGAACTTGTAAAAACAAGATGGGGGAAGGTAAATTGTATGCTTTTTGTCCCTCAATTACAAGTTGGAAGAATATTTAGAAATGAAGAAGAAATGAGAATTTGGATTTCTGATGATGAGAATAAATTGATGATAAAGGTAGAAACTAAAATTATAGTTGGGAGCATCAAAGCTGTACTATCATCTTTTGAAGGTTTGAAAAATCCATTGTCAATAACTGATTAAATAATTGTAAAAGTCACATTTAAATTTCTTTAAATTGCAGCTTATGAAAACAATGAAAATTGGGATTTTATTTTTAGCATCGTCACTTATTTTTACGTTATTAAATTTTTCAAATTGTAATCTTGCAAATGGAGATAGTATTAAGATAGAAATAAAAAAAGAACCTACAATAGAATATGGGATAGTTACGGACTCTTTTAATGTTATTAAAGGAGTAATTAAACCAGGGCAGGTTTTAGGAGAGATACTATATCTTAATCATATTAATCATCAGAAAATAGATTTAATAGTAAAAAAATCAAAAGGCGTATTTGATGTTAAAAAAGCAAAGGCAGGGCAACCATATACTGTGCTATGTTCTAGAGATTCTAACGAAATAGCTCAATGGTTTATTTATGAAGAATCATATACAGATTATGTAGTTTTTGATTTACGCGATAATATAAATGTATATCGAGAAGCAAAAGAAGTAGACATTAGAATGCGAGTCGCTTCTGGTGAGATTACATCTTCTTTATGGAATGCTATTATTGAAAATAAAATGAGTCCAGCATTGGTAATGGAGCTTTCTAATATTTATGCATGGACAATTGATTTTTTCAGGATTCAAAAAGGTGATAAGTTTAAAGTTTATTATGAAGAAAGATTTGTAGAAGACGAGTTTATTGGCATTGGTAGAATATGTGCAGCAAATTTCACTCATCAATCAAAAGATTTTTATTCTTTTTATTTTAAAGAAGCAGGAGAGAATTACGGTGATTATTTTGATGAAGAAAGCAAAACATTAAGAAAAGCATTTTTAAGAGCACCTCTTAATTTCAGTAGAATCTCCTCTAAATATAGCAAAAGAAGAAAACATCCTGTAACAGGAAGAATAAAAGCTCATTTAGGTACTGATTATGCTGCTCCAACAGGAACCCCAATCTTATCTACCGCTAATGGTAGAATAGTTGAGGCAAGATATAAGAGGAATAATGGGAATTATGTTAAAATAAGACACAATAATACTTATACTACTCAATACCTACATATGTCAAAAATAAAATCAGGAATACGTCCTGGAGTACATGTTAATCAGGGTGATGTAATTGGTTACGTAGGTAGCACAGGACTTGCAACAGGACCACATGTATGTTATCGTTTTTGGAAAAATGACATTCAAGTTGACCCCTATAAACAAAAATTACCACCATCAGATCCAATGAGAGAGGAAAGTAAGTCGGCTTTTCAATTAGTAAAAGATAGTTTAATTAAGTTTTTGATAGAGCCAATAATTTAATATAAAATGCTTTACTTAAAAGGTATAACTAAAAAGTTAATAGGTCTTTTATTTATATTATCATCTTACTTGACATTCTCTATTGAATCTAATTTTTCATTTATAGAAAATAAAGGGCAGTTGCAAGAATTTATTAAAGCAAAAGTTAATTTGCCAGGTGGAGCATTATTTATAGAGCAAGGAGCGCTGACATATAATTTTTATAATCAAAACCAACTTTCAGATTATCATATTTCAAGAAATAATAACAGAGTGATTAGAGGGCATGCCTATAGTGTTCTTTTTAATAATTCAAATAATAGTATAGATTCTAAATTAGAAGGTAAGGGTGATTTTTTCGAAAATCATTTTATAGGAAATGATAGAAATACATGGGTTAAAAATGTACACCATTATGAAACATTGGTACAAACTAATGTATATGACGGTATAGATCTACAATTTTATAAACTTAATAACAAATTTAAATATGACATTATTATAAATTCATATGCTAATCCTGAAAATATAGAATTAAGTTATAAAGGAGTTGAAGACATTTTTGTATATAAAGGAGATCTACATATAAAAACTTCTGTTAATTCAATTGTTGAGGAGAAGCCTTTTGCATATCAAATTATTAATGGAATAAAAAAAGAAATAATTTGTAATTATATTTTAAAATCAGGAGTATTAAGTTTTGAATTTCCAAATGGTTATGATGAAAGTGTAGATTTAGTTATTGATCCAACACTAGTCTTCTCTACATATTCAGGCAGTATAGCAAATAATTTTGGTTATACTGCTACTTATGATGATTATGGATTTTTATATTCTGGGAGTACTGCATTTGGAGTTGGATATCCTACTACTTTAGGATCATATCAGGTTAATTTTGGGGGTGGAACTGGTAATCTTGGGACAGATATTGCTATCACAAAATATGATACAACTGGAACAAAGGCTATTTACTCAACATACTTGGGAGGAGGTAAAGATGAATTACCCCACTCAATGATTGTGAATTCAGCAAATGAGTTATTTGTATTTGGGACCAGTGGTTCTGATGATTTTCCCATAACTTATAATGCATATCAAAGTAATTTTAATGGCGGACCTTCATTTCTCCCATCAGGTATTGGAATTTCTTATCCTGATGGTTGTGATTTAATAGTATCCAGATTAAGCAGCAATGGTGGAAATCTATTAGCATCTACATATATTGGTGGAAGTAAGAATGATGGATTAAATATTGGTAATAAATTAAAATTTAATTATGCAGATGAAGTTAGAGGTGAGATAGATATTGATAAAAACAATAATATTTATATAGCTACTTCTACATTTTCTGATGATTTTCCAATTGTTGGAAATGTATTTCAATCTAATATGGACTCATTACAGGAGGGTGTTATTATAAAGATGGATAATCAGCTTGGGACTGTATTCTGGAGTACCTTCTTGGGAGGAAAAGGTGTAGATGCTATTTATTCTTTAGCGCTAGATCCTTATGACAACATATATGTAACTGGCGGTACAACTTCTAATAACTTTCCAACTTCTCTAAATGCATTGTATCCAAATTATTTGGATTCAGTTAATGCAGATGCTTTTGTTTCTTATATATCTAAAAATGGAGATCAACTTATAAGTTCAACTTATTATGGTTCTGATAGTTATGATCAGGCATTTTTTGTTGAGTTAGATTTAATGCAAAATGTGTATCTTTTTGGACAAACAAAGGCAAGTGGAAATACACTGATATATCAAGCAAATTATTATGTTACAGGTGGAGGAGAGTTTATTAGTAAGCTATCCAAAGATCTAGATTCTTTATTACAATCTACAGTTGTTGGAGTAAATACTGGAAAGCCAAATATATCTCCAACAGCTTTTTTGGTTGATGTTTGTAATAAGATTTATATTGCAGGATGGGGCTCAAGTATAGGGGTTGGAAATACCGGAACAACATTTAATTTACCAATTACTCGAGATGCTTTCCAAAGAAATACTGATGGAAATGATTTTTATCTTATGGTGTTAGATGACAAAATGAGCAATCTAATATATGCAACTTATTTTGGCGGAGATCAAGCAACAGAACATGTAGATGGCGGCACAAGTAGATTTGATAAGAAAGGTATTGTGTACCAATGTGTTTGTGCTGGTTGTGGAGGATATTCAGATTTTCCTACGACAGTTGGCGCAGCATCAAGCACGAATAATGCAGCTGCTGGCTCTCAATGTAATAGTGCAGTTTTTAAATTTGATTTTGATTTCCCAACAGTTATTTCTGATTTTTCCGCCCCTTGGGTTGGTTGTGATAGTTTAATATCATTCCAAAACTTAAGCAAAGGAGCAGGAAGTACAACTTTTAATTGGTTTTTTGGTGATGGAGACACTTCAACCTTAAAAAATCCTACCCATATTTACAATCAAGATGGTATATATGATGTTAAGTTAATTACTATTGATCCAAATTCATGTAATTTCTCCGATACTATTGTTAAAAGAATTTTTATTCTTACTAATTCATCATCAACAATACCAAAAGTAGAAATTTGCAAAAATGAGCAAGCTCAAATTGGTTTATTACCTTTAAATGATCCAACAGTATCTTATGTTTGGCTCCCTTCCTATGGGTTAAGTAATTCTACTGTTTCGAATCCATTAGTAAATATTGATTCTACAATTCTTTATCAGTTGATAATATCTAATGGAGCTTGTAGTGACACAATTTATCAGTTAGTTGATATTAACTCTATAGATGTAAATGCTGGAAATGATACTACTTTCTGCAATGATAATATTTTGCTTACAGCTAATACAACAGGAAATGTAACTTCATTTTTATGGTCTAGTAATAATTTATTTATTGATACACTTAGTACAGATAGTTTTATGTATACAAAAAATACAATAAGACATTTTATAAAAGTAAATGATAGCCTATGTCATGCTATTGACAGTATAGATATAAAAGCTCAAAATATTGATATACATATAAGCGGACATTTTGAAATATGCAAAGGAGATTCTGCATTTATAAAAGTAAATAATTTATTACCTAACGTTCCTTTAATATCACACGATTGGACAACAATATACAATATATCATATAGTCAAGATTCTACTTCTATTTGGATTTTTCCCGACACCTCTGTTTGGGTCTATATAGAAGTTCAAAATTTTAATGGATGTAGACTTCAGGATTCTATTTATATAAACGTAAGTTCATTTCCAATTTATGATAGTATATGGGCTAGTAAAAATCCAATATATAAGGATCAAAACACTTTACTTAATATTGAAACAAATGCAAATGTAATTTGGGAAAATGGAGACTCAACAATACAAATTGAAGTATGGCCAAATAGTGACTCAATCTTTATTGTGGAGGTATATAATGATTTTGGATGTAAATTAATTGATAGTATATTTATTGAAGTTTTAGATGTTTTTTGTGATGAGAGTAAAATTATAATACCTTCTGCTTTTTCACCAAATAATGATGAAGAGTTAGTAAATGAAGTTTATCGGATAATAGACAACGATCAAATAATTAATCATTTTAGGTTACAAATTTACAATCGATTTGGGCAAAAGGTATTTAATTCGAATAATAAGGATCTAGTTTGGGATGGCACGTATAAAGGAGAATTATTATCTCCACAAGTTTTTGATTTTTATCTCGAGTTAAAGTGTTTTGGAGGAAAGAGGTTATTTAAAAAAGGGAACATAACCCTAATAAGATGAGATTTTTTATATTAAAAATATTATTTTTGTTTGTATTAAAAATTCAAGCACAGGATATTCACTTCTCTCAATTTAATGTTTCAAATAGTTTGTTAGACCCCTCTATTATTGGAACCCAGAGTGGGGATTTCCGAGTTTCTTTTCAGAAAAGAACTCAATGGAAAGCTGTTGCCTATCCATTTAATACTGTTGCAGCTAATTTTGCTGTTAAAAATATTATTGATAATAGTTCTCTTGAATTACAATTTTTTAATGATGTTGCAGGAGACTCTTATATTACAACTTCTCAATTTAACGCATCAATAAATAGAAATTTTACTATCAATTTAGAGCAAACTTTTTCACTAGGATTATCATTAGGTATTTCTCAAAGGGGAGCTGATTTTACCAATTTAATTTTTGAAGAAAATGAAGATCTAAAAAACATATCCTTTAGATATTTTGATCTTGGAATAGGAGCAAATTATTCAATAACTAAATTAGATGGTATTAATTTTATTTTTGGATTATCTGCTTTTCATATTAATCAACCTAGACAATCATTAATTAAAGAGAATGATGTTAATTTAGAAGAGAAGTATAATCTATATTGTAAATCTTTCTTTAGTATAAATAATAAGATAAGTGTAAATCCAGCTTTAATTTACACAAGACAAGGTAAAAGTAAAGAACTGATTTTTGGTTCAGAAATAGATCTAAAAACAGTAAGTTCAAATATTGATATAGTGTCTCAAATTTTTTATAGATTAAATGATGCCTTTATACCAGCAGTTGGTATAAATTACCAAAATATTAAAGTAATTGTTAGTTATGATATAAATATTTCAGATTTAGCTATTGCAAGTTACAATAAAGGAGGGTTTGAATTTTCAATTATTTATAACTGGAATAAGAAAAAAAATAATAAAGAACAAGAAACTATAGAATGTTGTCCAATATACTTATGAGAATTTTAATATTAATATTATTAATAGGGACTAGAGTATTAGCACAAGAAAATGTTAAAATCCAACATTTACCTAATTCAATTAATTCAACTGGGGCAGAATTCAACTTTATCTACAATAATGATGGTGGAGGTGCTTTTTTTACTGCTATAAGAAAAGATAAGGAAAAATATTTTTCTTCAATATACCATACTGAATATCATTTAAATGAATGGAGTAAAGGTCTCTATTTTAATGACTTTAATTCAGACTTCTTACAAAGTGGTAATATTTTTATAACACAAGAAAACATTGCATTTTTCACTTTATGTGAAGAGGATTTATGTTCAATATATATCTCTATATTAGAAGATGGAAAATGGTCAACCCCATTAAGATTAGATAATAGAATAAATTTAGAGGGCAGCACTAATACTCAACCAAACATTGCAATAATTGAAGGGAAGGAATATTTATTTTTTACTTCAAATAGGCCAGGTGGTTATGGAGGTTTAGATATTTGGGTTTCAACTATTAATTCTAAAGGAAGATTTGGTAATCCTATAAACCTGGGAGATAAAATAAATAGTGAATATAATGAGATCACTCCTTTTTATAAAAATGGTGAAGGCACATTGTTTTTCAGTTCAGACAGAAAAGATGGCTATGGAGGTTTTGATATTTATAAATCCAAGGGGGCTCTTACATTGTGGGAGGAATTAATTGTATTAGAAGAGCCATTAAATAGTAAATCAGATGAAATGTATTTTAATTTTAATAATAGTAATAGCGGTCATTTTTCATCTAATAGAACTCCTGCAATTCATTTAAATGAGGATAATTGTTGTACTGATATATTTTCTTTTGAAATTATAGATGAAGACACTACTAATTATCAAGTTGCATCAATAAATGAGTTATTACCACTAGCTCTATATTTTCATAATGATGAGCCTGATTGTTGTACTTTTGAGACCTCAACAGAAATAACTTATGAAGAAGCTTATATTTCTTATTTTATGTTGATGGAAGACTATATTAGAGAAAGCCCAAATAAAGATATTGAATTTTTTTTTACAAATAAACTACGAACAAATTTCACTAGGTTAGACGATTTCTTAAGAAAAATAAAGAATTATCTAGAGTTGGGGAATGAAATAGAATTACAAATAAAAGGATTTACGAGTCCTCTATTTACTTCTAATTATAATATTAATCTTTCTAAAAGAAGAATAGTGTCTTTAATTAACTATATGAATGAATTTCATAACGGGGGTATTACCCAATTTTTAAAAAACAATCAATTAGTTATTAAAGAATTGCCATTAGGAGAGTCAATATCAAGTCAGCAAGTAAGTGATAATCCTAAAGATTTAAAGTTTTCAGTATACAGTCTTGATGCGGTAATGGAGAGAAAGATTGAAATTGTTAAAGTAAAGAATAAAGAATAGTTATATTTTAACTATAGTAAATTCAAATGACTCCATAATTTGGTTACAAAGCATTTTCGTACATGCTTCATCAACTTTTAAGCCTGCATCTTTTTCGCTAATTGCTTCTAATTCAAGAGTAATATGTTTCCCAATTCTCACATTTTCTATTTCTCCTAAACCAACATTATGCATACTTGCGCTTACTGCTTTTCCTTGTGGGTCTAATAATGATTTTAATGGCATTACATCTATTTCTGCTCGGAACTTCATAGTTATAGAATATTATTTAATAAAGATAAGATTATGTACAAAAGTATAATAAATGGTATAGCAGCAAACTTAAATAAAAAGAATAATATAAAGGTGCTGATGATTAGTGATATTCTAAAAATATTTATTCTTGAAAATTTATTTTCAGAAAATCTAAATTTTAGATTGAAAAAAGAAATATTTGAGACTAAAAGTATTGGTAATATTATAGATAAAACACTTAAAAAGATATACTCATTAAACAATTCAATTTCTTGATATTTATTTATTATTGGTAATGCAGCAACAAAAATTGCACATGCGGGGGTTGGTAATCCAGTAAATTGATCTTTATTTGTTGTGTCTACATTATATTTTGCAAGTCTTATTGCAGAAAATATAGGTATTAGGAATGATATAAAAGCATTAACTAAAGCAGGGTCTTTTACATTAGAAATAAAAAACACATCTGGTTGACTAGTATAAATCAGGTTAAATATAATTAGTCCGGGAGCAACCCCAAAAGTTACCATATCAGCCATTGAATCTAACATCTTTCCCAATTCACTATTAACATTTAGTGCACGGGCAGCTAATCCGTCAGTGAAATCAAAAAGTGCACCAAAAAAAATAAAAATTCCTGATAGAATTATATCTCCATGGAAGACAAATATTATAGCACATAGACCACATAAAAGGTTTGTAAGTGTAATAATGTTTGGTATATTTCTTTTCAAGCTATACATATCAGCAAAAATATGATAATATTTGTAATCGAAATGAGAAATTTATTTTTAACGTTATTTAGCGGTTTATTACTTGCATTTTCATGGCCTGATATTGGGATATTCCCACTAATATTTTTTGCATTTGTACCATTATTTATTCTAGAAGATGATATATACAGATCAAATAAAGGAAAAGGATGGAGGGTTTTCTGTTTATCTTTTTTTACATTTTTTATTTTTAATATTATAACTACATATTGGATATATAATGCCACCATCTTTGGAGCTTTTGCTGCATTTATTATAAATTCAGGGTTAATGGCAAGCGTTATGTATTTATTTCATAAGTTGAGATGTAAATCTAATAATAAAATTGGGCATATAGCATTTATATTTCTTTGGATTGGGATGGAGTATCTGCATTTAAATTGGGAACTTTCTTGGCCATGGCTTATTTTAGGAAATAGTTTTGCAAATAATATTATTCTTGTTCAATGGTATGAATATACAGGATTTCTAGGAGGTACGTTTTGGATATTAGTAATTAATTTACTAATTTTTAGATTTATAAATAATAAAGAATATATAAAGAACAGTTTATTATTGATATTTTTTATCATCTTCCCAATTAGTATCTCATATTTTATATACATAGATAACTCTGATATTGAGCAGAAAGATTCTTTAGAAGTAGTAATCATTCAACCAAATGTAGATCCTTATAATGAAAAGTTTAATATTGATTTTGAAAAGCAATTAGAAGAATTTATTGAGCTTGCAGAAACAAAGTTAACACAAGAAACACAAATATTATTAGGGCCAGAAACAGCTTTGATTGAGGGTATATGGGAAGATGATATTGATAATTTATTAAACAATTATAGTATAAGAAAGTTAATAGACCTTCAAGAAAATTATCCGCTTTTGAATATCATTATTGGAGCAACAACTTATAAATTATTTAAAGAAGGTGAAAAAAAATCTGTAACAGCTAGACAGGTTAGAAATGAGAATATTTTTTATGATGCCTATAATTCCGCAATTTTTATATCAAAATTTGGTAAAACACAAATATATCACAAAACAAAGTTAGTGCCAGGAGTTGAGAAAATTCCTTTTCCATTTATTTTTGATCGGATTCCTAATTTAGCTATTAACCTAGGAGGAATAAGTGGCTCTTTAGGGAGTGAGAATAGTATTACTAATTTCAACAATGAAATTTTTAATATAAGGCCGCTTATTTGTTATGAAAGTATTTATGGAGAAATGAGTTTTATAAATTCAAATTTAATTGCAGTTATAACAAATGATGGTTGGTGGAAGAATACAGCAGGCTATAGACAACATTTTTCATATGCACGTTTAAGAGCAATTGAACAGAGAAAGGTAATCATAAGATCAGCAAATACAGGAATATCAGGAGTAATTAATTATAATGGAGACGTATTAAAAGCAACACAATGGGATAAGAAGTCTATAATCTCTTCAACAGTGAGCCTTAACTTCACCTCCACATTCTATAGTAAATATGGAGATTACATTGGTAGAATAAGCGCCTTTATTTCATTATTACTTATACTAACAGTATATATAAAAAACAAATTAGAGTAAAAAATACAGACTGTTTATTCTCCTTCTATTATTAATGGCTCAATATTAGTACCATCAACATTAGTATCATTAACAATAACAATAACAGTATTGCTATCGAATAGAATTTCTTCAACTAACTCTTCTTCTATTATTTCTGGCATATCAACTTCTAATGCAAGGGCGTTAATTTCTGCACTACTAATATTAAAACTATTGTTTATTGTGCAATTATCTCCCTGTCCTATTTGAGAGTTTGCAATTAATAAATATCCTAATAAAACAATAGCTAATCCTAAAGTTAGCGGTCTTTCTAAATTTTCCATAATTTTAATTATTAATTATTAATTAGTAATTTGCTAATTTAAATAAAATATTTTAAAGTGTATTATTTTTCAAAAGAGTCAGAATCTAATGAAGATTCGTAAAAACCTTTATTTTTGTTTGTTATGAGAAACAGTTTTAGATATACGATTAAGAATAAAGAAGAATTTGCAGAAAAATTAATTTATTGGGCAAAAAAATTTCAGTTTTCAGTTTTCTTGGACTCTAATTCACAAATGAATAAAATGCCACCAAGTTATGATACTTTTGATTTTATATCTGCAGTTGGGATAAACAGGTTATGTATGCCAAAAGAGAACTTCTTTGAAAGTCTAAGATTATTTTACGAAAACAATAAAGATTGGGTTTTTGGTTATTTTACGTATGATTTGAAGAATGAAATATTCAATTTAAAATCTGAAAATATTGATAATTTGTATTTTCCAGAAATGTTATTTTGTATCCCCAAGTATGTTTTTCGATTACATAATAAAACATTAATTATTGAAACATTTGCTGATAAAAAACATGCCGATAATTTAATTAATAAGATAAAAAATTATATAATAAAAAGATCTAGAAATATAGCGTTAGAAATACAGCAACGCGAAAAGAAAGCGTTGTATTTAGAAAAGATAAATAAAATTAAATCAAATATTAAACGAGGAGATGTATATGAAATGAATTATTGTCAAGAATTTTATTCAGAATCTGCAATAATAGATCCAGAAAGATTGTACGTTAATTTAAATGAGAAAACTAAATCCCCGTTTTCTAGTTTCATGCATTTTAGAGATAAATATCTTTTATGTTTTAGCCCAGAACGTTTTTTAAAAAAGAGTAATAAAACAGTTATATCTCAACCTATTAAAGGAACTAGCAAAAGAAGTGCTAATGTTAAAGAAGATAGAAGGTTGAGAAATGATCTCGTTAAATCAAAGAAAGATATAGCAGAGAATGTCATGATAACAGATTTAGTTAGGAATGATTTATCAAAATATGCTTGTAGATCTAGTGTAAAAGTAGAAGAGCTTTGTGGAATATACTCTTTCAATAATGTACACCAACTAATAACAACAATTTCTTCGGAGATATCTTATGAAACCCATTTTATAGATATCATAAAGGGATCTTTTCCTATGGGATCTATGACAGGTGCCCCAAAGAAAAAAGCCATGGAATTAATTGAGAAATATGAGACAACCAAAAGAGGTTTATTTTCTGGAAGTATTGGGTATATTACTCCAGATGGTGATTTTGATTTCAATGTTGTAATAAGGAGTATATTATATAATAAGACTAAAAAGTATCTTTCAGTGATTGTGGGAGGGGCAATTACTGATCAATCTAAACCAGAGGACGAATATGAAGAGTGTATTATTAAGATAAAGAATATATTAGAAACTGTTTCTAAAAAAAATAATAGTAATTGTGAAACATGAATTAGAGAAATATATTATTAAGAATAAGCTCTTTGCTAAGAATAGCAAATTGCTTTTAGCTGTGAGTGGAGGCGCAGACAGTATAGTGCTAGCGTATTTACTTAATCAATTAGGGTATAATCTTATCATTGCCCATTGTAACTTTAAATTAAGAGGTAAAGAATCAGATGATGATGAGTTTTTTGTAAAAGAATTTGCTAACAATATAGGGGTGAAATATTATACAAAGTCTTTCAAAACCCAAGATTTTTCTATTAAGAATAAAATTTCTTTACAAATGGCGGCAAGAGATTTACGGTATGAATGGTTTGAGAAAATTAGAGAAAAAATGCAATGTGACTTTATAGTTACCGGACATCATCAAGATGATAGTGTTGAGACTTTTTTTATCAATTTATTAAGAGGAACTGGTATAAAAGGGATGCTTGGAATCAATAATATACAGGGAAGAATTATTAGACCATTATTATTTACTAGTAAATTAGAAATATTAGAATTTACTAATAAAAAAAAGATAGAATTTCGTGAGGATACGAGCAATAAAGATGTAAAATATACACGTAATAAGATAAGGCTTGAATTAATACCATTATTAAATGAGATTAATCCTTCTTTTCAAAACACCTTAGAAAAAGAAAAGGATTATTTAAGCCTTGTATCTGAATTATATTTTAGAGAGATTGATATTAAAAGAGAAAGAATTCTTAAAAAGAAGGGAGAATTAGTTCATATTAGCAAATCAGACTTAAAAAAACTAAAACCTCTAAAGGCTTATCTTTATGAATTTTTAAAGCCATTTGGATTTTCTAATATAGATGATGTTATATCTGCTATACCTAAACAATCTGGCAAAAAGTTTTATTCTGATTCACATCGTATTATTATTGATAGAAAGGATTTAATTATACAAAAGATTACAAATAATGAGCAACAAAATTTTATAATTCAAAGAAATGATAAAAAGCTTCTATTCCCATTACATCTTAACTTTAAAGTAACAGATAAAATTGAAATTAAAAAAGATAAAGAGTTGGCGATGCTCGATTTTGATAAACTTAATTTCCCATTAGTGTTAAGAAAATGGAATAGAGGAGATCATTTTGTTCCATTAGGCATTAAAGGTAAAAAGAAAATCAGCGATTTTTTTATAGATAAAAAGATTTCAATACCAAACAAGGAAAACATTTGGTTACTTTGTTCAGGAAAAGAAATTGTATGGATAGTTAACTATCGTATTTCTGAAATGTTTAAGATAACAGAAACCAGTAAAAAAATGTATATTGTGCAACTTTTAGAACAAATAAATGAGTGATAACAGGTTCTTAGAAAAACAATATTTAGGCCTTAATAAAATGTCAATCTCAAGAAGAATGTCATTAGCACTGTTTTGTTTTTTTGCTTATTATCTGAAGGAAAATAATGACAAATCAGGGGAGCTATTTTTTTTTCTTGGAGTAGTGATTATAATAATATCAATTTTACTTGTTTTTGTGCTTCATTTTGAGACTAGAGTTCAAAACCAGAGCGTTATTTTAGATGGATTATGGACATCAAGAAAGGTTAAGATAGATTTAAATAGTATTAAATCAATAAGAAGAATTAAATATAGCAAATATATTATAAATAGGTCTGTTTATAATTTACATTTAAAAGGTAAGATTCGTTTTTATACAAGAGGAGATGATGCGATAGAACTGGTTGATAGAGATGGCCTAATCTACCTCATCGGGAGCCAAAAAGCAGAAGAATTAGAAAGAATAATTAAAAAGCAAAAAGAACAATGAAACATATATTTACTACTATTGGTGTTTTATTTATATCAATATATTCATATGCTCAAATTATAGATCCAGTTGTATGGAATTTCTCTAAAAAGCAGATTTCAGAGAATCAAATAGAATTACAGTTTACAGCAAATATTGAAGAAAATTGGCATCTATATTCTCAGTTTACTGGTCAGTATTTTCATGATGATGGTCCAGTTCCTACTTCATTTAGTTTTACAGAATCAGATTCTTACTTAAGAAAAGACAGCGTAATAGAGGATCCTCCTATTGAAGAATATGATCCGATATGGGGCGAAACTTTAAAATACTATGAAGGAGAAGTAACTTTTCGACAGATAATAGAGGTACTTACTAATGCCCCTTTTAAAATTGAGGGAGATATTAATTTTATGTTATGCGATGAGGCACAATGCGTTTTTCCTATGCCAGTCACTTTCTCATTTCATATTAATACTGATGATGAGCCTATTACTGATGAAGGAGTTGAAATAAGTGATAGTGATATTAATAATACAAAGAAATATAATGATCCTCTAGTAGATTTAACTAATCCTTCTGCAGTTTGTGGTGAGAGTAAATCTACTAATAATAGTTTATGGGCAATTTTTATATTAGGATTATTAGGAGGTCTTATTGCTCTTATAACACCTTGTGTATTTCCAATGATTCCATTAACAGTTAGTTTTTTTACAAAGTCAGAAGATTCTAATGGAACTTTTAATGCAATTATGTATGGATTTTTTATTATGTTAATTTATTTTTTATTGAGCATTCCTTTTCACTTAATGCCAAATATAGACCCTGAGATATTAAACCAGATCTCCACAAATAGTTGGCTGAATATTTTTTTCTTTATTATTTTTATTGCATTTGCTCTTTCTTTCTTTGGTTATTATGATATAAGTCTCCCCAGTAATTGGGGTAATAAAGCAGACTCTTCGTCTAATATTGGAGGGTTAATAGGAATTTTCTTTATGGCACTAACTCTTGCAATTGTATCATTTTCCTGTACAGGGCCAATTTTAGGATCTCTATTAGCTGGAACATTACGAGGAGATGTAAGTACAATTTTAATTCTTGGATTTCAATTTAAGATGGTTGCTACTAAATTAACTGTTGGTATGACAGGATTTGGACTAGCGTTAGGATTCCCATTTGCTATTTTTGCACTATTTCCTAAACTCCTTAATGCTTTACCTCAATCCGGGGGCTGGCTTAATTCTGTGAAAGTAGTTCTAGGTTTTTTAGAAGTTGCATTAGCAATTAAGTTCCTTTCAAATGCTGATATGGTTGAGCAATGGGGCATTATTAAAAGAGAGACCTTCTTTCTATTATGGTTTATTGTGGGTATATTAACGGTATTATATTTATTTGGAAAAATACAATTTCCACATGATTCTAGATTAATTAAAATATCTAGAATGCGTTATAGTTTTATAATATCATTCTTTCTTTTTTCAGTTTATTTAATTCCTGGTATTTTTGGTTCTTACGTAAATTGGTGGGAGCATGAGGCTTTGAGTGGGTTCCCTCCACCATTATCTTATAGTTATTCATATGAGGAAAAAGAAAAAGAAGTATTTTTTAATTATTGGGAAGCTATAGAATTTGCAGAAAAAGAAAACAAGGCAGTTTTTATCGATTTCACTGGATGGGCATGCGTTAATTGCAGGAAAATGGAGGAAAATGTTTTTCCTGATGTTGAGGAATTGTTAGATGAATTTGTTATGTGTCAGTTATATGTAGACGAGCAAACAAAACTCGCTGTTAATGAAACTGTCGTTGTCCCAACATCTGATGGTGGAACAAAAAGAAAAATATTAAGAACTGTTGGAAATAAATGGAGTACACTTCAAGCGGTTACTTATGCAAGTTCTTCGCAACCATATTATGTGTTATATGATCCTAAAGAAGGAATTTTAACTAATCCGATTGGGTATACACCCAATATTAATGAGTTTAAAGAGTGGTTAAGATGTGGATTGAAAGAATTCCAAGAATAATGTGAAGTGTAATTGGTTAATACTTTTTCACAATTAATATTTTATGTGTAAAAATATTATATTCGCATTTACTTCAATAATAAGACTATGAAAAAAAACAAAATTATAACTAGACAATCTGAAACTTTTTTAGAGAAGTATTTAAATAATTGCTCGCCTACTGGTTTTGAGAGTGAGGGGCAGAAAATGTGGTTAGATTATATTAAACCTTATATTGATGATTATTTAGTTGACACATATGGCTCTGTAGTTGGTATTATTAATCCAAAAGAAGAGTATAAGGTTGTAATAGAAGCGCATGCTGATGAAATATCCTGGTTTGTTAATTATATCACTAAAGAAGGTTTTATTTATTTAATTAAAAATGGTGGCTCTGATCATCAGATTGCACCTTCAAAGAGGGTAAATATTCACACTAAACAAGGAATGGTTAAAGCGGTTTTTGGTTGGCCTGCTATTCATACTAGAAAGGGGGATAAGGAGAAAACACCAAAAATTGAGAATATTTTTTTAGATTGTGGTTGTGAAAGTAAAGAAGAAGTTGAGAATTTAGGGGTTCATGTTGGTTGTGTAGTTACTTATGAGGATGAGTTCATGATTATGAATAAGAATTTCTATGTTGGAAGAGCTTTAGATAATAGGATGGGAGGTTTTATGATTGCAGAAGTAGCTAGATTATTAAAAGAAAATAATATTGTATTACCGTTTGGCCTATATATTACAAATTCTGTGCAGGAAGAGGTAGGATTAAGAGGGGCGCAAATGATTACTGAAAGTATAAATCCAGACATAGCCATTGTAACAGATGTTTGTCATGATACAAATACTCCTATGATCAATAAGATAAAAGAAGGAGATACAAAATGTGGAAAAGGCCCTGTTCTTACATATGGACCAGCTGTGCAAAATAACTTATTGAATCTAATTATTAATACTGCCGAAGATAATAAAATACCATTTCAAAGAAATGCGGCTTCAAGGTCTACAGGAACAGATACAGATGCATTTGCTTATTCTACTGGAGGAGTTGCTTCAGCACTTATTTCATTACCACTTAGATACATGCATACTACTGTAGAGAGTACACATAAAAATGATGTTGAAAATGTTATCAGATTGATTTTTGAGTTACTTCAAAAGATAAAAAATAATCAAGATTTTAGATATTTGAAGTAACTATTAAATCTGATTGTATCTAAAGCAATTTGTAGTGTGATCATTAACCATTCCTATATCTTGCATAAGGGAGTAAATAATAGTTGGACCTATAAACTTAAAGCCTCTTTTTTTTAAGTCACTACTTACAATATCAGACATTCTCGTCCTAGAAGGAACATCATGTGCTTTGTTAAAATGATTTATAATTGGCTTGTTATCAACATACCTCCAAATATATTTTGAGAATGTCCCAAATTCATTTATTATATCTATGAAACATCTCGCATTTTCTCTAGTTGAGATTATTTTAACCTTATTTCTAATTATAGAAGGGTTTTTTATTAAGGTTTCTAATTTTTTATCAGAATAGGCAGCTATTTTTCTATAATTGAAACCATCAAATGCTGTATAAAAGTTTTCTTTTTTCTTTAAAATAGTAATCCAACTTAGGCCAGCTTGAAAAATCTCTAATGTTAGAGAAGAGAAGATTTTTTTATCTTCATATACTGGCACCCCCCATTGATTATCATGATAACTAATATAATGTGGGTCATTACCGCACCAAGCACATCTATTTTTATTTATGATGTCCATTTTCTTTTAATCGATACTTTAGATTCTCTCTTATATTACTCCAAAATAAATTATAGTCTGCAATATGATAATTTTTCATTCTGTAAAAACGAGCAAAAGGAATATTTATAGGTTTTATCCAAACAGCACCATTATAATTGTATGAAGCTATTGAGTTAGGATATTTTATCTTGTGATTTTTAAATAGTATTCCTAGATGGCTTTCTATTTCAGAAAGAACAGTATCTTTTTTCCAGCTAATAGGATTTACACAGTTAATACTATCATTAACAACCCATTTGTTCGGATAGTATCCTTCTGCTAATGTACGCCATGACAGAAAACAATCTAGCTGTTCAGAAGTAGAGCATGGTGGCAATTCTTCATGAATTAATTTAATTGGCATTCCAGGAAGGTAACTAATAAGAAGTAAATTTTTCATACTGTCATTCTTTAATATTACTTCCTTTAATAATCTTTCGCAGTGATTAGTTCCTTGACTATGCCCAGCAAGAATAAATTTTTTCGATTTACTATAATTTTTCCAATAATGAATAAATGCATTTTTCACATCTGAATAAGCGATATCATATGCTTGATATCCATTCTTAAGGTCAGAATATGAATGAATATGCATTTGACGATAATGTGGGGCATAAATATTAGCAATCCCTATAAAAACACTTGCTTGATTTTGTATTGCAGAATTTCCAATCTTTTTATTTAAGGTTTCATCATTAATATCAGCATTCCAATTATCTCCCTTAAAATAAAGTGTTGGATGCACAAAGAAAACATCTATTTTAGGGCTAGTATTGAGTAGGTTATCAATATAATTTTTTGGAAGGCTTGCATAATGTATTGCTTTATCAGGATGTTCCACCCAAGATTCTAGCATATTATAATTAGGACGAATAGGGACATGATTTATATCAAAATTTTTTGTTGGGATGTCTTTTTTGGCAGCAGTAATATTATATGTTTTACAGCATTGTAACGTGATTATTAAAAATATAGATGTTAAATATATGATATATTCTTTTACCACTTTTTCTTACCTACCGTGACATTTCTTATATTTCTTCCCAGATCCACATGGGCATGGTTCATTCCTACCTACTTTTTGTTCTACTCTAATAGGCTGTACTTTATTGTTCTGTGATTTATTAGGATCCTGTGAGTTTGTTTGTGAAGATGATATCTCTGGACGACTAGTTTGCAAATTAGCCTCAATCTTCCTTCTATCTTGCTGTACATTAGATTGAGTCGGTAAATCAGATTTTAGTAGAAATGAAACTATTTCCTTATTTACTTTAGCAATAAAAACCTTAAAAAGATTAAAAGATTCAAATTTATATATTAATAGTGGATCTTTTTGTTCATAGACTGCATTTTGTACAGACTGTTTGAGCTCATCCATTTCTCTTAAATGTTCTTTCCAATAATCATCTATAATTGCTAATGTTACGCTTTTTTCAATACATAAGCCTATATTATTACCTTCTTTTTCTACAGATTCTTCAAGATTAGTAACTACTTGTAGTGTTTTTATTCCATCGGTAAATGGGATTATTATATTTTCAAATTTTGCTGATTGATTTTCATATACATCTTTAATTACAGGAAATGATTTTTTAGCAATATTTTCTGATTTTAATAAATAGTTTTTATAGCACGTATTGTATGTTTTTTCTACAATTATATTTAAATCTATATCCTGAAACTCTTTTTCTGTGACAGAACATTCACTCGCAAGGAAACGGATTAGATCTAGTTTAAATTTTTCATAATCTTTAGTTTCATATGAATCTTCCACAATATTTTCGCAAGTGTCATAAATCATATTAGATATATCTAAAGAAAGTCTATCTCCGTGAAGTGCATGACGTCTTTTTTTATAAATCACCTCCCTTTGTTGATTCATTACATCATCATATTCTAATAATCTTTTTCGTATTCCAAAATTATTTTCTTCTACTTTCTTTTGTGCTCTTTCTATAGATTTACTTACCATTGAGTGCTGTATAACTTCACCTTCTTCTAGCCCCATTCTATCCATTAGTTTAGCAATTCTTTCAGAGCCAAATAGCCTCATAAGATTATCTTCTAAAGAGACAAAGAATTGAGAAGATCCTGGATCTCCTTGCCTTCCTGACCTACCTCTTAATTGTCTATCTACTCTTCTAGAGTCATGCCTTTCTGTTCCTAATATTGCCAATCCACCAGCTTCTTTAACTTCTTTTGATAATTTAATATCAGTTCCCCTACCTGCCATATTAGTAGCAATAGTAACTACTGATGCTTTACCAGCCTCGGCTACAATATCAGCTTCTCTTTGGTGTAATTTTGCATTTAAGACATTATGTTTGATTTTTCTCATTTTTAATGTCCTGCTTAATAATTCTGATATTTCTACAGAAGTAGTTCCAACTAAAATAGGTCTTCCTGCTTTACTAAGCGTATCAATTTCCTCAATTACAGCATTGTACTTTTCTCTATTCGTCTTATATACTAGATCATCTTTATCAGCTCTTATTATTGGTCGATTAGTAGGAATAACAACAACATCTAATTTGTAAATTTCCCAGAATTCACCTGCTTCTGTTTCTGCGGTACCAGTCATTCCAGATATTTTATTATACATTCTAAAGTAGTTCTGTAATGTAATAGTAGCATAAGTTTGTGTAGCATCTTCAATTTTTACATTCTCTTTAGCTTCGATTGCCTGGTGTAATCCGTCAGAATATCGCCTTCCCTCCATTATCCTTCCAGTTTGCTCATCTACAATCTTAACTTTATTATCTATTAATACATATTCAACATCTTTCTCAAATAAAGTGTAAGCTTTTAATAATTGATTAACAGTATGGATACGTTCACTTTTAACAGCAAAATCTCTTAACAAGTTCTCTTTTTTTGAGGCTTTCTTTTTATCTGATATTTCAGATTTTTCTATGACTGCTATTTCAGCCCCTACATCTGGCATAACAAAGAAATTTTTATCTTCTATTTCTGAAGTCATTAGATCAATACCTTTTTCAGTCAGTTCAATAGTATTATGTTTTTCATCAATCACAAAGAAAAGAGCTTCATCTACTTTATGCATTTCTTTACTTTGATCTTGCATATAAAAGTTCTCAGTTTTCTGCAATTGTGTTTTTACACCTTCCTCACTAAGGAATTTAATTAGAGATTTATTTTTAGGAAGCCCTCTGTATGCCATAAGTAAATTAAACCCAGCTTTATCTGATTTACCTTCATTAAATAATTTTTTAGAATCTGATATTATTGTAGTAACAAATTTTCTTTGGACAGAAACAAGACGTTCTAGCTTATGCTTTAATTCATTATATTCATTTACACTTCCTTTTGGAATTGGACCCGAAATAATTAGAGGTGTACGTGCATCATCAATTAGAACAGAATCTACTTCGTCTACTATAGTATAATGATGCTTTCTCTGTACTAAATCTTCAGGTCTTTTAGCCATATTGTCACGTAAATAATCAAATCCAAATTCATTATTTGTTCCATACGTTATATCTGCTAAATATGCTTTTTTTCTTTCATCTGAATTAGGCTGATGATTATCAATACAATCAATGCTTAATCCGTGGAACTGAAATATAGGCCCCATCCATTCAGCATCTCTTCTAGCTAAATAATTATTTACTGTTACTAAATGAACACCTAATCCTGTTAGTGCATTTAGATAGACTGGTAGTGTTGCCATCAATGTTTTACCTTCACCAGTTGCCATTTCTGCAATTTTTCCTTGATGCAGTACAATTCCACCTATTAACTGCACGTCATAATGTGTCATTTCCCAACTTATTTCTGTTCCAGCTGCAACCCAGCTGTTTTTATAGAATGCATTTTCTCCTTTAATACTAATAAAATCTTTATGTGCAGCTAGATCTCGATCAAATTCACTTGCTATAACCTTTATAGTATCATTAGTTGCAAATCTATTTGCTGTTTCTTTTACTATTGCGAATGCTTCAGGAAGTATTTTATTTAATGTGATTTCAATTACTTCAACTATAGATTTTTCTATTTCATCTATTCTATTATATAACTCTTCTTGTTTATTTTTATCAGTAGTTTCTTCTTCTGCTTGGGTTTTTAATAATACAATCTCTTCTTGATGTGATTTAATAGAATCGGCTATTATCTTTTTTAGTTGTTTTGTTTTTTCACGCAATTCATCATTTGATATAGTATGTATTTTTTCATATTCAAAATGAATTTTCTTGATAATTGGCTCAATATTTTTTATATCCTTATCATATTTATTGCCAAATAATTTTGCAACTAAATTAATGATACCTGCCATAATAATAAATTAGTTAATAAAAGCAAAGGTAGTTAAAAGAAGATATTTTTTGGAGAAAAAGAAATTAAGCTTATTTTTAGTATTCATCTTCATTAAAGAAGAAATCTTCTTTAGTAGGATAATCTGGCCAAATTTCCTCAATGGACTCATATATTTCCCCTTCAATACTAAGCTCTTGTAGGTTCTCAACTACTTCCAGTGGAGCCCCAGAACGAATAGCAAAATCAATTAATTCATCTTTAGTTGCTGGCCATGGGGCGTCTTCTAATTTTGATGCTAATTCTAATGTCCAATACATATTATTACTATATTTCTTTTTGCAAAAGTAATTTTTTTGCTGAATTATTAATGCTTAATCCAAGGAATTTCCTGGCAGTCGTTTTCTTTTAAAATTAATCTAGCAAGAACAAATAAATAGTCAGATAATCTATTAAGATACATTAAGCAGTGTTCATCTAATTTCACTTCGTTTTGCAACTGAACGACCCTCCTTTCAGCTCTCCTACAAACAGTTCTAGTAATATGACAAAGTGAGGATTGAGTGTGACCTGTTGGTAGGATAAACTCACTTAAAGGTGTTAATTTACTTTCTATTTTATCAATTTCATTTTCTAGCATATTGATATCCTCTTTTGTAATTTCAGGTAATATGATCTTACTTTTTCTACCATCATTTGATAATATACTCCCTAAATTAAACAGATGTCTTTGAATTCTTACCAACACATCATTTTCAATTTTTATATTATCATTTAAATGGCCAATGTAAGCATTTAGCTCATCAATTGTGCCGTAAGCCTCTAATCGTAGATCATTTTTTTTAACTTTAGTACCACCTAATAAATAGCTTTCACCATGATCTCCTTTTTTTGTATATATTTTCATAATTAGTTATTTAAGTAATCTGATTCAATGAGTCCATCCTTGAGTTTAATAACTCTTTGCGCATAAGACGCAATATCTTCTTCATGAGTTACAACAATTAATGTATTTCCTTTTTTGTGAATTTCCTGAAAAAGCTTCATAATCTCAATAGATGTTTCAGAGTCTAAGTTTCCAGTTGGTTCATCTGCAAGAATAATTGAAGGACTATTTATTAATGCTCTTGCTATTGCTACTCTTTGTCTTTGTCCTCCAGAAAGCTCATTAGGTTTATGCATCATTCTATCATAAAGGCCAACATCTTTTAGTGCTTTTTTGGCCATTAATTTTCTTTCTTCTTTTTTGATCCCAGCATAAATTAGTGGGAGCATTACATTTTCTAAAGCGGTATATCTTGGAAGTAGATTAAAAGTTTGAAATACAAAACCTATCTCTTTGTTTCTGACATTAGCCAGATCTTTTTCATTCATATCTTTGACATTTGTTCCATTTAAAATATATGAGCCAGCTGTCGGAGTATCTAGACACCCAATTAAATTCATAAGTGTTGATTTTCCTGATCCAGAAGCTCCCATAAGTGCAACAAAATCATTCTTTTTTACAGTGAAACTTACATTTTTAAGCGCTTTTATTACTACTGTACCAACTTTAAAGAAACGACTCAAATTTTCTGATAATATGATTTCATTTTTCATGATACAAATGTAAGATTAAAAACGAAGTACAAAATCTTCTTTACTCAATTCTGATTTGAGAAAAACAATTCCAATAAAAAACAAATCAATAGTAAGAGTAGTTTTATGGTGAGCTTTAATATAATCCCATGCTTTTTCCATCCCTTTAGACCAATGAATATCATCAAAAATAAAAATAGTATCGTTACCACTATACTCTAAAATTTTTTCGAAATAAGATATTGTTGGTTTTTCTTTATGATTTCCATCAATAAAAGCTAAATCAATATGATTGATATTTTTTAATTTAGAATTAAGAGTATCATTAAAATCTCCAATTGTTACATTAATGTTTTTTAGTTCTAATTTATAAAAGTTTCTTATTGCTAAAGAAGCAGTTTCTTTACATCCTTCAAAAGTAAATACTTTGGAATTTGGATATGCTTTTGCTAAATAGCATGTGCTTATTCCTAATGAAGTGCCAAGTTCTATTATATTTTTTGGTTTATAAAATGCACATATTCTGTAAAGTAATGATCCAAACTTTAGATTTTTAGCAGAATTTTTAGCAATATCTTTAACTTTACGTTTTTTGGAATTATTAATATTACTTCCAGCGCCAAAATCAGTTGTAGTAATAACTTTTTCTGATTCAGATAATATTTTTCTTAATCTAGAAATATCTTTAAGATCCTTATTTTTAATTTTTGAATGTAATACTTTAGTGATAAATAAATATAGGAATGGGGCTTGTGCATAATGCTTACTTTTAGCATTAAAAAGATACCTAAAATAACTGCATATATGTTGAATTTTTTTCATAATAATAAAGTTCTTTTGTAATATAATTATTTTTAGGGCTTTGATTTTCTATACAGAAGTTTATTATTTTACTATAAAATTTTTGGATAGACTATACGCTTTATTATTTATTCTTATATAATATACCCCTTTTTTTAATGAAGATATATCAAGGGATGTTTTATTATTTTTAAGTGTATGATTACTTAATTTTTGCCCCATTATATTGTAAATATTTATATCAGTAACTATATTCGGTTCAGATTCTATTGCAATATTAATCATATCCTTAGAAGGATTTGGGTAGACTATAAGCTTTTGATTATTATATTTATTGATATTAGTAATAGTTGTTGATATTTTTGATACACCTGAAGTTGTAGCAATCCATACATTATCTTGAGAATCTATAGAAAGACCTTTGATATTCTTCCCAACTAATCCATCTGAAACATCATAATCTATCCAGTTACTTCCATCGTACATTGCAACTCCACCTTCTCCTAAATATCCAACATATATAGCTGCCCATAAATTATCGTATGAGTCTATAGATAGATCTACAACAGGATTAAGAGTATCAGGTGGTGGCATTAAATACATCTTTGTATAATTTGTAACATAGTTATTAGTATTATTTAGAACAGAAATTCCGCTTCCAGAACCTATCCATTTATTATCTAAATTATCAATTATAATTTTTGTTGTATTTTGGGATAGTAATCCAATTGAGGTATTGTATGTTGTAAAACTTGCTCCATCAAAATGTGTAATACCTCCTAATGGAGAGCTAAACCATTTATCTCCATTTGAGTCAAAATCAGTACTATTTACACCAGACCAATGTAAATCTGGAGAAGAATATGTAACCCAGGATGCGCCATCATAATGTGATACACCTTGATTTGTCCCAATCCATATTTCTCCATTTACATCTTCATCAATGCTTTTAACCTGATTGCTATTAAGTCCATTTGTAGTTGTGTAAGGTATCCACATATAACCTGACACACCAGAAATTAATTGATTAGCTCCATAATCTGTTCCAACCCATACTTGGCCGTTTGAAGTAGCTTTAATACATTTTATATTATCAGAAAGCAAGCCTGGAAAAGTTGCTTGATTATATGTAACCCAATTTACTCCATCATACATTTGAACTCCATTTAATGTACCAAACCAAATATTGTCATTTATATCTATATCAATACACTCAACATAATTATCTAACAACCCATTTGTTGTAGTGTAATTTGTTATATTTTGACTATATGTATTAACAAAAAAAAGACATGTGATAAATAAGGCTATAATTTTCATAATCATTTAATTTTAATTAGTTTAATTCTTTTTTGTGAAGAACCAATCAAATTTATAAAATAAACACCAGTATTCCAGCTAGATGTATTAATTGTTTCATAAGGATGGTTTAAATATAAAATAGCTCTTCCTAATATATCTGTTATTTGTATTTTATAATCAGACACAATATTCAATCTATTAGTGAATGGATTAGGATAAACATTAATTGATGATTTATCAATATTATTTATAGAAGTAATAATATTATTATTCTTTCTAAAAGTTGGAGTCATCATACTAAAAGGCCCTATTCCGTTTGGATTCCTAGAATATGAGATGTCATCTAATTGGGTTAAATAAGTTACTGAATCAATTATTGTGCCATCAGAATTTGACAAAATAATATTTTCTGAAAATAGATTTGACAATTTAAAATTTGAATGCAGTGCACCTTGATCACCATCTTCATCTGCCCATATAATAAAATAAGAATTAGGCGGAATGACATAGTTTGGGAGTGCCCATTTGTATATATTAGAAACAGTATCTGTTATATACATTCCATTGGTTGATATTGGGTAATTACTGTTATTATAAAGCTCAATCCAATCTTCATAATTTCCACTGTTATCTGTAATTGTGCTTACATTGTTTGACATTAGTTCATTAATTACAAGATCTCCTGTTGGTATATTTTTTCGGATAGAATAATATTCAAATGCTGCTCTTTCAGGAGAGAAAACACCAGCACTATCATTTTCTGCATAAATATAATAATCTATTGAATTACTACAATTACTAATTTTACATCCATATACACCATCTCCTATACCACCATCATTATGAGCTCCATCATCGTACATTTCTGAATATCTAAAAATTTCATTCTCACCAAATCGATAAACAACTCTAGCATAATTGGCATCAGTGATATTGGCTGTAATCCAGAAATCGTTCCCTAAGATTATATTTTGAGGTGTTGAAATATTACTAATTGAAGGTTCACCGGTAAATCCAGTATATGATATTAGAAAATTTGATCTTGCATCCATTAATTGCTTAATACCAGGACATATAGATGTTCCTATAGAAACCGGGTCAATAAGATTATCAGTAAAATTAGAGTATGAATAAAATTTATTAGTGTCATTTTGAACATCTTGATCAATCAAATTTTGAAGATATTGCCCTCTAATAAAATAATCTTGATTAATAAAATTCTCATTTATTATAGTCCTAATATGCGCTAAATAGATTTTTCTATTTCTTTCATATGAGAAAATGTTTCTTAATAGAGGTCTAGGAGATACTGATATAAAATTGTGATGAACTAAAGGATCCATTTGTTGAGCTTGTGTAATATCAAAGCCATTAAAATATAATTGAGATGCATCCGTTAATCTAAAACTTCCAAAAGACATATTGAGATCCCATAAAATAGGATTAAATTGATTTGTTATATGCTTATATAAATAGTAGTTTTGAGCATAACCAATATAAGAATCAAAATTTATTAGTGAATAATTTAAAGCATGCATCCATATCGTTCTATCAATATTGAGCGTATTATTTAAGCTATCAGGGAAATTATTTAGAGTGTCAATAAAGTTATATAATTCTTCCCACCCATAATCAGATTTAATTGTGTAATATGGCTCGTAATCTACACTATCTAATCCATGAGAGTTACTTAAGTTTGAATTTTCTCCACCTATTTGAATATCTATATTTTCTGGATTACATTTAAAGAAAGTATTATATTTATTATCAAAATGGTTTATTAAGAATGACTTATTTACTGCCTCTACATTTGTATACAAGCCCAATAGAGTATCGTTAACATATACATTGGCAAAGTTTGCTTGTGAAGATGGCATATATTTTCTAGCGATCTCATAGCTTAACGCTTCTCTAATAAAAGATGGGTCTTGGATTACATTTGATAATTTTATCTTATCTACTCCATTGTGATCTTGTCCTTCAATAACATAATCAATCTTTATATTAAATGGATTCTTAATTCTATTTACACTCACTGAGCTAAATCCTTTATATCTTACACCTACACTATCATAGTCATTACCATCAATAATTAAATCTGCAAGAATTCTATCATTATTATCAAGAATATATAAGCTATCTAACAATTCATCCCAATTAGAATTGTAAAAATAAATTCGAATATCTCTTATGCTATCTATGTCATAGAAATTAGACTGGCATGATGCGTTAAAATGAATAAATGAGGCTATACAAAGTAGAACTATTTTATTGGACATCTACTTATTTAATGTGTGATACTTTTTTTTGTGCAAGCTGAATCCCTTGTTCTTCTATACTAATAAAATATATCCCGTCAGAATAATTTTCTAAATTAATAGTCTCTTTAAATATTCCGTTTAAACCACTTATATTTTTAGCATATATTTTTTGCCCAATAGAATTAGTTACACTAATTGAGATTAACATAGAATTAGAAGATTCATATTTAATAGTAAAATTAGATTTGGCGGGGTTAGGGTAAATTAATAAATCATCAGCTGTATTATCTATTATGTTAGTTGTATTAAAGCAAGATGTGGTTGCGGTATTGTTCATATAATTCTCTAAAGCTATAATTCCAGGATAATCACATTCATATCGGAATCCTTTTGGACTTTGTGCTGCAAATGGTCCCCAAACAAGATTACCTAATGAATCTAGCTCATACATGACACCTGCTCCAGTCTGACCAGCAGAGGCGTTAATATAAATGTTTCCATTTGACATTCTATCTGATGCAGATTGACCTGATGAAGAACCATTAGACATACTGCCTTGGTAAAAATATTCACACGCATCTCTTGTGGTATATGAAGAAGGACCAAAGGCTTGACCACTTATTCTTTCATATCTATATGGATTATTAGGATCTATAGGTGTTGCAATCCCGTCAATTGATGATTGACTATTACTTATGCCGCTGTTATTAAAGATTTGCAGATACCCTCCATTTGCTCTTCCGTCATTTTTTATCCATCTAACATCATGAACAGCATTTGGTATTGTTTGGTTCCCACTCATATTATAATTTGATGGATTCCCCCATCTATAAAGAATATCACCACCCATGCCAGAATTCCCGCCTGAATGAGAAGCAGCTTCCGCTGTTGTTGTACTATGATCTATAATATATATTTCAGAAGCAAAACGAGAGGAAAAAGTAATTTGATCTAAATCTTCGTTGTAATCTACGCCATTAACATGAAACCAATCTCCACCACCACCTCCCTGACTTTGTATCATATTGATATCAATTAATTCAGGATGATCAGAAATATTAGTTACATAATTAGGTTTATTAGGATCAACATCTTGACAAAGATGATCCCATATATGCCATTCCCATACAATATTTGCGCTTCCACTTCCATTAGGTTCTAATTCTATGAAATGAGTTGGCCATTTTCCAGAGCTACCAACATTCCCTGAATAACCTGCATTTGTTACTTCATTTGCACTTTTTACTTCCCAAGCTGTTAATAGTACATTATCACCAATAAGTGTTAAGTCGTGATGACTAAGATGATTAGCGTCAGAATAGATATATTCCCAAACTATAGAGCCATCTGGAGCAATTTCTTGAACACCACCTCCACTAGCCGCGCCATTTAAGATATTCCCAGTATTCTTAAATCCACGTATTAAGTTTCCGTTTTTTTTAAGTTGTACAGTATAATTACAATTAGCATTCATATTCCATTGATGAGCAGTATTTTGATTTTCATCAATTAAATATGTACTGGGAGAGTTTTGAGCATTATATAATGCAAAGCCATTAAAGCTTTGACCATAAACAGTAATGTTTGCTAATATTAGCATAAAAGTTAGTTTCAGGTAGTGCATTTTTTTTTATTTGGTTGATTAGCAAATATAATAGCTTTATAATGAATTCTATTTCTATTCTATAGATTTTTAAAGATTAATTATTTCTCCAAACTAAAAATAGATTTTATATGGATTTTATATTTAAGATTATTATTTTTATGACTTCAAATAATTCGTAAAATTCAAATTCAAATGAAAAGATTTATTAATTACTTTCTGCAAGGGCTACTTTATATTGTGCCTATTAGTGTAACCTTTTATGTAGTGTATTGGACATTTCAAAAAATTGATAGTATTTTTGCATTTGATTTCCCAGGATTAGGGATTATTATAAGCTTCATACTGATAACCTTAATTGGTTACATTGGCTCTTCTATAATTAAAAGTCCAATAAATGCTTTTTTTCAAAGAGTTCTTAAAAAGGCACCACTTCTAAAAACAATTTATTCTTCTGTAAGGGATCTAATGAGCACTTTTGTTGGTAAAAAGAAAGGATTTAAACAAGCTGTATTTGTAAGATTATTTGATAACTCAACAATTGAAAGGATTGGATTTATTACTAATAATGATTTAGAAAAATTAAATATTAATGAAGGTAGAGTATTAGTGTATATACCTCATTCATATAATTTTTCCGGAAATTTATTTGTAGTTGAAAAAAAATACATAACACCAATTGACGCTCCATCTAGTGAGATAATGAAATTAATTGTCTCAGGTGGGGTATCAGAATTCGACAATAATATATAGAAAATAATAAATAATATGAAAAAATTATATTTAGCATGCATCACATTTTTTTTATGGAATAACATTTGTGCACAAAATACCGGTGACACTATTATTATCCAAACTTTTATTCATGATGCATGGACAGATGGTAATGGTAATTCTACAGGAAGTGGAGTAAGAGATACAATAGCGCATTTCCCTACTGATACTAGCTTAACTTTTGAAAAGATAATAATGTCTTATAATATGAGATGTAAAGACAATGTAAGTAGTAATCCTGGGGGTAATTCAAGAATTGGATGTGGAGCTTGGGATTATAGTTGTCATACATATATTCATGATTCGACAAGGACAGATTCAATCTTAAGCTTTACATCAGATTATATAATAACAGATTTTTCGGGATCTATATATAATTATTCAATCAATCCAGTTTTCAACTATCGCAAATTTCTTCAATATAATGTAAGTGTTGATTCAATTATAAATGAAGACACAACCTTTATTGGAAGTGGTACTTATCCTTTAGATTTTGTTATTGAAGCAGATAAGATTTCTGGCAAATCACAGTTTATATATAAATCAGATGAGTTATTAGAAGTTGATAGTCTAGGGGCTTATATAACTGGATTAATTAATGATACTATCAATTCTATATCTATTAATGTTATAAGTAATCCCCAGGATATAGATTTTTTAAAAATTAAAATGAAATTAACACCTGACAGTATACTCAATCCATCTGATCCCCATCTTGATGGGTTTACTCAAGTTTATTATTCAAATACAGTCTTAAATCAAGGATTGAATAGATTGCAATTCTATAATCCTTTTATTTGGGATTCTTCATCTAACATCATTATAGAATTTTCCTTTACTGATTCTTCTAATTCTAGCATACCACAAATATTATCAGGTAGTATTATAGATAGTATAGGTATGTATACAACAGACGCTGATTATATTCAGTTAAGTGGTCATGAGTCTATTGAGGTTAATCCATCAGCACTAGCAATAATAAACGATGTAATTACTATTTCTTTTTGGGCGAATGGAGATGTAAATGCTTTACCATCAAATACCACATTATTTGAGGGATTAGATTCTATTGGAAACAGAACAGTTAACTTACACTTTCCATGGAGTAATGGAAGGATTTACTGGGATTGTGGTAATAACGGAACCTCTACATATGATAGAATAGATAAAGCCGCTAATATAAATGAATACACGGGTACCTGGAGTCATTGGGCTTTTACAAAAAACAGTAATACTGGATCTATGAAGATATATAGAAATGGTCAATTATGGCATAGTGGCACGGGGAAAACTAAAACTATTGATATTGACTCTTTTAAGATAGGATCAAATGCTCTAAGCTCTAGTAATTTCTGGCATGGAAAGATTAAAGAATTTAGAGTATTTAACCAAGAAATAGATGCAAATATCATACAAGACTGGATGAATAGAAGATTAGATTCTAGTCATATAAATTATTCTGACCTAGTTGCATATTATCCTTTTAATGAAGGAATTGGAAATATTGCAAATGATAATTCTCAATTTAATCAACAAGCTATCTTAAATGGTAATTGTGAATGGAAAACAACAGTTGGAGAAAACATAAATACTTTTTTCAAAACAACAGATTTTAGGCCAAACATATCTTTATATCAAGGTGAGTATCTCTTTGTTTCTACACAAGATACAATAATAGACTCTTTACAGTCTAAGCCAAATATAGTCACACAGCGAGCAGTTTTTCCAAATTATGGGACTATGCAAAATGATAGTATAGGAGTAGTTTTAATTGATACATTATGGCAATCAATAAGTTATACCTATATATATGATACTAGTGGAGTAATATCAATTTTAGACACAGTTCATATTAATGGGATAATAAATATTGATGAGTTAAATTATTATAATCGTTATCCCATGTCACTCCAGATCATGTCTTTTGTTACTCCATATGGGATGGGTGTTGATTTTGGTGAATTTGGTGAAAGTTGGCATTTTGATGTAACAGATTATGCTCCAATTTTAAAAGGAAAAAAAAGAATGACAGTTGGTGGTGGTGGCCAATGGCAGGAAGATCTTGATATCAGGTTTTTGTTTATTGTTGGGACACCCCCAAGGGATGTATTAGATATGCAGCAGATATGGAGACCACAATCTAAAAATCACTCTACTATACTTTCTGATAGGGCTTTTGAGCCAAGGTCAAATATTATGTTACCAAACGCATCATCCTATAAAATAAGAAGTTTAATAACAGGTCATGGACAAGATGGAGAGTTTATACCTAGGAATCATTATTTGAATATTGATGGATCTAACCCTCCTACTTCAAGTTGGCAAGTGTGGACAGAATGTGCAGATAATCCTGTTTATCCACAAGGAGGAACATGGATTTATGATAGAGCAGGTTGGTGCCCTGGTCAACCAACTGATTTAAAAGAGTTAGATATTACAACATTAGTTAATCCAGGACAGACACATACTTTTGATTATGGAGTAACCTCGGCAGGTAGTTCTAATTATTGGGTCAACAATCAGTTAGTAAGTTATTCAAATCCTAATTTTAGTTTAGATGCAACTATATCAGAAGTGCTTTCTCCTAATGATAATATTGAATTTTCTAGGAAAAACCCAATATGTTCAAATCCAAAAGTACTAATTCAGAATACAGGAAGTACAACTCTAATATCATTGGATATTGAGTATTGGATAAATAATTCATTAATACCACAGAGTTATTCTTGGAGTGGTAATTTAGATTTTTTAGAGGAAGCAGAAGTAGAGTTGCCAGTCTCTCCATCCTTCTGGCAAAGTTTAGATTCAACTCAAAATGTTTTTTACGTAAAGGTTATGAATCCTAATGGAGGTGTTGACGAATACAGCTATAATGATTTGAGAGAATCAAATTTTACACCTACACCTATTTACCCTAGTTTTTTTGGATTATGTATTCAAACAAATTCAGGAACATCATTACCTTTTATTTCAGAAACATCCTGGGATATTTATGACGCTAGCGGTAATACTATTTACACTAGTGGATCACTTAGTTGGGGGACACAATATAGAGATTCAATTTTATTATCACCGGGTTGTTATCGATTTGAAGTGAAAGATACAGATGACGACGGTTTAGATTTCTGGGCAAATAATGACGGGTCAGGTGTAATACGATTTTTAACTACTCCAATTAGCTGTAATGCACCGCCAGTTAATTATTTTGAAGCAGATTTTGGAAAATATATTTTTCATGAGTTTAGAGTTGTTAGTACAACGGCATTAGAAAATCTAGAAGATTATCCATGGAAAATTTACCCAAATCCAACCAATGGAATATTATCTATTCAAGGATTATCTAATTACAACAATAGTTTAAGAATCTATAATAAGTTAGGAGAATTGATATTATATGAAAAATTAAATTTTGAAGGAGTTATTGCTAAACAAATAGATATTAGTCAGTTACCAGCAGGAATATATTTTGTACATATTGAAGGATCAAAAGAAAAAGTCATCAAAAAATTAGTTAAGTTATAATGCGATATTGCAAAAGCCTAAGTAATTACTCTAGATTTAAAACTAGAATTGTAAAAGTTGGAGATATAGAGATAGGTGGAGATAGACCTATAGTTATTCAATCTATGACAGTAACTGATACTATGGATGTTAATGCTACTGTAGATGAATCTATACGAATGATTAATGCAGGTTGTCAATTAGTAAGAATTACAGCGCCAAGTAAGAAAGACGCACAAAATTTACAGTATATTAAAGATGAATTAAGAAAAAGAGGATATAACACTCCAATAGTTGCTGACATTCATTTTACACCTAATGCAGCTGAAATAGCAGCTCGTATTGTTGAGAAGGTCAGAATAAATCCTGGTAATTACGCTGATAAAAAGAAATTTGAAGAATTAGAATATACTGATGAAAGTTACAATGCAGAATTAATTAGAATAAAAGAAAAATTTCTACCACTTGTTCGAATATGTAAAGAATATGGTACGGCTATGAGAATAGGTACAAATCATGGTTCTTTATCTGACAGGATACTTTCTAGATATGGAGATACTCCTAAAGGAATGGTTGAGTCAGCAATGGAGTTTTTACGAATATGTATTAAAGAAGAATATCATGATATTATCCTTTCAATGAAAGCATCAAATACTAGGGTAATGGTACAGGCTTATCGATTATTAGTGGCAGAGATGATAAATGAAGGTATGAATTACCCGCTCCATTTAGGAGTTACAGAAGCTGGAGAAGGGCAAGATGGTAGGATAAAGTCTGCTGTAGGGATTGGAGCTTTATTATCAGATGGATTGGGTGACACAATTAGGGTATCATTAACTGAACCACCAGAATTCGAAATTCCTGTAGCTAAAAGTCTATTAGCACATTTTGATGGAATAGATGAACATGATAAAATTGACGAAATAATGTGCGACTCGTTAAATTCTTTTGATTATAAGAAAAGAAAAACAGCACAAACTCTAAATATTGGAGATGAAAATGTCCCTATAGTAATGATAGATTTCTCAAAAAAACAGAAAATTACCCACACATCTTTTTACGGGATTGGTTCTAATTATTCTTTTCCTTTGGATAAATGGAAAATTAGCGACATGGCAGCTGATTATGTATATGTAGGAGATAATAATTTAGATTTTGAAGTGCCTGGCACATTAGGTATAGTTTATAATTATTCAACATGGAAGAAAAATAAAAAAGGGTATCCATTTTTAACAATAAATGAGTATCTATCTGGAAATGAAATGTCAGAAAAATTAAACTTTATAAAGATCACATTATTTGATTTAAATAGTGAATTATTTAGAATATTAAAAAATGATAGTACAATTGTATTAGTTATAGAGACAAAAAATAAAAACTCGGTTGCTGAGCAAAGAAAATTTTTTACTGATCTTATAATTAATAAAATAAATCCCCCAGTTATTATTTGTAGAGATTATGGAGATATTTCTGAAGAACAATTACAACTTTCCGCAAGTTCTGATCTTGGCTCATTATTAATAGATGGATTAGGTGATGGTATTTTTATCAAAACAGAGGATCATATTTCATCGAGTGCTATAAATTCCCTATCTTTTGGAATACTACAAGCTAGTAGGACTAGAATATCAAAGACAGAATATATATCATGCCCAAGCTGCGGAAGAACACTCTTTGATTTACAAGAAACTACAGCTAAAATTAGAAAAGTTACTGATCATCTAAAAGGGGTAAAGATTGGGATAATGGGGTGTATAGTTAATGGACCAGGAGAAATGGCAGATGCAGATTATGGCTATGTAGGAACAGGACCGGGAAAAATAACACTATATAAGGAACAGGAGGTTGTTCAGAAGAATATTCCAGAAGAAGAAGCTGTAGAAGCGCTAATAGAATTAATCAAAAAACACGGGGATTGGGTTAATAAAAAATGACCTATCTTAAGTTTTATTTATGGTAGTTAAGTTTATTAAATTTATCATTGTAGGGTTTTCGGGTCTAATTATAGATTTTAGCATTACATTTCTTTGTAAAGAAAAGATTAATTTAGATAGATATGTTTCTAATTCAATTGGTTTTATTCTAGCTGCAGGATCCAATTATATATTTAATAGAATTTGGACATTTGGTAGTAATAATCCAGAAATAGCCATAGAATTTTCTTCTTTCGTTTTTGTGTCAATTATTGGATTAATTATTAATAACAGTATATTATGGTTACTGCATAATAGGGGTGACTTACATTTCTATCTTGCCAAGTTTGGAGCAATTATGGTTACTACTTTTTGGAATTTTTTTGCTAATTATTTTTATACATTTAATATATAATCAATAATCATTTTTTCATAGAATCTTGCTAATCTATTCTTATTGTAGAAGACACTTTTTTAGCTGTTTCTATTAATTTACTTATATCATCTTCTCCATAAGCTAAAGATATTCCCATTCGTCTATATTTCCTTGTTTCTGGTTTTCCGAATATCCTAAGATCAGTATTCTGAAACTGACAAGCTGCTTCCATACCTGTAATTACAGGATACTTATTATTTTCTTGGCTAGCTAATATTACTGCAGAAGCACCATGCCTTACAAGTGGGATACTAGATACTGGTAACCCTAGAATTGCACGAGCATGTAGTTCAAATTGAGTATAATTCTGTGTTCCAGCTAAAGTTACCATCCCAGTATCGTGCGGTCTTGGGGATAGTTCAGAAAAATAGACACCATCACATCCTATAAAAAATTCAACACCCCAGATTCCACTACCACCAAGTGCTTTAGTTATTCTGTTTGCTATATCTTCAGCTGATTTCAAATCTTTTTCTTTCATTGTCATTGGCTGCCAACTTTCTTGGTAATCTCCTCGTTCTTGACGATGCCCAATTGGCGGGCAATAGAGTGTATTCCCACTGTTTTGTGTTAAAGTTAATAGAGTAATCTCATAATCAAAGTTTATATATTCTTCTATAATAACCTCCATTAAATCTCCTCTAGAACCATCAAGAGCATAATCCCATGAACCCTTAATATCTTCTTCTGATTTTATAATTGATTGCCCTTTCCCTGAACTTGACATTAGTGGTTTAACAACACATGGAAATCCAATATATTCTACACCCTGTTTTAATTCTTGGTAGGATTTGGCATATTTATATTTTGCAGTTTTTATTTTTAAATCTACAGCTGCTAGATCTCTAATAGATTTTCTATTCATAGTAAAATTAGCAGCTTTTGCTGAAGGAATTACATTATAACCTTTTCCTTCATAATGATACAAACACTCTGTCCTAATACTCTCCACTTCTGGCACAATGAAGTCAGGGTTATGTTTTTCTACAATACAATCTAATTCACTTGCATCCAACATATTTATAACTTCATATTCATGTGCAACTTGCATAGCAGGGGCATTCTCATAATTATCTACTGCAATAACATATTGCCCTAGTCTTTGCATAGCAATAACTAATTCTTTACCTAATTCCCCTGAACCTAGCAATAAAATTTTTTTTCTCATTTTATAATTTTTTATGGAACATTTTTGCAATATATTTTCCTAGTATATCAAACTCAATATTTACATTATCTCCTTCATTTATCAGTTGCAAGTTAGTATTTTGGTATGTGTATGGGATTACTGCTATTGAGAATGATGTATTTTTTGAATCTACTACCGTTAGACTCACCCCATTTACACTAATAGAACCTTTTTCTACTGTTAAGTTATCGGTTCCTGAATACTTAAAAGTAAACAAATGCGAACCATTTTCTTCTTTTATAGAAGTGCATACTGCAACTTTGTCTATATGTCCCTGCACCATATGACCGTCTAATCGGCTATTTAATTTTAATGACCTTTCTAAATTCACTTTACTTCCTAACTTTAATGTACCTAAATTAGATTTATTTAAAGTTTCTTTTATAACAGTCACTGTATGTATATTTTTATTAATATCGATAATAGTAAGACACACCCCATTATGCGAAACGCTTTGATCAATTTTTAGCTTTGTTGAAATGTTAGATTTGCACGATATCTTAAGATTAGATCCTTCTTTCTTAAGAGCTACTACTTCTGCAATTTCTTCTATTATACCTGTGAACATTATTGATTTTTCTTTGTATCTCCTCGTATTATAATGACTGTCCCTTTTAACTGATATGAGTGAATGCCTTCTAGCGTAATTGTATTCACTTTGCAAACATAAAAATAAACTCCTTCAGCACAATTTTTTTGACTTCCACTTTTTGTACCATTCCAATTTATCTCTTTATCATTTGAAGTGAACACTAATCTTCCCCATCGGTTGAAAATTTTTAGCCCTATACTTTCAATATGTTTATTTTTGATTGGGATGAAAAAATCATTAACGTTATCATTATTTGGTGAAAATACGTTGGGTAGTTCATACTCTGGGCAATTATCTATACAGATTTGGTTGCTTATTTGGCTTTCGTTTCCAAATGAGTCAGTAGCAGTTACAACGTAACAGCCTGCAATAGAATTCAGGTTTTTATAAAAGAAGTATATACTATCAATATTGGAGATATACTGTCTTTTACCATTATTTAATACATAAAGAGTATATACTTCAGTATCCTCTATACAAAGACTATCACTTTCTATGAAAATATTGATTGATGAATTTTTACAATCTTCTAATAATGTTATATCTGGAGGGCATGGTGGCGTTGAGTCAACAGGGGTCTCACATATGTTATTACTTAGATTGAGAATAGGATTTATAGTTTTTGATCCAGAGTACATTCCAATTGACTTTATATAATAACAATAACTAGTTCCATTTTTCAATCCTAAATCTTGGTATAAGTTATCCTTTATTGTAGTGATAGAATCAAATTTGTTAGAGTTTTGATCTTTTCTGAATATAATAAAAGCAGTATCTTGCCAATTATTACTATTCTCTATATTGATCATAATAGAATTGTCTTCTGGAATAAGACTTATCCAATAGGAAGAACCGATACTTTCTCCAACTAAGAGTCCATTATCAATTAGTTCTATCTTGTAAAAATATTGTTTTTCATTCGCTATAATTAATTTATCAATAAATGTTGTGTCGTCAATATCTATAGTGTTATATATAGTAATAAAATTTTGCCCATCAATAGATCGTAAAACTCTATAATAAGCATTTATAGAATATATTATATCTTTTGGTTTAGACCATGCAACGTACATTCCATTTATAGAATCAGGATGATTAACACTTATATTTGTGATTAGCGGACTAGCATTTAAAAACTCTGCACAAACTTCTTCAGAGACAATGCTTTTTGCGCCATCTGGAAATTTAGCAACAATTCGATAGCAATAACTCACACCTTCAACAAGGTTATTTCCAATATCATAGAAGTTATTATTGCTATGGCCAAACACTTCTCCAATAATTTCAAACCCACTATTATTTGGGATACCGGTTATGCAACTATCTAATTTAAAATTACTATTCCCATCTTTCCTATAGATAATATATGAGCTTACATCACTGCATATATTTGGGTCCCATGAAATTGATATTGCTTTTTGTTTTTGTATAATACTATCTACTTTTAGGTTTTCTACTCTTGGAGCAATAACCTTTATTTCTAAAGTTTGCATTGCACTTAATGGTACAGTTGAATATGAATCTTCTTTCACTTTTACAACTAATTGATGTGGATTTTTCCTAACATCCGAACAATAAACAGGAACATTTAGATTTGTATATATAGTTTGTGTATCAGTTTGTTGATTAAAAGAAAAAAGACCTGAAGTCCCACTCAATTTTATTCGTTGGAATGTAGTGTCTACTATTATAGTGCCAATAGGGACATTAATGCTGCCCCAATAATAGTTCCCTATATTATCTATAAATATACTATCTTCATCCCAAGCTAATATTGGGATACTAAAACTATCCCCTGCAATAACACAGATGTTATTTTGGAGATCTATCTTTGGTGGTGTATTATTTAAAATATTTGGTGCAACAGTAATTTGCATATCTCTTATAATACTACCAACCTTAACTCCACCCCTCCATTCTTCTATTAGAATTGCAATATTGTAATTGCCTATTAATTTTGGACTATCCCAAATGAGAGTTCCATTATTATTAATAGTTAGATTATTTGATGCTTCAGGGAATTGATATCCATTAATTGGGTTACCATTTTCACCTTTACAGTTAATAATAGAGTATGATAGACTATCACCATCAATGTCAAAAGCAGATGGATTATGAATAAATGGTATTCCAATAACCGCATTATCAATTGGAGAATTTAGTAATACTGGAGCGCTATTATTGCCAATAAGTGGATTTATCATAATTATACTTTCTAGATAGAAAGATATATCAACAGAATTTGGTATATTTATTATTCCTGAATTTCTATTTGGATCTTCCATTGATATAATATAAGTTCCTGGTGAAGGGAAAGTATGTATACCAAAATATTCATTTCTTGATATATTAATATCAATAAGGGTTTCAGAAATTCTAGGGAAGGTGTCTTGTGTGTTATCTGAAAAAGAAAAATATAGTTCAGTTCTTTGTTGATGAGCAATTGTTGTTGGATCAGTAAAAGTGATTAGAGTAATTTCAAAAGTAAGAGGTCCTATTTGGGTAAAAGTTATCTCACCTGCTCTATTATGTGTTGCTTTTAAATTTAGAGTAAATATTAATAATAATAATATGACAAAGTATTTTCTCATTAATAATTAATTTCCTGGATTTCCATATTTTTTGGTTTTCTCCTTTTTTTATACAATTGATTTCTTAGCTGTGGTTGAAATCCAGCTTCTTCAATACATTTTTCTATGCTATCTGAAGTAAATCTATGAGGTGCGCCAGCTGCTGAAACAACATTTTCTTCAATCATGATTGAACCCATATCATTTGCTCCCCCATGTAAAGAAAGTTGTGCTGTCTTTGCCCCAACCGTTAACCATGATGTTTGAATATTCTTAATATTTGGTAACATAATCCTGCACATTGCAAGCATACGTAAATATTCGTCAGCTGTAACATTATTATTAATACCTTTTACTCTCTTAAGTAATGTTCCATCATCCATAAATGGCCAGGCAATAAAAGCTAGAAATCCATTCTCATTAGCTGGTTTCTTTTCTTGAACTTCACGTATTCTTACTAAATGATCAAATCGCTCATCAATAGTTTCAATATGCCCAAACATCATTGTTGCAGAAGTAGTTAGACCAATTTTATGTGCTACTTCCATAATGTCTAGCCACTCTTGCCCAGTGCATTTCCCTTTGGATATCAGCCTCCTTACCCTATCACTTAATATTTCTGCGCCAGCTCCTGGCATACTATCCATACCTGCTTCTTTAAGTTTAGTAAGAGCATCAAGATGTGAAACCCCTCCAATTTTACATATATGAGCAACTTCTGGAGGACCTAATGCATGTAATTTAATTTGTGGATATAGGGCTTTTAATTTCTTAAATAATTGACAGTAATAGGCTAGCCCAAGATTTGGGTGGTGACCTCCCTGAAGAAGTAACTGGTCTCCACCATATTTTATAGTTTCTTTAATTTTTATTTTATATGTTTCAATATCTGTTATATAAACATCTTTATGTTTTGGATGACGAAAAAAATTACAAAATTTACAATTTGCATTACATGCATTTGTTGTATTTAGATTTCTATCTATCTGCCAAGTTACAGAATTTCCAGGAACGTGTATATGTCTTAAAACATTTGCTATACCCATTAATTCAGTTGTTGGGGTATTCTCAAACAAATATTTACCTTCATTAACAGATAGAAATTCTTTTCTTAATGCCTTTGCTATCAATTGCTTACTATCCATAAAATTCATTAGTTTTGCGTTTTCAAAATTACAAATTTATATGAAGACATTAATCAAAAAGAAAAGAACAATTTCTGACAGTGATAATCTAGTCCTATTGTTTTCAAAGAATGATAATTTATCTGATTTTAATTTTACAGATAAAGAATTAGGATTTATTAATAAAAAATGTACTGACAATGAGATTATTGAAATAAATCAATATCAAAGAAAGGTGTTTTTGGTAAATCCAAATAAACAAATTAACAGTAATAAATATAGAGAGAATTGCAGATTAATTGGAGACAAATTACAGATTAAATTAAATGGTGAAAAATCTGTCATGCTTATCGATTTAAAACATAATCAGGAAGAAATATTACTTATTACAGAAGGATTAGCACTTGCAAATTATAAGTTTATAAAACATAAAAATCATCCAGATAGAGCCTCATTAGAAACCATTTTTTTATGTAACAGAAGTGATAAGAAAAAAATTGTAGAACTACAACAAATTGTTGATTCAGTATTTTTTACTAAAGACTTAATAAATGAACCGTTCTCTCACTTAACTGCAATTGATTTGGCAAATAAAGCTCAAATATCTGGAGATAAATCTGGATTTAAGTCAACTGTATATAATAAAAAGAAAATTAAAGAATTAAACATGGGCGGTTTACTGGCTGTAAATAAAGGGAGTATTGACGACCCTACATTTACAATAATGGAATGGAAACCAAAGAATACAAAAAATAAATCACCTTTAATTTTAATAGGTAAGGGAATTGTATATGATACTGGAGGTCTAAGTCTAAAAAAAACTGCAAATTCAATGGATCTAATGAAAATTGATATGGGTGGTGCCGGAACTGTTATTGGGGCTATGCAAGCAATTGCTTCTAATAATTTGCCATATTATGTTATTGGATTAGTTCCAGCTACTGATAACAGGCCATCTGGTAATGCGTATGCACCTGGTGATGTTATTACTATGCATGACGGCACTACTGTTGAAGTTTTAAATACTGATGCTGAAGGCAGGTTAATTCTTGCTGACGCTCTTAGTTTTGCAAAAAAGTATAGACCTGAATTGGTTATTGATTTAGCAACTTTAACAGGAGCTGCCGTTTCTGCAATTGGAAATTATGGATTTGTTAGTATGCAAAAAGGAGCCTTTGAAGATCATGAGCGTCTTAAGAAAATTGGAGGTATTGTTCACGAAAGACTTGCAGAATTTCCATTTTGGGATGATTACGATAAACTTATTGAATCTGATATTGCGGACATTAAGAATATAGGAGGTCCTTATGCTGGAGCAATTACAGCAGGTAAGTTTTTAGCACATTTTACAGATTATCCATTCATTCATATTGATATGCCAGGAGTATATTCTAAATCAAGATATGGTTATAGAGGTAAAGGGGCTACAGGTATGGGCGTGCGATTATTATATGAATTTGTCAAATCAAGGTGTAAATGAAAAAAATAAAAGTAGGTATTTCAGTTGGCGATCTAAATGGGATTGGTATGGAAATTATTATAAAAACTTTTTTTAATAATAGAATGATGGATTTTTGTACACCAGTAATTTTTGGAGGTATAAAGACTGCATCTTATCATAGAAAGTCACTAGATATTAAAGACTTTAGTTTTAATATAATTAAAAAAATTAAGGATATCAATACTAAACGAGCTAACCTTTTAGAGTGTTGGCAAGATGAAGTAGAGATTAAATTAGGAGAGCCTACTATTATTTCAGGAAAATATGCTTTGAAATCTTTAACAAAAGCAACAGATGCAATAAAAAACAAATTAGTAGATATTTTAGTTACAGCACCAATAAATAAATCAAATATAAAAGTAAACGAGCCCTCATTTATAGGTCATACAGAGTTTTTAGGGGATAAATTTAATGGAGACCCTATAATGATAATGATTTCTGATGCAATGAGAATAGCTTTTGTAACAGGTCATGTGCCACTTTCAGATGTCCCTAATATAATTACAAAAGGCAAGTTGGTAAATAAAATAAAACAATTGTCTAGTGTTTTGATACAAGATTTTGGTATTTCGAAACCTAAAATTGCTATTATTGGTTTAAATCCACATGCTGGGGAGGATGGGATGTTAGGTAAAGAAGAAAAAGAGATCATTATTCCCTCTATAAAAGAAGCTCAAGAGGGTAATATTTTAGCCTTTGGACCTTATCCAGCAGACAGTTTTTTTACTAAAGAAAACTTAAAGAATTTTGATGGCATCTTATCAATGTATCATGATCAAGGACTTACCCCTTTCAAGACTCTTTCTTTTAAAGAGGGGGTTAATTATACCGCTGGACTTTCCATTGTAAGAACTTCTCCTGTTCATGGTACAGCTTATGATATTGCAGGAAAAAATTGTGCTGATGAGTCATCATTTAGGAATGCTATATATTTAGCATGTGAAATATATAAAAAGCGAGAAGAATATAAAAGATTAACATCTAATCCATTATTAGCATCTAATTCATAAAAAAAATAGGTTTACAAACTTAAAAATAATAAAAGAAAACACTATTTTTGCTATCCTTATTGAGGAAACAAAAGTTATGCCGATAAATCAAATAAGAATTGCTGGGATTAAGGATGGTGAGCATAGGCAGGTTTTTGAGATAAAGGATAAGTTCTTTGAAGCATATAAGGAATCACATGTTAAATCAGGAAGATTTACTGTAGAAACATTATTTTCTTTAAAAGGTATAGATAAAAGGCTCACAATAAACATTAAAGGAGATATAAAAGATTTATTATGTGACTATTGTGCAAAAAAAATAATCTGTCCTATATCAATTACTTTAAATTTTATTCTAAAAGAAAGTAATAGTGAGATTGACAGTATAGATGAAATAATTTATATAATGCCAAATCAATATCAACTAAATTTAGATCAATTAATTTTTGAAATGATAAATCTCTCTATACCTAGTAGAATATCACATAAGAATGATGAACAAAGTGATGGAGAATGTGATGTGAAAATGCTTAACCTTTTGCATCAATATGCTACAAGAAATAATAAGAAAACAGATCCTAGATGGGAAGTATTAAAAAAAATAAAGTAAAAGAAATATAAAATGGCACATCCAAAAAGAAAAATATCAAAACAAAGAAGAGATAAAAGAAGAACTCACTACAAAGCATCTTCTTCTACAATGTACAATTGCCCTAATTGCTCGAACCCAGTATTATACCACAGAGTTTGTGAAGAGTGCGGACACTACAGAGGTAAACAGGCTATTGCTAAAGAAGCTAAGGTTTAGATTATATTTATTTTGTAGTTTTATGGCCTTTATGGAAAAACTACAATTTTCAAAATAATGCGTATAGGGGTCGATATAATGGGAGGTGATTTTGCTCCTGAAAAGATTATTCAAGGGGCAATTCTTGCGCTTGATGAAATTTCTGCAAGTTCTCAAATTGTACTTTTTGGTGAAATATCTAAGATAAAATTCTATTTAAGAAAATATAAAGTAGATTATAATAAGTTTACAATTATTAATTGTAATGATGTTATTGAGATGGGGGAACATCCTACAAAGGCATTTAAACAAAAGCCAGATTCATCAATTTCAAAAGCATTTTCATATTTGTCAAAAGGGGATATTGATGGATTATCTTCTGCAGGAAATACTGGAGCGATGTTTGTAGGGGGTTTATATACTGTAAAAGCTGTCAACGGCATATTACGTCCAGTGATTTCTACGCTATTACCAAGGGAAGATGGCGGTGTGGTTGTATTATTAGATGTAGGCGCTAATGCTGACTGTAAACCAGATGTTTTATATCAATTTGGAATATTAGGATCTATTTTTTCTAAATATGTATGTGGAATAAATAATCCAAAAGTTAAATTACTTAATTTAGGGGAAGAAGAAACAAAAGGTAATTTGTTAACACAGGCAGCATATCAGATGATGGATAAAAATCCTGATTTTAATTTTATGGGTAATATTGAAGGTAGAGATATATTTAACTCAGATGTAGATGTAATTGTTTCAGATGGTTTTACTGGTAATATAGTACTAAAACAGGCTGAAGGTTTTTATTCAATTATGAGTAAAAGAGGCTTAGTTGACGATTATTTCAGTAGATTTAATTATGAAAATTATGGAGGGACACCAATCCTAGGGTTAAATAAACCGGTGATTATTGGCCATGGAATATCTAATGAGATTGCTATAAAGAATATGATACTCTTAACTAAAGATATAATTGAGGCAGATTTAACTAATAAAATTAAAGAAACATTAAACTGATGACAAAGACAAGAGCAGTAATAACAGGAATTGAAGGATATGTACCTGATTATGTTTTGACTAATAAAGAACTTGAAACATATGTTGATACCAATGAAGAATGGATTATATCAAGAACAGGTATAAAAGAAAGAAGAATATTAAAAGAAGAGGGGTTAGGGTCTTCTTTTCTAGGAATTAAGGCAGTAGAGGGGCTTTTAAAGAAGACAAATATTTTAGCAGAAGATATAGACCTAATAATCTGCGCAACAGCTACTCCTGACATGATTTTTCCATCTAATGCTTGTATTATTGCAGATGAGGTTGGTGCTAGTAATGCATTTGCATATGATTTGATGGCGGCTTGTTCAGGATTCTTATATGCTTTATCAACTGCATCTAAATTTATTGAGACAGGAACATACAAAAAAATAATTGTTGTAGGTGCTGATAAAATGTCGTCTATTATTGATTATCAGGATAGAGCTACGTGTATAATTTTTGGGGATGGTGCGGGAGCTGTTATGTTAGAATCTTCAAATGAAGGGTTAGGTATTCAGGATGCTATATTAAGGAGTGATGGTTCAGGAAAGGATTTTCTTCATATAAAAGCTGGGGGATCTGTTAAGCCTGCTAGCCATCTTACTGTTGAAGCTCGGGAACATTATGTATTTCAGGATGGACAACCTGTTTTTAAAGCAGCTGTAAAATCAATGGCTGATGTTTCAGCTGAAATTATGAAAAAAAATAATTTAAACCCTAATGATGTAGCATGGTTAGTGCCACATCAGGCTAACAAAAGAATAATAGATGCAACTGCAAGAAGAATGGGAGTTGGAGATGATAAAGTTATGTTAAATATAGAAAAGTATGGAAATACTACAAATGGGACTATACCATTATGTTTATGGGAATGGGAAAATCAGCTAAATAAAGGTGATAATATTATTCTTGCTGCTTTTGGTGGCGGGTTTACATGGGGAGCTATATATTTAAAATGGGCATACGATTCAAATAAATAATTACTTTTGTAATATAAATAGATAATAAGATGAATAAAAAAATGACTTTAGAAGAGATCCAAGCCTTGATAAAGTTCGTTGCCAAATCTGGAGCTACTGAAGTAGATTTAGAATTTGAGGGTGTAAAGATTTCAATAAAATCACCCCCAAAGAAGAGGAGGGGTCAGACAGATGAGCCTGTAACTATTATTCAACAAGGTTCAAATCCGATACAAGTGATTCCAGAACCAGCTATTCAATTAGATAATCAACCTAAACCAGTTGATAAAGATGCAGTAGCTGAAGAGGATCAGGATAAGTATATAACCATAAGAGCATCTATGATTGGAACTTTCTATAGAAGTTCTGCTCCAGAAAAAGATCCTTTTGTAAATGTAGGTGATGAGATAAAGGATGGTAGTGTAATTTGTATTATTGAAGCTATGAAGTTATTTAATGAGATTGAAGCTGAAGTATCCGGAAAGATTATAAAGGTTCTAGTAGATGACAATACACCAGTTGAATTTGATCAACCACTTTTTCTAGTTGATCCATCTTAATTTCATAAAAATCAACAATCAATATGTTTAAAAAGATCTTAATTGCCAATCGAGGTGAAATAGCTTTACGGGTTATACGGACTTGTAAAGAGATGGGGATAAAAACAGTAGCAGTCTATTCAAAAGCAGATGCTGAAAGTTTACATGTTCGCTTTGCGGATGAAGCTGTCTGTGTTGGTCCTAGCTCAAGCGCAGATTCATATCTAAATATACCTAACATAATTGCAGCTGCTGAAATTACTAATTCTGATGCTATTCATCCTGGCTACGGATTTCTAGCAGAGAATGCTAATTTCTCTAAAATATGCGGTGAAAATGGAATTAAATTTATTGGAGCTTCCCCAAGAATGATAAAGAATATGGGAGATAAAGCTTCTGCAAAAGAAACAATGAAGAAAGCAGGAGTTCCTACAATTCCTGGATCTAAAGGTGTAATTAAAAATTTTGATAATTGCAGGAAATTAGCACAAGAATATACTTATCCAATTATGCTTAAAGCAACTGCAGGTGGTGGCGGAAAAGGTATGAGATTAGTTTGGAAAGAGGAAGATTTGCAGGAGGCATGGGATAGCGCAAGACAAGAATCTAAAGCGGCTTTTGGTAATGACGCTATGTATATGGAGAAGTTTATTGAAGATCCACGACATATTGAGATACAGATAATTGGCGATAGTACTGGTAAAGCATGCCATTTATCCGAAAGAGACTGTTCAATTCAGAGGAGGCATCAGAAATTAATGGAAGAAACTCCCTCTCCATTTATGACTAAAAAATTAAGAAAAGAAATGGGAGAAGCTGCTATAAAGGCGGCAGAAGCTGTAAAATATGAAGGAGTTGGGACTGTTGAGTTTCTAGTTGATAGTAGAAGAAATTTTTATTTTATGGAAATGAATACACGTATCCAGGTTGAGCACCCTATTACTGAAGAGGTTATTAATTTTGATTTAGTAAGAGAACAAATAAAAGTTGCGGCAGGAGTCCCTATATCAGGGAAGAACTATGAGCCAAAATTACATGCAATTGAATGTAGAATAAATGCAGAAGATCCTTATAATGATTTTAGACCAAGTCCAGGGAAGATCACTAATTTACATACCGCAGGAGGTCATGGTGTACGGATAGATACTCACGTATATGCAAATTATATTATACCGCCATTTTATGATTCTATGATTGTTAAACTAATTACAGTTGCACAGACTAGAGATGAAGCAATTTCTAAGATGGAGAGAGCTTTAGAAGAATTTATAATTGAAGGAGTCAAGACTACCATTCCGTTCCATCAGAAACTAATGAAGGATAAGGATTTTAGATCTGGAAATTATACGACTAAATTTTTAGATAGTTTTGAACTATAATCAAATTACTTGTGCAATCTTATTATTTTTCACGATATTTGAAACGGCTGATATAATAGCATTTCTATCAAACCCACACTCTTCCCTCAACTCTTTTTGAGTCCCATGGTTTATAAATTTATCAGGTATTCCTAATCGAACAACTTCAGGATGATACTTATTATCACTTATGAATTCTAAAATTGCTGAACCAAATCCTCCTTTTATACAAGCGTCTTCTAAAGTTATTATTTTATCAAATTTTCGACATATTTCATGAAGTAATTTCTCGTCTATAGGCTTTACAAATCTCATATCATAATGAGCAATACTTATCCCCATATCATTAAATTCACTTATAGAATCAACAACAAAATTACCAGGATGACCAATACTAAGTATTGCTATTTGATTTCCTTCTTTGATAACCCTTCCTTTACCAATTTCTAATTTTTCAAAAGGGGTTTTCCAGTTTTTCATCACACCATTTCCTCTTGGGTATCTAATAGAGAATGGCCCATTTTCTTTAAGTTGTGCTGTGTACATCATATTACGCAACTCTTGTTCATTCATTGGAGCACATATAATCATATTAGGAATACACCTAAGATATGCAATGTCGTAGGATCCATGATGAGTAGCTCCATCGGCACCTACCAAGCCTCCTCTATCTAGGCAGAAAATAACATTAAGATTTTGTAATGCTACATCATGAATTAATTGATCGTATGCTCTTTGCATAAATGATGAATATATATTACAGAATGGAATTAAACCTTGTGTAGCCATTCCTGCAGAAAAGGTAACAGCATGTTGTTCAGCAATACCTACATCGAATGTTCTTTCAGGCATTGCCTCCATCATTAAATTCAGAGAACTTCCACTTAACATTGCAGGGCTTACCCCTATAATTTTATTATTTTCTTTTGCTAATTCAATAATAGTTTTTCCAAAGATCTCTTGATATTTCAGCGGACTTTTTTCTTCTTGTTTCTTTTTAATTATTTTACCTGTTTCTTTATCAAATAGACCTGGTGCATGCCATTTTGTAGCACATCCTTTTTCTGCTGGATTATAACCTTTTCCTTTTTTTGTTAGGCAATGAAGTATTTTAGGCCCTGGGATATTTTTAATATCTTTTAGAACAGATGAAAGATGTTCGACATCATGCCCATCAATTGGGCCAAAATATCGAAAATTTAGAGATTCAAAATAATTACTTTCTCCCAATAGGGTTGATTTTATAGCTCCCTCGATTTTTTGAGCTATTTTTTGAGCGTTAGGACCAAATTTACTTATCTTTCCTAGTATTCTCCAAATCTTATTTCTTAATTTATTATAAGTCACAGAAGTAGAAATATCTGTAAGATATTCTTTCAATGCCCCAACAGCAGGATCAATTGAGATACAGTTATCATTTAGAATTACTAATAAATTAGAATTTTCAATTCCAGCATGATTTAAGGCTTCAAATGCCATTCCAGCTGTCATTGAACCATCTCCAATTACTGCAATATGTTGTCTTTTATCCTCTTCTTTATGTTTTGAGGCAACTGCCATTCCTAGGGCAGCTGATATTGAAGTTGATGAATGTCCTGTACCAAAAGTATCATATTTACTCTCACTTCTTTTTGGGAATCCGCTAATTCCTTTATAGATTCTATTAGTATGAAAATCATCTTTTCTTCCTGTTAGTATTTTATGCCCATATGCTTGGTGACCAACGTCCCATACAAGCTGATCATAAGGAGTGTTAAATATATAATGGATTGCAATAGTAAGCTCAACAACACCTAGACTTGCTCCTAAATGCCCACCTTTTTCGGAGACAATATCTATTATATATTGTCTTAATTCCTGACTTAGGATTGGTAATTGATGTTTTTTCAATTCCCTTAATTCAATCGGGGAATTAATTTCTTTTAACAAATCTCCTTGCTTATATTTACTCATGTTTAAGTTATATTATTAATCAACCATAGGCAAAGATAGAAAATTAAGTAAAAAGATTATTCTTTTTCATCTAGCTATTTAAATGACCAAATTATTACCTTTGTATATTATAAAGTTAATTTTTAAAGAATGAAGATTAAAGAAATTTTAGAGTTAAAAGGAGGAAAAAATGAAGTAAGAATAAAGGGTTGGGTTAGGACTAGGAGAGGAAGTAAAAGTATAAGTTTTATAGCATTGAACGATGGTTCTACTATTAACAATATACAGATAGTTGCTGAAACAAGTATTTTTAAAGATCAATTAATTAAGCGAATAACTACAGGTTCATGTATTTGTGTAGAAGGCGACCTGATAGTGTCAAAAGGAACTAAACAATCAGTTGAGGTTCTTGCTAAAAAGATAGAAATTCTTGGCGATTCAGATGTAGAAAAATATCCGTTGCAACCAAAGAAACATTCATTGGAATTTCTAAGAGAGAAAGCTCATTTACGTTTTAGAACGAACACTTTCTCTTCAGTTTTTAGAATAAGACACTCCCTTACTTTTGCAATTCATAGATTCTTTCATGACAAAGGATTTTTTAATATACATAGTCCAATTATAACAGGTGCTGACGCTGAAGGGGCTGGAGAAATGTTTCATGTTACAAACTTTGATTTAGCTCAGATTCCAATAGATAAAGATGGTAAAATTGATTACACTCAAGATTTCTTTGGATGTAAAACCAATTTAACAGTTTCTGGTCAGCTAGAGGCAGAATTAGCTGCATTAGCTCTAGGGCAAGTGTATACTTTTGGACCTACTTTCCGTGCTGAAAATTCTAATACATCTAGACACTTATCTGAATTTTGGATGATTGAGCCTGAGGTTGCTTTTGCGGATCTAAATGATAATATGGATTTAGCAGAAGAGTTTTTGAAATACTGTATTCAGTTTTGTATCGATAATAATTCTGATGATTTAGATTTTTTACATAATAGATTAATCGAGGAAGAAAAAAAAATAAAGAAAGAATATCGTTCAGAAATGGGATTAATTGAACGTTTAGACTTTGTTATTAATAATGATTTTGAGAGAATAACATATCAAAAGGCAATAGAAATTCTACAAAATTCAAAACCAAATAAGAAAAAGAAATTTAATTATATTATAGAAGGATTTGGCTCTGACTTACAATCAGAGCATGAAAGATTTTTAGTAGAGAAGCAATTCAAAAAACCTGTAATAATTACAGATTACCCTAAAAACATCAAAGCTTTTTATATGAAACAAAATGATGATGGCGAAACAGTAAGGGCAATGGATATTTTATTTCCTCTAATAGGCGAGATTATTGGAGGTTCTCAAAGAGAAGATGATTTAGATAAATTAGAAAAACGTATGGAAGAGATGGAAATAGATAGAGAGGAGTTATGGTGGTATACAGAAACTAGAAGGTTTGGAACGTGTATTCATTCTGGTTTTGGTTTGGGCTTCGAAAGATTAATGATGTTTATTACAGGTATGAAAAATATCCGTGATGTAATTCCTTTTCCAAGAACACCGCATAATGCGGAGTTTTAAATATGAACAAGTTAAGACTACATCAAAAACAGAAGTTAACACTTTCTCCTCAGCAAATTCAATTCCTGGGACTTTTACAGATTCCTTTATCATCAATAGATAATAGAATTGAAGAAGAAATAGAAAAAAATCCTGCATTAGAAGAAACATTACCAGAGGATAAAGATGATATACAGGAACAGCAATCTTATAGAGGTAGTATATTAGATTATAATCAGACATTAATACCAGAGAAAGAAGAAACTCTTTATGAATCGTTATTAAAACAACTTCTTCATCTTGATTTAGATAAAGAAGAGCAAGATATAGCCGAGTATATTATTGGATGTTTAGATGAAAATGGATTTCTTACAAGAGATTTGTATATAATAGAGAATGATATTTTATTAAACGTAGGTCTTGAAGTTTCTAATAGAAAACTAGAAAATATACTTACTAAGATTCAGAAATTGGAGCCTTTTGGTGTAGGAGCTAGAAATCTACAGGAATGTCTTGTAATACAGTTGCGATCAAAAAAACCAAATGAGATTATTAATAATACGTTAAATATCTTGAAGAATTTTTATGAACCTTTTACAAAGAAAAATTTTGAGTTAATAATCAAGAAATCTGAAATAAGTGAAAAAGAATTAAAGGAGATTTATATTCAAGTAGGTAAATTAACACCAAATCCTGGGGCTAATTTTTCACATGCTGCTGTTTCATCAGGATATATAATTCCAGATTTTACGGTTTCTTTTTACGATAATCAACTTGTATTAAAGTTAAATAAAGAAAACAAGAAGATTGTCGTAAGTAAAACATATAAAAAGATGCTGGAGGAAACAAATGATAAAACAGCAAAAGAATTTATATCAAAGAAAATAGAATCTGCTCAATGGTTTGCAGAGGCTATTAAGGAACGTGAAAACACATTATATAAGGTGATGTCAGCAATTTTAGAATTCCAAAATAACTTTTTTGTGAGTGGAGACGAGACAGATTTAAAGCCAATGATTTTAATGGATATAGCAGAGATTGTTAAAATGGACATCTCTACTATATCTAGGGTAAGTAATAGTAAATACGTAGAAACATCTTTTGGAACATTTCTTTTAAGGGATCTTTTTTCAGAAGCATATAGAAAGGATGATGGTACAGAGATATCTACTAAAGAGATTAAGTCAAAGCTGCAGGAAATTATAGATAATGAGAATAAACAAGAACCATTTACTGATGAACAATTATCTGAAATGTTAGGAGAAAATGAGTATAATATTGCTAGAAGAACAGTAGCAAAATATAGAGAACAACTTAGAATCCCCGTCTCTAGATTAAGAAGAATGTTATAATGAGAATATCAAAAATTATTTCTTTTATATTTCACCCTATTTTTATACCTACATATTCAGTGTTTTTACTTTTTATGTTGGTGCCATATTTTTCAGATTTCACTACTATTTCTCAAAAAAAACAAATTATTGAATTAATTATAATATTTACATTATTACTTCCTATATTAAGTATTTTAATTCTAAAAAAGATTAAAGTTATAAACTCCTTATATATGGATAATAAGGAAGAAAGGAGATGGCCACTTCTCTTTGCAGTTGGTTGGTATTATATACTATTTAACTTGTTAGTAACAATTCAAGCTCATTATCTTATCATTAGACTTTTTCTTGGGGCAATGCTTATTTTATTCATTGCTATTATTATTTCTAATTTTTGGAAGATCTCTTTGCATATGTTGGGAATCGGGGGTTTAGTAGGTGTTTTTTGTGCGCTTAATTTCTTGCTAGGTGGATATATTAGCTTAATAATTATTTTATTATTTTCAGCAGGACTAGTTGGATATTCACGGATTAACGAGAATGCACATAATTTGAATCAGATTTATTGTGGGTTCATTATAGGCTTCTTTATAGAATTAGCAATTCTATTTTTTTAAAAATTATTTATAATTGCATTAAAATAATATGAGAGATAAGTTTAATAATAAAAAGCCCAAGATAGCTCGAAAGAGACATTTTGCTAAAACTATTAGCTGGAGAATTATTGGAACAGTTGATACTTGGATTATTAGTTTCATACTTGTTTATTATTTCGGAGAGAGAAAAGATAGCGCTACAGAAGCTGCTTCTTTTATTGCAGTATTTGAACTAGTTACAAAGACAATTTTATATTATTTTCATGAAAGGATATGGTATAAGCTTAATTTTATTGCATCTCGTCAAAGAATAAGACATATAATTAAAACAATTAGCTGGAGACTTGTAGGGGCAATTGACACTATAGCTTTAGTATATATTGTTTATTTTATGCTTTTTGGTAATACTGATGGAGCATCTGAAGTAGCAATCTCTATGTTTTCAATAGAGATAATAACGAAAATGTTTCTATACTATGTTCACGAAAGAATCTGGTTCACATCTAATTGGGGTGTTATTAAATAAGACTATTAACTCTTTAGATAAAGGCTTATTAAAGTTCAAAACTATTATTATTTAATATCTTCTAGCTCTTCATCTATTTCCCACTGATATTTCTTTTGTTTTGGACCATTATTTCTATAGAATAGTGACAATAAAATTCCTGAAAAAAAACCTGCTATATGTCCTTCCCATGAGATATTATGAGATTGAGGAAAAATACCCCAAATCATTGACCCATACAAGAAAACAACTATTAGTGATACAAAAGAGAGTCTAGTTTTTCTTTTTATTAGACCACTAAAAAATATAAAACTAGCTATAGCATAGACAAAACTACTTGCGCCTATATGATAGTTAGCTCTACCAATACACCAGAGCAATAAATTTGAACTAAAAAAAAGCCAGAAAAATATCTCAAATGCTTTTTTCTCGTAAAAAAAAGATAGTAGGCTACCAAGAATAATTAAGGGATATGTATTATTTATAAGATGTGAGAAGTCTATATGAATAAACGTAGATGTCATAATCCCTATTAGCCCATTACACGATCTAGGGAAGATTCCAAAAGAATATAAAGATATTTGAGAATAGTACTCAACAAACCTTATAACCCACATGATTATTATAAATATAAGTGGTATTTTTATAGTGCTAAGAATAATTTTATAATTCATAATTTAAAGATTAAAGAAAGATTAAAGAAAGATCTTTTTCATAAAAAATTGTACTTTTACCTATTATGCAAGATAATAAAAAGTTATTTCTATTAGATGCTTTTGCTTTAATCTACAGAGCTTATTTTGCATTTATTAAGAACCCAAGAATTAATTCAAAGGGATTAAATACATCTGCTATTTTTGGTTTTACAAATTCATTAATTGAGTTAATTAATAAGCAAGAACCTTCCCATATAGCAGTTGTTTTTGACACTAAAAAGCCTACACAAAGACATATTGATTTTCCTGAATACAAGGCTCATAGAGAGCCGATGCCAGAGGGAATAATTAGTGCATTGCCTTATATAGATCGACTATTAGAGGCAATGAATATTCAGAAATTATTTATGGATGGATTTGAAGCAGATGATGTGATTGGAACTTTAGCAAAGAAAGCTGAAAAAGAAGGATTTCAAACTTATATGATGACATCAGATAAAGATTTTGCACAATTAGTTAGTGATAATATTTTTATGTATCGCCCAGGAAATAAATGGCAACCAACAACAATATGGGGTGTAGACGAGGTATTAAAGAAGTTTAAGATAACAAGTGTAAGTCAAGTAGTTGATTTTTTAGGAATGATGGGAGATGCTGCTGATAATATTCCAGGTATTATCGGGGTTGGAGAAAAGACTGCACAGAAATTTATTGCTGAATTCGGGAGCGTAGAAGGTTTATTAGCTAATACACATAAACTTAAAGGAAAGATGCGGGAAAATGTAGAAGTTTCTAAAGAGATTGCTATAGAGTCTAAAAAATTAGTTACAATTATTACCGATGTGCCAATAGATTTCTGTGAAAAGGACCTTAGATTAGAGAATAAGGATAAGGATGCTATAAGATCCTTATTTGAGGAATTAGAGTTTCGTGCATTATTACCTCGAGTACTATCTTTAGGCGATAGAATTAAAAAAGAAACTAGTACTAATCAAAAGAAGATTAGCTTAAAGGAAGGTAATCAAATGGATCTTTTTGCCTTGGAAGAAAATAAAAACAATTCTTTAAAGAATTCATATAATAACTATAATGTTATTAAAGATTTTTATAACGCTAATGAGCTTGTTAAGTCTTTAATTAAAAGCCAAAAAATTGCGATTCAATTATTTTGTAGTACGAATGATTATATGAAAGCGGAAGTATTAGGAATATCGTTATGTTGTGATAAGGAAAATCCAAGCTTTATTTTTCTAAAAGAAAGTGAACTAATCACGTTACTTGATGTTTTATTATCTAAAGAAGGAATTATGTTGATTGGAGAAGATTTAAAGTTTCAATTAAAGGTATTATCTAGAAAAAGTATTGAGGTTAGGTCTGATTTATTTGATATTAGTATTGCGCATTATCTTTTACGTCCTGACATGAGACATGATATCGAGCTTTTATCAGAAACCTATCTTAATTTCAGTATCCGTAGTATAGATAATTTAATTAAGAGGGACAAGTTAAAAATAGACATAGCCGAGATTCCATTAGATAAATTAGCATCATTTTTTATTGATAAAGCATATGCATTATGGAAACTTCAGATATTTTTTAATACTGAAATGAAAGATAAAAGAGTTTTAAATCTTTTTACTCATATTGAGATGCCGCTTATAAAAGTTTTAGTAAAGATGGAAATGCATGGGATTACTTTAGATAAAAAGGCATTATATAGATATGCAGAAATACTTTCTCATGAGATAGAAGGTATTAGTGAGGATATAATTAATTACGCAGGACAAGAATTTAATATTGCGTCTCCAAAGCAATTAGGGGATATCCTATTTGAAAAGATGAAACTAGAGAAAGATGCTAAAAAAACAAAATCAGGACAGTTCTCAACTTCTGAAGAAACATTATTAAGATTAAGAGAAAAGCATCCGATTATTAAGAAGATTGTTGAATATAGAGAGATCAAGAAACTTCTTTCCACTTATGTGCTTGCATTACCGGAGTTAATTAATAAGGATACTAATCGAATACATACTACCTTTAATCAATCAGTAGCAACTACTGGAAGGTTAAGTTCGGTTAACCCAAACTTACAAAATATACCTATTAGAACTATTAGAGGTCAGAAAATTAGACAATCTTTTATATCAAGAGGTACAACTTTTAATTTACTAGCTGCAGATTATTCACAAATTGAACTTAGGATAATGGCATCATTGAGTAGTGATGATGCAATGCTTAAAGCGTTTAATGAAGGAGTTGATATTCATATAGCAACTGCTGCTAAAGTATATAGAGTTCCAATTTCAGAAGTAACCAAAGAGATGAGGTCTAATGCCAAATCAGTTAACTTTGGGATTATTTATGGAATATCTGCATTTGGTTTATCCAGAAATATAGGCATTAGTAGAACTGAGGCAAAAAATATAATTGATGATTATTTTACAGAATTCCCTAAAGTAAGAGAGTATATGGATTTGTCAATTAAGAATGCAAGAGATAATGGGTACGTTACCACTATTCTTGGCAGGAGAAGATACTTAAGTGATATTAATTCTAGAAATGGTATGCTTAGATCTATGGCAGAGCGTAATGCTATTAATGCTCCTATCCAAGGTTCAGCTGCAGATATTATTAAGAAGGCAATGATTGATGTACAATCTGAAATCGAAAAGCAGGGACTAAAATCTAAAATGTTATTACAGGTTCATGATGAACTAGTATTTGACATGTATAAAGAAGAAGAAAATATACTCAAAGATTTAGTTATATATAAGATGGAAAATGCGGTTAAACTAAATGTTCCTATTATTGTTGATTGTGGGGCTGGCGTTAACTGGTTAGAAGCTCACTAGTAAGGTGTTTTATTTTCTATTTTGAATAAATAAACAATACATAACAACCAGTGTTACTACTCCAACAAATGAGCTGCCTGCGTCTTGAATATTTCCAATAGGGTCCCAACCTAGTATTTTATCATCAATAAGAAGTTGTACAATAATCCCTAAACAAAGGAAATATAAAGAAAGTGTAATTGCCTTTTTAAGGATTTCTATTATATGTTTGAAAAGTTTTTCCATAATTTAACATTATAAATATTCACCAAACTTAAACTATAATTATGAATTAACAAAATTTGTCGTTAAAATAAAATAGCCCCTGAAGGGGCTATTTTATTAATTTAAAAAGAATACTACTTGTTTAACAAGCTCAATAGAACACAAATTCCAACAAGTCCAGCAAATCCAGACCCTCCAAGAGCATTAAGTACATTCATCACATTGTCAATAACAGTGATTCCAAACATTGCGCCTCCTCCTAAAAGGATTTCAACCGCAACACCAAGACCTAATACGGTAAAAACTAACCCCATTAAACCTTTTAAGAATCCGTTAAGCATTTTAAAAACATTGTCCATAATTAAAAATTTTTTGGTTAATACTACCCCAAACATAATGGATATATCTATTATTTAATAGTTTTATTAGTAATTTTATACAAATCTCTGTTTTATGAAATCAAGAAATTAAATTGAAGTGATATAAATTTAAATAATTGATAATCAATAGTATACATTTGTTTTGTATAAATTAATGGTTAAAAAATAGTCTCCTTTTTTAACATTTTATTGTTAAAAATAGTAACACCTCTTAACTAACTGATAATCAATGAATAAGAGCTTATATTGATTAGAAATGAGTCTTTTTAATAAACAATTATTATAGTTCCCTTAGATTTATAATATTTTCCGAATAATCATCACTTTTTTTAATAATTTGAAGTAATTTATGTGCAACTTCATTTGTAGTTAATAGTTCATTATTTTTGTAATAATCTATAAATTTTTGTTGTAATGGAAAATATTTCTTTTCTGATGTTCTTATATTTTTCTGCATATCAGTATCTACTACTCCTGGATAGATAGAAAATGCTTTTAGATTATTATGCTTTTCTTCTGTTATTACTTTAGTCAACATATCTAAACCACTCTTTGTAGCACAATATGTTGTCCATGCCGGAATTGCTTTATTTGCAGCACCAGAAGATATGTTAATTAATAGTTTATTATTTGAATATGAATTAATAAATTTCTTAATTAAAATAGTTGGACAAATAATGTTTAAATTATATTCATTAATAATATGTTGTTCACTCTTTATATTAATTGGTAATATTTCTCCAATAGTTGCTGCATTGTTCACCATTAAAATTTTACTAGACAATTCAACCTTTGGTAACTGTGTTTTTTTAATTGACTCTAGGTTACTTAAATCAGTTTTAATAAATTTAAAATTCTTATGCTGTATACTATTTGATCGTGAGTAACCATATACATTATAATTATTAATAAGTAGTAACTTAGCTAATGCTTTTCCAATACCACGTCCTGTGCCAGTAATAAGTGCTATATCTTTCAATTATAACTTGTTTAGAGCGTTTTCAAGGTCACTTACTAGATCTTCTACATCTTCAATCCCAACGCTTAATCTAATTAAGGAATCAACTACCCCTGTCTTTTCTCTTTCTTTTTTAGGAATTGCTGCATGAGTCATACTTGCAGGATGTCCACAGAGTGATTCTACACCACCTAAACTTTCTGCAAGTTTAAAATAATGAGTATTAGACACAACTTTCAAGGCATCTTTTAGGTTATTTCCTTTTAAATTAAATGAGACCATACCGCCGAAATTATCCATTTGTTTTTTTGCAACTTCATGATTTGGATGTGTATTTAATCCTGGCCAATACACATCTTCGACTTTATTATTCTTTTTAAGAAAGTGAGCAATGACTTTCCCATTCTCACAATGTCTTAGCATTCTTAAATGTAGTGTTTTGATACCTCGTAAAACTAAAAAAGAATCCATCGGTCCTGGTACAGCTCCGCACGAGTTCTGTATTGTATAAAGTTTTTGTGCTAGGTTTTCATTTTTACATATAGCTGCTCCCATTACAATATCTGAATGCCCGCCCATATATTTTGTAAGCGAATGCATTACAATATCAGCTCCTAAATCTAAAGGCCTTTGTAGATATGGGGTTGCAAATGTATTATCTACAACAAAAGTTATTTTTTTTTCTTCTGAAATTTCTCCTATTTTTTTAATATCAATAATATTAAGCATAGGGTTAGTAGGAGTCTCCACCCATATCATTTTAGTATTACGGTTTATTAAGCTTCTGATCTTATCTGTTTGATCCATACTAATGAAATGAAATTTTATACCAAAGTTTTTAAAAATTTGTGTAAATATCCGATATGTGCCACCATATAAATCATTAGTTGAGATCACTTCATCTCCAGGTGATAGTAGTTTTATAATTGCATCAATTGCAGCAAGCCCACTCCCAAAAGTTATCCCATAGGTTCCATTCTCTAGACATGCTAGATTCTGCTCTAAAGCATTTCTTGTAGGATTACCTGTTCTTGAATATTCATAACCCTTATGCTCTCCAGGTGTAGTTTGCACATAAGTTGAAGTTTGGTAGATTGGAGTCATAATGGCTCCAGTAGCTGAATCAGTTTCTTGCCCTGCATGGATAGTTTTAGTTCCAAATTTCATATGTTTCTGTCTTTAATTTATACAAAGCAAATCTATCAAAATTTATATAATTTAATTTTACTTTTGTTTAAAATTCAACATGATAAATAAAACGTTATTTGCACATCTAGCATTATTAACTGCAAACCTAATTTATGCGCTTAATTATACATTTGCAAAGGATGTTATGCCAGAATATATAATGCCATCAGGATTTATATTATTACGAGTTATTGGAGCACTAATCTTATTTGGAGCATTATTTTTATTTTTTGTTAATGAAAAAATACAGAAAAAAGATATCCTTCGTTTTGCAATATGTGGTGTATTTGGCGTTGCAATTAACCAACTTTTATTTTTCGAAGGATTAAATTTAACTACCCCAATCAACGCATCAATTGTAATGACAATTAATCCAATTTTAGTAATATTTCTTTCTTTCATAATTCTTAATGAGATACTTACATTAAGAAGGATTGCAGGAATATTATTAGGATTCATTGGAGCTTACATATTGATTTTAAAAGGTGGTGAATTTAATTTTTCCTCAAATACGCAATTAGGAAATTTATTTGTCTTTATTAATGCAACTAGTTATGGTTTATATCTAGTTATTGTTAAACCATTGATAGAAAGGTACAATCCAGTAACTGTAATGTTTTATGTTTTTAGTTTTGGATTATTGTTTGTGTTTCCATTTGGTTATAATAACTTAATCGCTGTAGAATGGAGGATAATTCCAATCAATATATATTTTGAGATAATTTTTGTAGTTGTATGTACTACTTTTATTGCATATCTACTTAATTCAGCAGCTTTAAGTAGATTGAGTCCAACTACTGTTAGTATTTATATATATCTCCAGCCTATCTTTGCTACACTTTTTGCAATATATTGGGGTGTAGATAACTTAGATCTTCAAAAGATTACAGCAACAATATTTATATTTTTTGGGGTTTATTTAGTAAGTGTTCGCTCCTTAAAGGATAAAAAAGATAAACTTTCATAAATTTGTAAAAAAAATATAAGATGATACAATCTATGACAGGCTATGGGAAAGCTGAAATTAAACTAGAAAATATCAATATTTCTATAGAAATCAAATCACTAAATTCAAAGCAATTAGATTCAAAAGTAAAGATATCATCAATATATAGAGAGAAAGAAGTTATTATTAGGAGGTTGCTTTCAGAAAAATTACAAAGAGGTAAGATAGAGCTATCGATCTGGAGGGAAAAGCTAGATTCTAATTTAGATTTCACCTTAAATAATAATGTTATTAGTAAATACTATCAGCAAGTAGTGAGAATAGAAAAAGAGTTAGGATTAAATTTTAATGATCCATTAGCTTCTTTATTAAAAATGCCTAACGCTCTAATAAAGAATGAAGAAAAATCAGATAAAGAAGAGTGGAATAAGATCATAGAAGGAATTAATATAGCAATCAAAGATTTATTGCAATTTAGGATTGTTGAGGGGAATAAGCTAGAGCATGATATTTCGTTAAGGATAGAATCTATTGGTAATTTGCTGAATGAATTAAAACCATATGCAAATAATAGAATTAAGACAATTAAAAAATCTTTATATGACAAATTAGTATCGATAGAAGGAATGAAAATAGATGAGAATAGATTAGAACAAGAATTAATATATTATATAGAGAAGCAAGATATTACAGAGGAGCAAGTAAGGCTAGATGCTCATCTATGTTATTTTAAGGAAACAATGAAAACTAACTCTCCTAATGGAAAAAAATTAGCATTTATAGCGCAAGAGATTGGAAGGGAAGTGAATACAATAGGATCAAAATCATCTGATTATAATATGCAAAAGATAGTTGTTCAGATGAAAGATGAATTGGAGAAAGTTAAAGAACAGTTATTAAATATTTTATAGTGGATAAGCTTATTGTAATATCAGCTCCATCTGGGGCAGGGAAAACATCTATAGTTAATTTCTTATTAGGAGAAATTAAGCGGCTCTCATTTTCTATTTCTGCCTGTTGTAGACCAAAGAGAATAAATGAAGTTGATGGGGTAGATTACCATTTTTTATCTGTCGATAATTTCCAGGAAAGAATTAAAAAAGGTGATTTTTTAGAGTGGGAGGAGGTATATAAAAATCAATTTTATGGAACATTAAAGTCAGAAGTTAATAGAATATGGGGAGAAGGGAAAACAGTTATCTTTGATTTAGATGTAATAGGTGGCATTAAAATTAAAAAGAAGTATAAAAGTAAATGTTTATCTATTTTTATTATGCCTCCTTCGCTTTCTGTTTTAAAAGAAAGGCTGGTAGCTAGAGGTTCAGAAAATACATTAACTTTAAATAGAAGAATAGAAAAAGCAAAGAAGGAGATAGCTAGAAGCAACAAATTTGACGAAGTAATACTCAATGATGATTTTGGTATTGCTTGTAATAAAGCAAAAGAAATAATTCAGAAATTTATTATATGAGAATTGGCTTATTTTTTGGTTCTTTTAATCCGATGCATATTGGTCATAAAGTAATAGCATCTTATATGACTGAATTTTCTGATTTACAACAAGTCTGGTTTGTAGTTTCTCCACAGAATCCGAATAAAGAAAAAGAGAGCTTATTAGACCAGTATCATCGTTTAATGATTATTAGGATGGAAGTTGAGGACAATCCAAAACTAGTTGCATCAGATATTGAGTTTAATTTATCAACACCGTCATATACTATTGATACATTGATATATCTGAAAGAACAATATCCAATGCATGAATTTGCACTTATTATTGGATCAGATAATATAAATAATATCCATAAGTGGAAAAATTACAAACAAATATTAGATGAATTTTTAGTATATGTTTACCCTAGACCTGGTAATGATTTTCATAATTTTCATGATAATATCTATAGAGTTAAGAATGTGCCCTTAATGGAGGTTTCAGCTTCATTTATAAGAGATGCAATAAAAGAAGGTAAAGATGTATCTTTCTTAATCCCAGAGAAAGCATGGAAATATATTGATCAGATGAATTTTTATAGAAAATAATTATTAATTATGAGTAAGCGATCAAATTGATTTATCAACGGAAAGTAATAATAGTTATTAATTTTTTATATTGCTAGAATGATATTACGTGAATTAGACAATAATATTTATACAAGAACAAGTAAATTATATATTCTATTTTATTTAGTTGCACTGACTATATCTTGTCAAATGAAAGTAGAAGATGTAAATCATATGAGTAAAATCACATATACTGGTTGGTGGGTATATGGAGAGGGACAGCATGTTTTTAAGGATGAGAATAGTTTAGAAGAATGGGATATTATTTTTCTAAATGAAGAGACTGATAAGTTAGTTGAATTGTATTTAGCGGTCTGTGAGATGGAATATTTTCCTATGGAATGTATAATGGAAGGTATAATGAAAGATGATACTCTAAAGGTAATAGATTTTCAGATTACATATATAGAGGGGTGTGGTGAGTAAATTATTCATTATATATTATATGAAGAATAGTATTCCCAACTGCTTTTAATGTTCTTTTATCAATATTATCCATATTATCTTGATGGGTATGCCAATGTTTATTAAAGTTATTTTCAGTTAGAGGATCATATTCAATTATATCTATTGTAGGGATATTTGCATAATAGTTTACATACAAATGATCATCCATTATTTCCGGACTATCTTTATAAATGAAGTGTTTTCCATAACCTAATTGATGGCCTTTTTTCCATACTTTTTTTAAAATATTTTTTGCATAATAAGATGAATTACCCTCAAGATAAAATTTAGCATTTTTTCCACCAACCATATCTAGTAGGATTCCAAAACGAGCATAATAATTTTTCTTATGTAAGTTTTTGCTCCAATATTGTGATCCAAGACACCATGTATCTTTTTGTATTGGAAATCCAGAGTTTTCAGGTTGACCATAATCTTCTGCATCAAAGAGGATAATATCTATACCAATTTTTGTTTCATTTGCCTTAAGAATACGGGCTATTTCTAATAGAACCCCAACTCCGCTTCCTCCATCATTTGCTCCCAGAATTGGCATTTCCTGATTAATAGTATCATGGTCTGCTATGTGTCTAGAATCCCAATGTGCAAATAATACAACACGATTTTTCTTCTCTGGAGAAAAAGAAGCAATAAAGTTTTTTAAGACATGCTTTTTTCCGTCATATGTCGTAACAGGAGCTTCTTGGATTATTAGATGTGGAGTATATTTTTTAAACTCTTTTTCTAGCCAGAGAGCACAATTTTTCCATGATTTACTACTAATAACTCTTGGACCAAAATTAACTTGGGTTTCTATAAAATGATAAGCAGAGTCAGGACTAAAATTCGGGACCTCAATATTGACTTTCTGTGTATTATCTTTTTGACCCTCCATTAAACAGGAATAGAATATTAAGGATAAGAAGGTAAATAAAATAGATATTCGCAACTTATTTAATTTAAATAATGTTATTAATTTCAAATGATTAATTTTAGACATCTATTTTAAATCCCAACTACTTCCATCCTTATTATCTTTAATGTCTATTCCTAATACTTCTAATTTATCACGTATAAGATCTGCAGAATCAAAATCTTGATTATTCTTAGCATTTTTTCTTAGTTCTAGGATTAATTCAATTAATTCATTACTTAAATCATTATTTTTATCTTCTTTGTTGTCATTAAATCCTAGAATCTCATTAACAAATATATTAAATATCTTCCGTAATTTTTCTAAATCATTTGATGTAAGCTTCTCTTTTTTATCTTTAACAGAATTAATTATTTTAACCCCATCAAATAAGTGAGCTATCAAAATTGGCGTATTAAAATCATCATCCATTGCAGAATAACATTTCTTTTTTAAATTATCTACATTATAAGTTGAGACATCAGATGCTTCTAGTTTCTGCAAAGAAGTCATAGCTGACATTAACTTTTTAAATCCTTTTGCTGCTGCTTGTAGTGCAGTGTTGGAGAAATCTAAAGTGCTTCTATAATGTGCTTGCAGTATAAAAAAACGGATAGTCATAGGAGGATAAGGTTCTTCTATTTTTGGATGATTTCCGGTAAAGAATTCTTCTAGAGTTATAAAATTACCTAAAGATTTTCCCATCTTTTTCCCATCAATAGTAATCATATTATTGTGCATCCAATAGTTTGCTGGATTACAATTGTTACAAGCATTTGATTGAGTAATCTCTGCCTCATGATGAGGAAAAACAAGATCCATACCACCACCATGAATATCAAAATTCTTGCCTAGGTATTTTTCGCTCATAGCAGAACATTCCATATGCCAACCTGGGAATCCATATCCCCAAGGAGAAGGCCATTTCATAATATGTTCTTCAGATGCTTTTTTCCAAATAGCGAAATCTACATTATTTTTCTTCTCTGACTGTTTATCTAATATTCTAGTTCCTTCCAGTGTTTCTTCTAGGTTTCTGCCAGATAAAATTCCGTATGAAAATTCCTTATTATATTTATTTACATCTAGATAAACAGAACCATTAACTTCGTATGCAAATCCTCGATCTATAATTTTCTTTACCATCTCAATCTGTTCAATAATATGCCCAGTTGCTCTTGGTTCAATAGACGGACTAATACAGTTTAATTTATCAATTGCTTTATGGTAACTTAATGTATAGTACTGAACAATCTCCATAGGCTCAAGCTCTTCTAGTCTTGCTTTTTTAATAATCTTATCTTCTCCGTCATCAGAATCATTCTCTAGATGACCTGCATCAGTTATATTTCTTACATACCGCACTTTATATTCACTATGTTTTAAATACCGAAAAACCACATCAAATGTTATCGCTGGCCTAGCATGCCCTAAATGAGGGTTACCGTAAACAGTAGGACCACATACATACATTCCAACATGATTTTCTAGTATTGGCTTAAATAGTTCTTTTTCTTTTGTAAGGGTATTATAAAGATAGATATTTCTGGTCATTATCCGGTTATTTTATATTCTGTTTTCAGATTTATTATCATATCTGATGTGATTTTTTTTAAATCATATTCTGCTTTCCAGCCCCAATCGTTCTTTGCATAATCATCATTAATACTTCTTGGCCATGAATCTGCTATATCCTGTCTAAAGTCAACTTTATACTTCATCTTAAAATCTGGGATAAATCTTTTAACTTCATTTGCTATTTCATCTGGTGTAAAACTTATCCCCCCTAGATTATACGAAGATCTAATTTTAATTTTATCTGAAGGAGCTTCCATTAATTCAATAGTTGCTCTAATTGCATCAGGCATATACATCATAGGCAAAGCAGTATCATTTTTTAAGAAACATTCGTATTCTTTATTTTGTATTGCTTCATGGAAAATATTAACTGCATAATCAGTTGTTCCACCTCCAGCTTTAGCTCTCCATCCAATGAGCCCTGGATACCTAAGTGACCTAATATCTACATTAAATTTATTAAAATAATATTCGCTCCATCTTTCACCAGCTTGTTTTGTAATTCCATAGACAGTATTTGGCTCCATTACTGTATATTGTGGAGTGTTTGTTTTTGGGGTAGTTGGACCAAAAACTGCAATTGATGAAGGCCAAAAAATTTTTTTAATTAGTTTGTCTTTAGCTAAATCCAATACATTCGAATGCGAACGAATATTTAATTTCCATCCATATTCAATGTCTTTTTCGGCTGAAGCAGATAGAAGAGCTGCTAATAAATAGACTTGAGTTACATTATGTTTTTTTACTATCTCTCTAAGAAGAGTCTCATCTAAAACATCAAAAATTTCAAATGGCCCAGATGATGTTATTAAAGAAGATGGTTTACGAATATCAGAAGCAATTACATTATCATAACCATAAATTTCTCGAAGATTCATGACAAGTTCAGATCCAATTTGCCCAGAGGATCCAATCACTAAAATAATATCTTTCACAATAATTTCTATTTTGCACAAATATAGTATTAATGCAATATTTATTGCTTAATTGATTGGTCAAAAAAATTAATGCTTTTGTATCTTTGTAAAAAAAATATAGATGGATCCTAACGGAGGTAAGAAAGGAGTATTTAACAGGTTAAGTAAATATGAAGCAAAAAAAAGACTTAACCGAGAGCCATTTACTAGAAAGACAATTTCTTTCTATAGGTATGTTGCTATCAAAAATGCTATTTCTTTAAGAGATAAACTTTATCTAGAATGGAAAGATTTATTTGTTTTGGGTAGAATATATATTGCAAAAGAAGGTATTAATGCGCAATTAAGTGTACCGGAAAATACTTGGGAGGATTTTATTAGCAATATTAATTCTTATCCTGAATTTAAAGCAATGAGATTTAAATATGCCATTGAGGATGATGGGAAATCTTTTTTTAAATTAACTATCAAGGTTCGAGATCAAATTGTAGCAGATGGTTTAAAAAGAAATGAATATGATGTTAGTAATGTTGGTAAACATTTAGATGCAGTTTCATGGAATAATGCGATTGATAATGGGGCTACAGTTATAGATATGCGAAATCACTATGAGAGTGAGATAGGTAGATTTAAAGGAGCTATTTGCCCTCAAACTGAAACATTTAAAGAAGAATTACCTAAAGTTAGAGAGCTATTAAGTGGCAAAGAGAATAAAAAGATTTTACTCTATTGTACTGGGGGTATAAGATGTGAGAAAGCATCTGCTTACTTAAAACATCATGGATTTGTTAATGTAAATCAACTACATGGAGGTATAATAGATTATGCGAGGCAATTACAGCAAAACAGTAACTTGGAAAATAAATTTGAAGGTAAGAATTTTGTTTTTGATGAAAGATTGGGTGAAAGAATTTCCGACACAATAATAAGTGCTTGTCACCAATGTGGCTCTCCTTCTGATACACATATTAATTGTAAGAATGTTGATTGCAACTTACTATTTATCCAATGCGAGCAATGCAGAGAGGAACATGAAGGGTGCTGTTCGCCAGATTGTATCTCTACTATTAAGATGCCTCCTGATATCCAAAAAATGACAAGTAAGAAAAGAAAAAATAACAAACGTTTTCATAGTCATCGTAAGTTAGATTTAAGTAAAGCGTTTAAAAAATAATATTATGATAAGAATAACAAAGTCGTTTAAGTTTGAAATGGCACACGCACTATATGGTTATGATGGTCTATGCAAGAATATTCATGGGCATTCATATAGACTTTGGGTAAGTGTTAGAGGTAAAAAAAGAGATGAAAAAGGACATAATCATGATGGTATGGTAGTGGATTTTGATTTTATCAAGAAAATTGTTAAATCAGAGATTGTGTTAAAATATGACCATTCTTTAGTTCTAAATGGAAACTCTAAACATACTGAAATTAATCTGACAGCTTTTGATAAGGTATTCTATTTGCCATATCAGCCCACTTCTGAAAATTTAGTCACTGATTTTGCTGAAACTATTAGAAAAAAATTACCAAAAGGAGTAGAGCTTTATAAGGTTGTCCTTTCTGAGACAGCTACTTCTTATGCTGAATGGAATATTAAAGATAACAATTGATTATTTTTTAGTTTTAATATTTAGATGCAGTTCTTCTAATTGATTTTTATCAATATTCGATGGAGAATTAATCATAATATCTCTACCTGAATTGTTTTTTGGGAATGCAATAAAGTCACGTATCCCTTCCTGACCTCCTATAATTGCACACAACCTATCAAATCCGAATGCTATACCTCCATGTGGAGGTGCTCCAAACTCAAAGGCATCCATTAAGAATCCAAATTGTTCTTTTGCTTCAACTTCAGATAATCCTAGATGTTTAAATATTAGTTGTTGAAGCTCTTTATTATGTATTCTTATACTTCCTCCACAAATTTCATTTCCATTTAAAACAAGGTCATAAGCATTTGCTCTTACAGAAGAAGGGTCATTGTCTAGTTTTGTAATGTCATTTTCTTTAGGCGAGGTAAAAGGGTGATGCATTGAATGGTATCTTTTGATTTCTTCATCCCATTCTAGGAGTGGAAAATCTAGAACCCATAATGCAGCAAAAATATCAGGATTTCTTAATCCTAATTCTTCACCCATATATAATCTTAAGGCAGAAAGAGCTTTCCTAGTCTTTTTAGTTTCCCCAGCCAAAATTAATAATAGATCTCCAGATTCACAATTAGCTTTTTTTGCCCACCTTTTTTTTGAATCTTCATCAAAGAATTTATCTATTGTCGATTTAGATGTTCCGTCATTATTGTATTTACAATAGAAAAGCCCTGTTGCTCCTATTTGTGGAGTCTTCACGAAATCTACTAATGTATCAAGCTGTTTTCTTGTATAGTTTGCACAACCTTTTACATTAATAGCAACAATAAGTTCAGCGTTATCAAAGACATTAAATCCATGTCCTTTACAGACTGTATTCATTTCTACAAACTTCATTCCGAACCTTATATCAGGTTTGTCTGTCCCATATGTTTTGATTGCTTCATCATATGTCATTCTAGGAAATTTATCAAGCTCTATATTTTTTAATGCTTTTATAAGATGAATAGTTAATCCTTCAAATGTCTCTAATATATCCTCTTGTTCAACAAATGACATTTCACAATCAATTTGAGTAAATTCAGGCTGTCTATCTGCTCGCAAGTCTTCATCACGGAAGCATTTTACAATTTGGTAATATTTATCCATTCCAGCGACCATTAATAGTTGCTTAAATGTTTGCGGAGATTGAGGGAGTGCATAAAACTGCCCTTCATTCATTCTGCTAGGCACTAAGAAGTCTCTTGCTCCCTCTGGTGTAGACTTGATAAGATAAGGTGTTTCTATTTCGCAGAATCCTTGATTATTTAAATATTTTCTAGTCTCAAATGAAACATTTGCACGTAATAACAGATTATTTTTTATTGGATTCCTTCTAATATCTAAATATCGATATTTCATTCTTAGATCATCCCCTCCATCAGTATTATCTTCAATTGTAAATGGTGGAGTTTTAGAAGAGTTAAGAATCTCTAGTTTCACTACTTCAATTTCAATATCACCAGTAGGTATATTTTTATTTTTAGAAGATCTCTCGATAACTACTCCATCAACTTTTATCACATACTCGCGCCCTAATTTTATAACATTATTAGACAAATCATTATCCACTTCCATATTAAATACTAATTGAGTAATTCCATATCGATCTCTTAAATCTATAAACGTCATCTTTCCGAGATTCCTTATTTTCTGAACCCAGCCACTTAGAGTTACGTTTTCTCCAATATTATTTATATTTAATATACCACAATTATGTGTTCTGAACATCTTTAAATATTTATATGCGAAATTACAAAACAAAATCAGATATTTGTAAAATGAAGATAAATCCTTTTAATGAAACTTATTTCATGAAAGAAGCTATTAAAGAAGCAAGAAAAGCTCTTTTAAAGGATGAAGTTCCGGTTGGAGCAATTATTGAATGTGGCAATAGGATAATTGCAAGAGCTCATAATTTAACAGAGCATCTAAATGACTTTACTGCACATGCTGAAATGCAGGCATTTACATCAGCATCTAATTTTCTAGGTGGAAGGTATTTGAACGAGTGTACTTTATATGTAACTTTAGAACCATGTACAATGTGTGCTGGAGCTGCTTACTGGTCAAAATTAAAGAAGATAATATATGGAGCAAAAGACATCAAAAAAGGTCATGCTAGATTATCACAGAAAATATTACACCCAAAGACTCAACTAGAGAGCGGATTATTAGCTGCAGAATGTTCAAAATTATTAACTGAATTTTTTAAATCTAAAAGATAAATAAGCTTATTTTTGCAAACAAAAAACATATGTATCCTGAAGAAATGTGCGCACCAATGATAGAAGATTTAACCTCGGTAGGGTTTTTGTCTTTAAGAACACCAGAATCTGTTTCAGATTTATTAGATAATGAAGCTGGCACTGTTCTTTTAATAGTAAATTCTGTATGTGGATGTGCGGCTGGTAATGCAAGACCTGCAGTAAAGATGGCGAAGCAATTTGATAATAAGCCAGATGTTTTTGCTACAGTTTTTGCTGGGCAAGACAATACCGCTACTTCTAAAGCTAGAGAATATATGCTTCCATATCCACCATCTTCTCCTTCTATTGCAGTTTTTAAAGAAAAAAAGTTAGTCCATTTTATTGAGCGTCATCATATTGAGGGTAGGTCTGCTCAAATGATTGCTGATAATCTTAAAGAATGCTTTGATCAAGTTTGCTAATCTACATTTTAAGTTGAAAAACATTATATTTTATTACATTCAATTATTAAAGGCTCGCCTATCCTTAACAGTTGTTTTTTCATCCATAGCAGGTTACTTTTTAGGAGCTGATGATATAAGTTTATTAAAATTATTATATTTAACAGTTGGAGGCTTTTTCGTTACTGGTTCTGCAAATGGACTTAATCAAATATTAGAGAGAGAACAAGATAAATTAATGGAAAGAACAGCAGTTAGGCCGCTACCAAAAAATAATATTAGCCTATTACATGCTTTAATATTCTCTTTATTCATAGGTCTATTAGGTATTTATTTATTGAACTTTATTAATCCAGATTATAGTTTTTTTGGCTTAATGTCAAAACCGGCATTCTTTGGGTTACTTTCAATAGGTTTATATGTACTTGTATACACACCATTAAAGCAAATAACCCCTTTATCAATTGCAGTTGGCGCAATTCCTGGCGCAATTCCATTCTTATTAGGTTTTGTAGCAGCAACTAATGATTTTGGAATAGCAGCAGGAACCCTTTTTGCGATACAATTTTTTTGGCAATTTCCACATTTTATATCAATAGTATGGGTTCAAGAAGACGCTTATAATAGAGCTGGATTTAAGATGATGTTTGGTAATAAGAAAGGTAGGTATGCTGCAGGTATTGCACTATTCACAACTATACTTATGACGATTATTTCAATCCTACCTTTTTTTAATATAATAGTTGACCTAAATCTTTCATTATATGGAGCTATAATTATTTTGTTTTTAGGATTAGCTTTTATTATAAAAACTATAAAACTATTTAAAGGTTGTGAAGATAAATTAGCTAGAAGAATAATGTTATTTTCCTTCATTTATCTTCCGATTATCCAGATAGTATATGTGTTTGATAAATTCTTTGTTCAATAAAAAACTATAAAATTATGAAAAAGAAAGATTCTATTTTTATTCCCATCATCATAACATTATCTATTATTGTACCCATACTTGTTGCTCTCTTAATGCTATTCCCAGATACATTATCTATACAAACAGGAAATATAGACTTTAGTTCTTTACCTTTTTTCCATGCAGTTTTAAATGGCTCAACAGCTATTCTTATTTTTATTGGGTTTATATTTATAAAAAATAACAATTCAAAAATGCATAGGGTTTCAATGTTATCTGCATTTATACTATCATCTGTTTTCCTATTATCTTATGTGATATCAAAAATCACTAATGACCCAGTTCCTTTTGGAGGCGAAGGTAATATAAGATATGTCTATTTTTTTATTCTTATTAGTCATATTCTACTATCAATTCCTGTTCTTCCTTTAGCATTACTTTCTATATATAGAGGAATGACTGGGGAAATAGACAAGCATAAAAGGATAGTCAAGTGGACTTTTCCTATCTGGATGTATGTTGCAGTTACAGGTGTTCTAGTATACGTAATGATGAGCCCTTACTATTAATTATTTTTTTTTATAATTTTAGGGATATTAAAATAATCAGAATCCTTCTGGGGCGCATTTTTTAAAGCATCTACTTGCGAGATTACTTCTTTTACTTCATCTTCCCTTAAAACATTAACTTCATCACTTAAATATACAAGTGGTTCAACATTGCTTGTGTCTACTTCAGACAGTTTATTAATAAAGCTAATAATCTTTTTTAAATCTGATTTCATTAATTCTTTAGAATTTTCATCAAAATTCAGTTTAGCTAGGGAAGCAATTTCTTCAATTAATTTATTATTAATTTCCATAGTTTTTTAATTGTTCAAAAATAGTATTGTATACTTGACTATTCAAATTTTCTAGAGTTTTATTTTTATCTATCTTGATAGGAGAATGTATCTTTATTTTTGGTATACCAGGCATACCTTTATAATATTCTTGTGGGAAAGTTTTCTTATTATCAGGCATAGTTATTGGTACAATTGGAATTTGTTTTTCTAGGGCTAATTTAAATGGGCCATTTTTGAACTTTCTTAAGAAGACCTCTGCTTGCGGAATTCCTCCTTCTGGAAAGATACACATACTGATACCTTTATCTAATATTTTACCAGCATTCATAAATGCAGAGTATGAATCTTTTATATTATTTCTATTAACAATTACAGCATTATTTTTAAAGAACCAACCGAATAATGGTATCTTAATTAGTTCAGCTTTGCCCATAAACTGAAGAGGTATAGGGATTGATGCTAAAATAAATGGGATATCTAATGTAGAGACATGATTTGGACAAAATATATAGCATCCTTTGGGATTTAATTTTTCTTCCCATTTTATTCTAGGAAAAATAAATGAACACCAAAGTATAATTTTAGCCCAGTACCGTGCTAAATGTGATACTATGATAGGTTTTTTAATAATAGCTGTAAAGAGGAACAGAACAGGGATAAATACAAAAAACACAAGTATAAATACAAGCAAAAACCAAAAACGCCACAGCGAACTAAAAAGATAGGCAATCCATTTCATTGGTGCAAAGATAAAAATCCTATTTTTACAAAATAAAATTTATTTCTTATGTCTAGAATACTAACAGGAATACAAAGTACAGGCACACCACATTTAGGTAATTTGCTTGGGGCTATTATTCCGGCAATAAACTTATCAAAGGAGACAAGTAGTGAGAGTTTATTTTTTATTGCAGATCTACATTCTTTTACAACTGTTCGTAAGGGTGAAATTTTAAAAGAAAACACATATGCTACTGCTGCTGCTTGGCTTGCATTTGGGTTTGAGACTGAAACGAATATTTTTTATAGACAGTCAGATGTCACTGAAGTCACAGAGCTTACATGGTATTTAAATTGCTTTACTCCTTTTCCGATGCTTTCTAACGCTCATTCTTTCAAGGATAAATCAAACAAGTTATCTACAGTAAATTCTGGATTATTCACATATCCTGTACTAATGGCTGCTGATATATTGCTATATGACGCAGACATAGTGCCTGTAGGGAAAGATCAGATACAGCATTTAGAAATAACTAGAGACATAGCAGGTTCTTTTAATCATTTATATCCGGGCTCTTTTGTTATTCCTGAAACTAGAGTTGATAAGAAAGTTATGATTGTTCCTGGTACAGATGGTCAGAAGATGAGTAAATCTTACGATAATTGTATAGATATTTTCTTATCTGATAAGAAACTTAGAAAACAGATTATGGGAATAAAAACTGACTCTACTCCTATTGATGAACCAAAGAATACAAACAGTTGTAATGTATTTAATTTGTATAAATTGTTGTCAAATGACAAACAGATAGAGGGTCTGCAATCAAAATATGAATCAGGAGGTATTGGTTATGGTCAAGCTAAACAAGAACTCTTTGAGTTAATTTGTGAAAAGTTTTCAGAAGAGCGTAAAAAGTTCAATTATTTAATGGAAAACAAGGCTATTATAGATGAGAAATTACAAAGTGGCGCAAAGAAAGCAAAATTAATTGCTAAAGATGTTCTTAAAAGAGTTAGATCAAATATTGGGTATCAATAATATTATTTTTTAGGATTTGAAAAGAAAAAATTGAGGAAAGTAATAACTACCTTACTTTATACTTATGGAATAACTCTTTCTGATGATTATTAAGGTCTATCTCTTGACCATTAATAAATGCTTTTTCTACATTATTAGTTTTAATATCTAGCGCATCTCCACTACTAATGAAGAAAGTAGCATTCTTCCCATGCTCAATTGATCCATTAGCTTTATCAATTCCTAATATTTTTGCTGTATTTAATGTAATGGCTGAAATTGCATCTTCATAATTTAGTCCATATGCAACACTAGTACCAACAGAGAAAGGTAGATTTCTTGTTCCCATAGCCTCCATATCTCCTGCATAACTAAAACAAAATAGAATTCCTTCTTCTTTTAGTTTTCTAGCTTGTGTATATGGTTCATCAATGAATCTATCTTCACTTTCTGGCAACCTATGAACTCTATTTAGGATTAAAGGAATTTTATGTTTTTTAAGTAAATCAATTGTGTTTAAAGCATCTTCACCTCCAACAATTACTATTTTCTGTATTTTTAAATCAGTAGCCATTTCAATAGAATGCCTAATTTCTTTTGTGTAATCTACATGAATATAGAGTGTTTTATTTCCATTAAATAATCCTTTCATACTTTCCATTCTAATGTCGATGATATTGCTAGATTTTGCATATGATGCAGCTTTTGTTAAGAAATCTTGTATTTCTTCAATTTTCTTAAGATATTTCTCGTTCTTTTTATTTTCCCCAGGATTTGCCCACCAGCCTGTATAATAGTATGATTTTGGCCAATTTAAATGTATCCCATCATCTATTCTAATTACAGCATCTTCCCAATTCAAGCCATCTAGTTTCATTACTGAAGATTGTCCAGAAAATATACCTCCTCTAGGGGTTACTTGAGCAATAAGTACTCCATTTGACCTAACAGTCTTGCTAATTTTAGAATCAGTATTGAATGCAATTAATGATCTAACATTAGGATTGATGTTTCCTATTTCTTTAAAATCATGGGTAGCTCGAACTGCGCCAATTTCAGTAATACCTAGAGTTGTATTTGGCGCAATAAATCCTGGATAAATATGCTTTCCATCAATCTTTATGATAGTATCATATGCTG